>ULSO01090738.1_pt1 | contig 11521 bp, 8 predicted proteins | sample 1956701 | NCBI WGS metagenome assembly ULSO01 (sample SAMEA4835708, study PRJEB28245) | human gut metagenome | biome: gut microbiome; material: fecal sample | place: Denmark | collected 2008 | reverse complement strand
CTTAAATTGTACCACAAGGACAACTTTTAGGGGTAATTTCACTAATTATGGCAGGGGCAGTAGGAATCGAACCCACATTGATGGTTTTGGAGACCATTGTTAAGCCATTTAACTATACCCCTAAAAAAAGCGCATTAATATACTATCATTTAATAAGAAAAAATTCAAGTAATTAATGAACTTCTTTATTAATAAAACGACCAAATACTTTTTCTAAAGAACTAACAGAAATAAAGCAATCAGGATCAAATTTTTGCACTTCTTTAGAAATTAGCATGGCTTCAAAAGAAGTAGTAACTACATATAAGAAATCTTTATGGTTGCCAGTGTAAGCGCCTTTTCCATCTAAAATGGTTACACCACGATAAAATTTTGACATAATAAATTTAGAAACTTCTTCGCCTTTATTTGTAACAATTGATAAGGCAGTTTTTCTATTTCTAATATAAATCGAATCAATACACATGGCATTTACAAAAATGTAAATCAAAGTATATAAAGCATGACTAATTCCTTGTTCAGGAAATAAGATAATACTTAATAAAATAATCATACCATTAACAAAAGCATTTATTCTACCTACTGAAATTTGTTTTTTACTACTCATATAATAAGAAACAATATCAACCCCTGCAGTACTACCACCAGCAATAAAAGCCACTGCATTAGCACTTCCTGCTATAGCTCCTGCAAAAATTGCCGCATCAAGCATTCCTGAAGAAGTTAAAGTAAAAGTAGGATCATCCCCAAAGATTAATTCATTAAGATTATCAGGTAAAACAGCCATTAAAAGTGAATAAACAACAACATGGATAGTAGTTAAAATAGTAAATTTTTTATTAAGTTTAAACCAAGATAAAACTAATAAAGGAGCATTAATTATAAAGTTAAAAATACCAGCAAATAAAGTTTCGTTAGCTCCACCACCATATTTGGAAATTAAACGACCTATAATTAATGTAATCCCAGAAACTCCACCACTTAGTAATTTTTTAGGTGAGACAAAAATCTTCACTGCTAAAGCAAAAGCTAAAGCAGCAAGAACTACTAAAATAATAGAAACTATATATTCAAAAGTTTTGTTGTCTTTTAATCTTATTTTTTTCATTGCGGATACCTCAATTTAGTTCAGCATTATTATAATAATGTTAGATAAAAAAAACAACTAGATATTTTATCTTTTTAACCAATAAACTTGAGCATCATTATCTTCTTTACCTGTTAAAGGATTTATTCTTTTAGCAATTAAACTATTAGGACGAGCATACCAAATATTTTCTGAATCATTTTTAGTTACCAAATTAGCGATTTCTAAAAATAATTTTTTACTTAAATTATAGGAAGTTAAAGAAGAATTATCATCCATACCTCGCCAAATACCAATAGTATAATTAGGATTAAAACCAATAGTAAGAGAATCAGAACTAGTCGAACCAGTTTTAGCAGCAAATTTAACTCTAGGTTTATAATTTAATAAAGTAGGAGTGGCATACCCTTTTGCATTAGGATCAAAAGTTGCAGTTAACAATTGATTTAAAATTAAAGTTGTTTCTTGATTTAATATTTTTTTCTTTTTTGTGCTTTCACTATATAAAACATTTCCATATTTATCCACTACTTTTCGAATATATGATGGTTTATAATACATTCCTTCTGAAGCAAAGGTATTATATATACTTACTAAATCTAATAAAGATATTTCATTGACACCAAGACCAGCACTTGGAACAGCTTTGGCTTCAACATCAAAATTAGATAATAAATTGACTAGATTGTTACTTCCTATAAACAAAGTTGTTTTAGTAGCATAAATATTATCACTAACAGCAATAGCTTCAATCATATTAATTGGACCATTAGCATATTGATTATTACTATTTTTTGGTGAATATTCTCCATAATCTTTAATGTAAAAAGTAGTTTCTTCACTAATAAATGTTGTTAAAGGGCTAAAGCCATATTGTAAAGCTAAATAATATATTAATGGTTTAATAGCTGATCCTGTTTGCCTTTTAGCCATGCTGGCACGATTAAACTCATCATCTAAATTATAACCACCAAAAACACATAAAATTTTATTTGTGTAAGGTTTTAAAATGGAAACAGCAATTTCTGAATTGTCGGCTAACTGATTGTTTTTTATAATATTATAAACTTGATAAGTTATATCTTGATCCATATTGGTATAAACATTTAATCCTTTAGCTAAATTTTCTTTAGTATATAAATTTAAATCAATTAATTGCTTTTTTACTTCCCGATAATAAGGAGTGTAACAAGAACTCGCTTTTAAATTAATATCAATTAAAGGTTCTTTAACTAAATTTTCTTGAAATGTCTGATAATCAATATATTTAAGTTCATACATTTTCTTTAAAACATAGTTTTTTCTTTTTAAAGCATTATTATAATTTATATCTGGAGCATTTATATTCGGAGCATTAGCAATTCCTGCAAGTAAAGCAGCTTCATCCAAAGTTAAATCTTTACAATTTTTATTAAAATAATAACTAGAAGCAACACTAACACCATATAAGTTATGGCCTAAGTAAATATTATTAAGATATTGTTCTAAAATAAAATCTTTTTCATAAGACATTTCTAAACGCATTGCTAAAAAAGCTTCTTTGATTTTTCTAGTTAGACTTTTATCATTATTTAAAAATAAACTTCTTGCTAATTGTTGAGAAATAGTAGAACCACCTTGAGTCGTACCTTTAAAAGTATTATTATAAATTGCTCTTAAAAACCCTTTTAAATCAATTCCATAATGTTCATAAAAATTTTCATCTTCACTACTTATAAAAGCAAGCGGTAAATAAACACTCATTTTTTCAAGTTCTACATATTCACCTAAATAGTCATAATGATTAGTAAAAACAAGATTATCATTAACATCATACATACTAATATCATTACTTTTATAAATTTTTATTTGCGGACTAATCCAAGCAAAAAAATAAACAAAACCAACTAAAATATCGATAATTACGCAGAAAATTAAAAAGTATAAAATCTTTTTCATAACTATCACCTATAAAAAGTTTGTGCAAGATAAAAAAAATAATACTATTATTTTTCTTTTTTTGCTATAATAGACAAGTAAAAAAATTAGGTGATAAAATGGATATTATAGAAACAATAAAAAATGAATTAAATAATTGTTTAAAAAAATTAAACATTTTAGAAAATGTTAATTTTGTAATTGAAATTCCAAAAGATACAAGCAATGGGGATTATGCAACAAATATTGCGATGCAACTTGCTAGAATTTTGAAAAAAAATCCTCGTCAAATTGCTCAAGATATAGTTGACTTATTTGATCAAAAAGTGGTCAATGTATCTAAAATCGAAATTGCTGGACCTGGCTTCATTAACTTTTTTATTGATGGACAAGCAATGTCTAATGTAATTGAAAAAGTTTTAAAGGAAAACGATAATTTTGGATGTTGCAATTATGGTCAAAATAAAAAATATGATGTAGAATTTGTCAGTGCTAATCCAACTGGTGATTTACATTTAGGACATGCCCGTCAAGCAGCTTTAGGAGATAGTATTTGTAATTTATTACAAGCTGTAGGCTATCAAGTTACTCGTGAATATTATGTAAATGATGCAGGAAATCAAATAAATAATTTAGCAAAATCAATATACGCTCGTTATTTACAAGCTTTAGGACAAGAAGTTAGTTTTCCAGAAGATGGATATCATGGTCAAGATATTATCGATTATGCAAATATTTTAAAAGAAACTTATCAAGACCAATTAATCAATAAACCATTAAAGTATTTTAAAACAATAGGTATCAAATACGAACTTGATAAAATTGTTAAAGACCTTGAAAGATTCCGTCTAAAATTTGATGTGTTTACACATGAATTGATGCTTTATGAAAAAGGATGGGTAGATGAAGTTATTCCTTTTTTAACTAGCAAAAACTATACATACACTGCCGATGGTGCAATCTGGTTTAAAACCACAGAATTTGGTGATGATAAAGATCGTGTTCTTAAAAAAAGTGATGGTTCATATACTTATTTAGTACCAGATATTGCTTATCATAAGTATAAATTGGAAAGAGGCTTTGATTATCTTTTAAATATTTTAGGAGCCGATCATCACGGTTACATTAAAAGATTAGAAGCGGCTGTTGTAGCAATGGGCTATAACAAAGACCAAATCGAAGTAATTATTCATCAGATGGTAAGATTAATTAAAGACAATCAAGAAGTTAAAATGTCAAAAAGAACTGGTAAAGCTTATACTTTAAAAGATTTATGTGATGAAATCGGTGTTGATGCAGCACGTTACCTACTTGTTAGCAAAAACCCATCTACGCATATGGATATCGATTTAGATATTGCTGTTAAACAAAGCAATGATAATCCAATTTATTACATTCAATATGCTCATGCTCGAGCAAAATCAATTGTTAATAGTTATGAAGGAAGTTTAGATACCACTGGCAGTCTTTTAAATTCAAGTAAAGAAATAGAATTATTAAAACATATCAACGAATATGAAAAAGTAATTTTAGATGCGGCAATAAATAAAGCCCCATATCGTTTAACAAACTATTTATACACACTTGCTTCTTTATTCCATTCTTTTTATAATGAATGTAAAGTAGTAGATAAAAATAATCCTTTATTAACTGCTCAAAGAGTTGCTTTAGTAAAAATAACTAGCATTGTTATTAAAAATGGTTTAAAATTAATTGGGGTTGAAGCCTATGACAAAATGTAAAAAAGAAATCGAGGGAGAAAAACATGGCTAATGTAGATAAATCAATGTCAGATTGCGCTTATACATTTTTACAAAAAAAGAAAAAAGCAAAATCGTTTTATGAAATTTGGGATAGTGTAGTTGAAGAATTAAATTTAGATTTAGAAAATCAACCTGATGATATTATTTCATATTTTTATACTAACCTTACTTTAGATAGTCGTTTTGTAAATGTTGGAGATAATAAATGGGATTTAAGAGAAAGACTTCCATTTGAAAAAGTTCATATTGATATGAATGATATTTATAACGATGATGAAGAAGGATATGAAGAAGTAACTTCGAATTCTGAAGATGAAGAAAATGCTGATGAAGATTATGATGATTATGATTCTGAAAAAGATGATGATGAAGATGAAATCAATCCAGAAACATACGGATTTTCTATTGATTCAGATGATGATGAAAATTAATTAAAGTGTCAAATAAAAAAGTCAAAACGCAAAGTTTTGACTTTTTTTATGCAACGACAATATTAACTATTTTATTAACAACAACAATTGTTTTTTTAATTTCTTTTCCTTGTAAATGTTTTTGAACTTCAGGAAGTGCTAATGCTTTATTTAAAGTATCATCTTTGGAACTATCTTTACTAATTAACATTGTTGCTCTAAGTTTACCATTTACTTGAATAGCCACACACACTTCATCATCAACTAAAAATTTTTCTTCATAAGTAGGCCAAGGTTCATAAGTAATCGATTCTTTATGACCATAATATTCCCACAATTCTTCAGCCATATGTGGAGCAAAAGGATAAATAAGTTTTATAAAGCCAAGTACATAATCTAAATAAATCGTTTTAGCTTTGTAAGCTTCATTAATAAAAATCATTAATTGAGAAATGGCCGTATTTAATTGTAAGTTTTCAATATCATCACTAACTTTTTTAACACTACGATGATAAATTTTATCAAGACTATGATCATTTTCTTCACTAATTTTAGATTTATATTCATCATCAGTAAATAATCTAAATACTCTTTCTAAGAAACGACGGCTTCCTTCAAGATTTTGTGTTGACCAAGGTAGTGATGCTTCTAAAGGTCCCATAAACATTTCATACATTCTTAAAGTGTCGGCACCATATTTTTCAACAATTTCATCAGGATTTATAACATTTCCTCGTGATTTAGACATTTTTTCATTGTTTTCACCTAAAATCATACCTTGATGGAATAATCTTTGGAAAGGTTCTTTAGTTTTAACAATACCTAAATCAAATAAGACTTTGTGCCAAAAGCGTGCATATAATAAATGTAATACAGCATGTTCAGCACCACCAATATATAAATCAACAGGTAGCCAATGTTCAATTAATTTAGGATCAGCAATACATTTATCATTATGTGGATCAAGATAACGAATATAATACCAACAAGAACCCGCCCATTGAGGCATAATATTAGTTTCACGACGACCTTTTTTTCCATTGATGAAAACATTTAACCACTCATCATCATGAGCCAAAGGAGATTCACCATTACCAGTTGGTTTATAGTCTTTTAATACAGGTAATTGTAAAGGTAATTCACTATCATTTAAGCAATATAAACTACCATCTTCCATATGAACTACTGGAATTGGTTCACCCCAATAACGTTGTCTTGAAAATAGCCAGTCACGTAATTTATAATTTACTTTTTTATAACCTTTATTAATTTTTTCAAGATATTCACAAATTACTTTTTTAGCATCAGCAATATTTAAGCCGTCAGCAAAAGATGAGTTAATATGCTTAGCATCATCAACCATTGCCGCAGTTGAAATATCTCCTTCTAAAACTTGAATCATTTCTAAGTTATGCTTTTTAGCAAACTCATAATCCCTTTGATCGTGAGCAGGAACTGCCATCACCGCTCCACTACCATAACTTGCTAAAACATAATCACCAATATAAATTGGAATTTGTTTGTTATTTATCGGATTAATTGCATATGAACCTGTAAAGACTCCTGTTTTATCTTTATTAAGTTCGGTTCTTTCAAGATCAGATTTGCTAGCACATTTTTCAATATAAGCTAAGACTTCATCTTTTTGCTTATCAGTAGTAATTTTTTTAACTAATGGATGTTCAGGAGCTAAGACACAATATGTAGCACCAAACAAAGTATCAACTCTAGTTGTAAAAACTTCAAAAACATCATGAGTAGAAACAACTTCAAATTTAATAACTACACCTTCACTTTTACCGATCCAGTTTTTTTGCATTTCAATGGTAGCACTAGGCCAATCAAGTCCTTCTAAATCATTTAAAAGTCTTTCTGCATAAGCTGTAATTTTTAAAACCCATTGCTTCATGTTTTTTCTAACTACTGGAAAACCACCACGTTCACTTTTACCATCAATTACTTCTTCATTTGCTAAAACTGTACCAAGTTCTGGACACCAGTTAACTGGTCGTTCATCAATATAAGCTAATCCTTTTTCATAAAGTTTCGTAAAAATCCATTGAGTCCAACGATAATAATCGACATCACAAGTAGCAATTTCACGATCCCAATCATAACTTAGACCTAAAGATTTTATTTGTTTTTTAAAAGTCGCAATGTTTTTATAAGTAAATTCACCAGGATGATTTCCAGTTTTTATTGCATATTGTTCGGCAGGCAAACCAAAAGCATCCCATCCCATTGGATGTAAAACATTAAAACCTTTCATTCTTTTATATCTAGCGACAATATCAGTAGCCGTATAACCTTCAGGATGACCAACATGTAAACCGGCTCCTGAAGGATAAGGAAACATATCTAAAACATAATACTTTGGCTTTGAAAAATCATATCCATCAGTTTTAAAAGTTTTTTCCTTTTCCCAACGTTCTTGCCATTTTTTTTCAATTTTTAAATGATCATATTGCATTTTTTAACCTCCTTAAAATAAAAAGCGTCCTCAAATCTAAGGACGCTATATGCGCGGTACCACCTTAGTTCATACTTATAAGTATGCACTCTTTAAAATATTTTCACTAATGCTCAACGGTTAATTTCCTAAGTGTTTATACTATCTTCCACCAACCGATAGTTCTCTATCATAAACTTAAATAGTACTTCTTCGTCTCATAGCAAATTTATTTTATCATTGGTATTAAAACTCTGCAAGATTAAAATATAATTTTTAATCTTTCATCTAAAAGTTTAGCAAATAATTCGTCATCATCATTTGGACTCTTAAAAGTCATCGAAAGTCTTACAGATGGTTCTACTTCATCCCAAGGTAAGACAAATATTTGGAATTTTTCTAATAGATAACGACAAAATTCATCACCACTAGCAAATGATTTTGGCACTTTTAAAAATAAATAAAAAGTAGCTTCGCTAACTTTAACTTGTAAGTTATGTTTTTTAAGAACTTGAGATATAAGTTCTTTACGTTTTTGAAAGCGTTTATATAATTTTGGTAAATAATCTTTTTCTATTTCTACAGCTTTAATAGCAGCATACATTATAGGAATGTATTGTCCTGAATCCATATTATCTTTAACCATTTTTAAAATATTAATTAAAGTCTCATTAGCAAGCATAAAACCAATACGCATTCCGGTCATATTAAATGCTTTAGAAAAACTATGAACTTCAATACAACATTTATAAGCATTTTTACAATTAAAAATACTTAAAGGATTTTTAGACAAAGGTCCATAAACTATATCATTTACAATTAAAAAATTATAAGTAAGAGCAAGATTAATTAATTTTTCAAAAAAAAGTTTATTAGAAACTGCACCAGTAGGATTATTAGGATAATTAACAATAAATAATTTTGTCTTTTTTAAAACTTCAAGGGGAATTTTATCAAGATCAACTAAATAATCATTTTTTTCTAATAAGGGAGCATAATAAATCTTACCATTTAACCATTTAGCAAAATTTCCTAAAACATCATAACCAGGAATTGTACTAATAATATAATCATCATCATCAACGAAAGCCATTGGAATAATTGTTAGCGCACTTTTAGCGCCAATACAAGGATTGATATTTTTAATGGAAAGATTTTCTAAACCATAAACTTCTTTTAGATGAATTAAACATGCTTCTAAATAAGGAGTTATACCATTATCAGCATAAATTCTATTTTCATAAACATAACATTGTTTTGCTAATTCATCTAAAACTTCTTGAGGTGGCATTAAATCACTTTCTCCAATACCAAAATCAAACAAAAAAGTATTAGGAAATTGCTTTTGACACTCTCGTTTTAATTGTGAATATTTTTCAAATTTATAATAACTATTTTTATAGAAATCTTTTCCGCCTAAACGTTTTGAAATTAGATTTTCATAATACATCTAAATATTCTCCTTTATAAACAGTTACAACTTCTCCTTTTAAAAAGTAGTTTTGTTCTTTTTTATAAACTTGTAAGATTCCACCTGGAACATTAATTTTTACACAATCATCAACCATTAAAAATTCATTTAAAGCAAAAAATACCGCAATAGCACCAGAACCACAAGAATTAGTTTCTCCAACGCCATATTCAAATATCCTCATTTTTAAAAATGACTTGCTTACTATTTCTACAACTTCATAATTACAATGATTTTCTCTTACAAATTTTTTAATGTTTTCATCAAAAATAAAGTTTTCAATATTTTCAACAATTTTAACAAAATGTTTGTTTTTTACATCAACAAAAAAACCATCATCACACTTCTTTTTTATAAAGTATGGTTTTTCAAATTTAATAGTAGCAAAATCATCTTTGCATTGAAGATAAATAGGATTACCTTCAATAAAAACTCGAAATTCATTTTTTGAAGTAAGATTATTTAAAAGTTTAGCTACACAACGCAGACCATTACCACACATTAATGCTGTAGAGCCGTCTTTATTAAAAATAGTAATATCACGTTGGTTTTCAATATTAATTAATCCATCAGCTCCAATACCTGTATGATTGTCACATAATTTTTGAACTTGCATGCTATCAAATTTTTGATTTATTGTTAAAATGAAATCATTTTCAGTTGCTTGCATTTTATAAAATAACATTTTTACCCCATCCTTTTTAAATTTTGTAAAATACTTACCGCATTATAAGCGGCACCTTTTAAAAGATTATCACTAATGATATAGAAAAAAAGGTTAGTTTTTGTCGATTGACGAATTCTTGTTACATATACTTCTTTTGTGTTATAAGCTGAAGCATTGCTTATAAAATTATCACTTATTAGTATATCTTCAAAATTTTTTAATTTATCGATACATTCATTTAACTTAACTTCATTGCAAAATTCAACATAAACAACTTCACCATGACAATACAAAGTTGGAACTCTAACACAAGTTGGAATAATTTCGATTTTTTGCTTTAAAATTTTCTGACATTCATTGATAATTTTATTTTCTTCAACGCTATAACCATTTTCTAAAATTTCACCAATTTGCGGTTTTAAATTAAAAGCAAGATTGTAAGTAGATTCATAAAAAGAATTATTAATATTTGCTAAAGTTTCTTCTTTTAAATCTAAAAGAGCATCTTTGCCTATTCCTGAAACAGATTGATAAGAATTTATTATCACTTTTTTTATAGGGCATAAGTCGTTTAAAGGTTTTAAAACATTACATAAAATGGCTGTTACACAATTAGGATTAGCAATTAATTTTTCTCGATTGTATGATGAAAAATTAACACAAGGAAGTAGTAATGGAACATTTTCTTTCATTCTAAAATATGAACTATTGTCAATAACAATACAATTTTGTTTTAAAGCCTCTGGAATGTTTTTTTTACTAACATCTTCATTAGTGGCAAAAAAAATCAAATCATATTTTTTATAATCAATAGTATCAATTGATAATATTTCATATTGCTTATTATTATATGATAATTGTTTTTTTAAATTTTTATTAGAGGCATAAAGATCTAATGTTTTAAAATCAACTTTGTTTATTATTAATTGTTCTAAAATTTTTTGACCAACTAAACCAGTGGCACCAACAATTGCTAAGTTTTCTATTTTCATGATTTTCTCCTTATTAAGTTATAAACTAAATTTAAAATTTCTTGTTCATTGTTATAACTTGTTTTAATATCAATGCTATCGTTAATAATGGTAATTAAATCATATTCGACTTCGTTTTTAAAAAGTAAATTTTTGATATTATCACTTAAAGAATATCCATCAATATAGACATGATTTTTTAAATAATTAAGACCTATTGAACTATCGCCTTTTTTATCAAAAACAAGACTTCCTTCGTTATCTAATGCATAATGTTTGATACGGATTTTAATATTATTTTCTTTAGCGTATTTTAAGGCTTCTAGTTGAATAATTTTACTACCATGACGACAAAAGTTTAAAAGTCTATCATAACTTATGTTTTTAATTAATTCATCATTATTTAATAAATGTGGATCACACTTACAAACGCCAATAACATCTTTATACAAAGTAATTTCCTCTACGTTTAACATTTTAGCTACTAAAACAGCACTTAAATCACTACCACCACTATTTAAAGTTAGTGTTTCAAAATTTTTATTTTTCGCAATAAAGCCGGGGAAAACAATTATGTCATGGTTCATAAGTTTTTTTAATATAAAAGAATTATCTAATCCATCAATGCTTAAATTGCTATTAGATTTAGAAATGGTAATTCCAATTTCTTCAGGATAAATTAAAGCGCAGTTAACATGTAAGTTTTTTAATTCATTAGTAATAATTAAACTACTTATTATTTCTCCAAGACTTAAAATTTTCTCCTTTAACATTTCATCTTGACAA
>ULSO01042180.1_pt1 | contig 11533 bp, 6 predicted proteins | sample 1956701 | NCBI WGS metagenome assembly ULSO01 (sample SAMEA4835708, study PRJEB28245) | human gut metagenome | biome: gut microbiome; material: fecal sample | place: Denmark | collected 2008 | reverse complement strand
TCTGAACGACGGGCGGCTTTTTTATTAATTAAACTTTTATAAAATTTTCTTATTAAAGTAAAAATTCAAGCAGATTTTATCTTAAAGGTCAGGCGGCAAATATTATATTGTCGCGCGCTTTTCAGATATTAATTTGCAATCAAATAGCGGAGGTGGGGGGGATTGCCTGGGATTAAAAATGCATTGACTGCGGCATATCAGCGCTTGAAACGCGAAATGAGATTGTGCAGTTTGCTGTTCTTGCCGTCCTTGTCTTCGTCGTATTGCCTGCGGTCGTCGCCCATATAAAAAAGAGCAACGGTGCCGGGACCGACGTGCGAACCCGTGCAAATGTCATACCACTCTATAACGATATTTTCAGCTCCCTTTTCGCGCAGAAGTCCTGCAAGATACTCGGCGTCCTCGGCGCAGTCGGCATGGCAGATAGCAACTGTCTTGCCCGCAGGGTCAACTATTGTCTGACCGAAAGTTTCGGCGAGGCGGGCGAGAGCCTTCTTTCTTCCGCGCTCCGTTCCCGCGGAGGAAATTTTGCCCGCACCGTTTGCCCTCAGAATGGGTTTTATGTTCAAAAGCGTGCCTGCTATCGCCATGGTTGCGGAAATTCTTCCGCCGCGGCGCAGATATTTGAGGTCGGCGACCGTGAACTCGGCATGCATGTTGAATTTGTTCTCTTCTATCCACTGCATGCATTCGTCAATGCTTGCGCCTGCGTCTCTCATTTCAGCCACTTTTACGGCGAAAAGCCCTTCGCCGAGCGAAGCGTTCATAACGTCGGGCACAACAATTCTGCGTTCGGGGAAGTCTGCCTGCGCTTTATCAGCGGCGAGCTTTGCCTGCGCGTTCGTGCCCGAAAGTCCCGAAGATATGGTAATAATCATAACGTCTTTTCCGTTTTCAAGGGAGGGGCGGATGGCGTCGTAAAATTTTTCGCTGTTGACGAGCGATGTCGCCGTTTCGCTGCCTGCGCGCATAGCGTCGTAAAATTTCTTTGCCGTTTCGGAAAAAGGTCTGCCCTTTTCGTAGCATTCCATTTCTTTTCCGTCAATGCGGCACGTATAGGAAACAACGCGTATTTTTCCTTTTTCTTCCATTTCGGCGGTAAGGTTTGCCGCGGAATCGACGTAAATATCAAAATTGCTCATAATGCTCCACTCCGACGAAAAAAATTAATAAAATTTTATTCCGTCGCTATTTTTATTGATTTTGGTTAAGTTTTCTGCCGCCGCAGACGCGGCGCGCACGTTGCACCATCAACACGTAAATAGTATAGTAATTTTTACATATTTTTACAATGGTTTGAAGTTGTGGCGCGCTCTATTGTTTTTTTGCCGCGGTAAACGAATAAAAAAATTGGCTCTACCGCAAAAATTTCACTCTCTACTCACAGTAGAGTTAGTATTAAATCTTGATTTTTTCCGTATTATATGGTAAAATATGTTTATGGAAGATTTGAAAGATATAATTGCTAAAAATCTCGTGCGCCTTCGTCAGAAGGCAGGTCTTACACAGTTGAAGCTCGCCGAGATGCTCAATTATTCGGACAAAGCCGTCTCCAAGTGGGAGAGGGGAGAGTCAATACCCGACTTGCGCGTGCTCATACAGCTTGCGGAAATTTACAACATAAAAGTTGACGATATAATAACCGAACAGCCCGAAAAGGTGGTAAACCCCAAAATCAACCTCTTCAAGAAGAGACTTTTAATAGTCCTCCTGTCGGTCGGGCTGGTATGGTTCATTGCAACGGGCGTGTTTGCGATAGTGTATTTCAGCCCCGTCCACGAAACTTATGCGTGGCTGACATATGTCGTCGCGCCGTTCGTTACCGCAGTGCTGCTTACGGTCTTTTCCGCTATATGGGGCAGCAAACTGACAAACGCCGTGGCGTGTACCTTAATTTTATGGTCGGTAGTCGCCATATTCCATGTATTTTTCGCGGTATTCGCGCCGCAGATAGACAAGTGGTGGCTGTTCTACGTCGTGGCGGCGCCCTTTCAGATTTTAATTATTTTCTGGTTCTTTTTAAGAAAAGTCAGGTAATATTTTCCCTTGCCCGGACTGATTTCGGGCGGGGAACTGATTATAATAAATTGCGTCCGCTCTGATATCAAAGCGGATATTATCGAGGAGAGAATATGTACAGATTGTTTTGCGACAGCAACTGCGAGTTGTGGTATAAAACCATTGACGAACTGGGCATAAGCGTTATTAGAATGCCTTATACGCTCAACGGACAGGAATATTTCTACGACATGGGCAGAGAAACTGACTTCGACGCGTTTTTCGCGGCTATGAAGGGAGGCGCGGTGCCCAAGACGAGCGCTCTCAATGAGTATGCGTATATGGAATATTTCGAACCCGTTTTGGCGGCGGGGGAAGACGTGTACTACATAACGTTCTCGCACGCAATGAGCGCTACGTTCAACGCTATGAATTCGGCTATCGCCGCGTTAAAGGAAAAATATCCTCAAAGGGAAATACGCACGATAGACACAAAGACAATTTCGCTCGGCGCGGGTTTTATAGTTTACTATGCCGCTTTAAAATATAAACAGGGCGCAACCATGGACGAGCTGGACGAATACATAACCGAGCTCGTTCCGCACGTCGCTACATACTTCGCCGTTGACGATCTCACCTATCTTTACAGGGGCGGAAGACTTTCGGGCGTTTCGAAGGTTTTCGGCAATCTCCTCGGCATTAAGCCCATATTATGCTTTAACGACGAGGGAAAAATAATAAATGTCGATAAGCAGAAGGGCTTTAAAAAAGCTATGTCTGCGCTGCGCTCTTACCTTAAAATAAAGGGCAGCGAACTCGATAAATACAAGGTGTTCGTGCTTCAGGCTGACTGCAAAAACGTTGCCGACGAATTTGTCGAGGCGATAAAGCAGGAATACCCCAATACCGAAGTGGTCGTCCAGCCCGTGGGTCCCGTAATCGGCTCGCATTGCGGTCCTGGCACGCTGGGACTTATATTCCACGCCACGGAAAGATAATTGCGCGTCGCGTCGGACTTTTCCGATTTGCCGACTGCGGCTGAAAATTAAATAGTAAAATTTTATGCGCCGCGCGGTCAATATGCCGCGCGGCGCAAATTATGTCCCGTACATTGCTGTAAATAATTGACTTTAAACGCCTGTCTGCTATAATTATCAATATAAAATAAAATTACTATCGGGGAAGTGTGCATGGCAGAGGAAAATACAGCGGCGGAGAGCCGCAACAAAGCTAATAGCGGCTACGCCGCATATGCCTTTGAAGAGAGGCGTCATTTCGACTCTGTCCTTGCATTTGCGCTGGGAATAGGCACGGGTTTGCTCTCTTGCGGGGCATCTGTTTCGCGCGTGGAGATAGCCGTTGAAAGAATTTGCCTCGCCAGCGGCGCGAAGGAAGTCAACGTCTTTGCTCTTCCGTCTATGGTGCTGTGCAGCATAAAAGTTGCCGACGGCAGCGAAGTTTCGCAGATGAAGCGCAACTTCGAAGTTTCGAACAACTTTCTGAAGATGGAAAAATACAATCAGCTTTCTCGCGATTTGTGCGCGCATAAACTGACGCTCGAAGAGGCGGAGCGCGAGCTTTCTTCCATCAATTCGAGCAACTGGTATAAACTTCCCCTCATAGTTGCGGGCGGCGGCGTGCTCGCGGGCGCTTTTTCCGTTTTATTCGGCGGAACTGTTATAGATGCATTGCCTGCCGCGCTCATCGGCTGTCTGATGGCGTATCTAAATATTCTGCTCTCCCGCCGAGATTTCAATGCTTACGCGCGTACGTTCATGCTTTCGCTCGTCGGCGGCTTTCTCTGCATACTGTGCAGCAGGGCATTCATCGCCTGCGGCGTTGATTGCTCCGTTTCCATGGTTACGATAGGCACGATAATGGTCGTTGTCCCCGGACTGCTCATATGCAACGCCGTTAGGGACATGTTTTCCGGCGATATATATTCGGGCGCGTTCGAACTTCTCAACGGCGTTCTTTCAATACTCGCCATAGCGGCGGGTTACGGCGCGGCGCTCTTTATTCTGCGCGACGTGGTTATGTACTGCCCCGTCGTGCTGCGCGAGGGCGTGGAATATTACGTCTATGCGGTATTGTCCTGCGTGTTCGGCGCGGTCGGTGTGGCGGTTATGTTCAACTGCGCTTTCAAAAAAATACTCATTTCGCTGGGCAATATTGTCGCGGCTTTTGCCATTTATCTCATCATGGAAAAATTTGTCGGCGAAGATTTTATAGATAATTTCGTCTCTACGGTCTTTGCGGCTTGCGCGGCGGAAATACTCGCAAGAATATTCAAAGCTCCCTCGACGATATTCCTCGTTCCCGCGATAATCGTCCTCGTCCCCGGAGGCGCGCTGTACTACGCGATGAACGGCATAGTAATGGGCGACATGGTCGAAGCGGTAACTTTCGGAAAATCAGGCGGACTGACGCTCCTGGGAATTTCGGTAGGAATTTCGGTCATAACCGCGCTCTTCCAGATAATACATCCCGTCAAAGGCAAGGCGGCGATAAAGAGATTTTTCAGACATCAGAAAATATCAACGGATAAACAATAATTAAGGTAAAATAAAAAATGGATTTACAAAAACTTGCACAAACTCTCATACCCGACGACGACCTTCTTCCGCTCGGAAGATACGAAGAACTCTATCCTCCCCGCGAGCTTCCCAAGGGGGCGGAGGTAACCAGACTTGCTCCCTCGCCGACGGGCTTTATACATTTGGGCAACCTTTATTCTGCACTCGCCGACGAGCGCACCGCGCATACGACGGGCGGCATCTTCTATCTCAGAATAGAGGACACAGACGAAAAGCGCAAGGTGGAGGGTGCTGTAGAATCGGTCATCCGCTCGCTTAAATATTTCGGAGTGAACTTCGACGAGGGCGCGGAAATTAATTCTCCGCTCAACAAATACGGACCTTACTATCAGCGTCAGCGAGCTTCAATTTACCGCGCTTTCGCAAAGGACCTCATCGCCCGCGGTCTGGCTTATCCCTGCTTCTGCACGGAGGAAGAGCTGGACAAAGTAAGGGAAGAGCAGACGGCAGAAAAGCGCATTACGGGTTATTACGGTGAGTATGCCAAGTGCCGCAACCTGACGGAAGAACAGATTTATGCAAATCTTTCGGCGGGCAAGCCCTTTGTCATAAGGCTCAAATCGCAGGGAAACACCGCCAATAAAATTACATTCCGCGACAGAATTAAGGGCGACATAACCGTGACCGAAAACGACCAGGACGTCGTAATACTCAAATCGGACGGCATACCCACGTATCACTTCGCCCACGCCATAGACGACCATTTCATGCGCACGACGCTCGTCATCCGCGGCGAGGAGTGGCTGTCCAGCCTGCCCATTCATATCGAACTTTTCAAAGTCCTCGGTTTCAGAATGCCCGCATACGGACACACATGTTCGCTCATGAAGATCGACGGAGGCACAAAGCGCAAACTTTCCAAGCGCAAGGACCCCGAACTTTCGCTCGACTATTACAGAAAAGAGGGATATTATCCCGTCGCCGTCGTCAAATATCTCATGACGATATTAAATTCCAACTTCGAGGAATGGGAAAGAAAGAACCCTTCGCTTTCATATACCCAGTTTCCCTTCTCCATTGCGAAAATGGGCAAGAGCGGCGCGCTCTTCGACATAGAAAAACTCAACGACATATCGAGGAACGAGCTTTCCATGCTGTCCGCCGAGCAGATGTACGACTATCTCAACGGCTGGGTAGAAGAATTCGGCAGCCCCGCCGACAAGGCGCATTTTGCCGACAGGGACTACGTCGTTCAGATACTCACTCTCATAATGGGCATAGGCGGCAAGAAGAGAAGAAAGGACATAGAACGCGCTTCGACAGCCGTAAGATTATTCGATTATTTCTTTGACGACGCTTTCGCTCCCGAATACTCATACCGCTTCGACAAACAGACGGTAAACGGAGTGATATCGGCATTTGCCCGTCTTTACGACCCTGCCGACGACAATCAGGCATGGTTTGCAAAGGTCAAAAATGTTGCGGCGGAGGCAGGTTTTGCCGCCGAGATGAGCGAATACAAAGTTCACCCCGAGCAGTATAAAGGCAGCGTTGCCGACGTCGCCGAAATATTGCGCATAGCGGTTACGGGCTCGTCCAATTCGCCCGATCTCTGCACAATAATGCGCATACTCGGAAAAGACAGAACTCTCACCCGTCTCGAAGGAGCAAAAGTTAAATAATTTCCGCAAAACAGCAAATAAAAAGATAAATTATTTTATGCGGCGCGCCTTAAAATAAGGCGCGCCGCCATTGTTTTCAACCGCCGCCCGATGCGCGCCTTAATTATTAAAATGGTAAATCGAAATAAATAAAAAATAATATTATCGTTCGGACTGATGAGAATATAATATTATTCCTGCGTCTGATTGAAAATTTGGTGAATAAAGACATTCGGCCTTTCTCACTCGTTGACTTTTATGCTGTCAGAGTGATAAAATATCATAGATAACAGACACTTCGTTTAATAATTTTAAAGAGGAATATATGTTAGAATTAAGAGGCATAACAAAAGATTACGCCGTTGCGGGCGGCGCAGTGCACGCGCTTAAAGATGTTACGCTCAGTTTCCGCAAGAATGAATTCGTGTCGATACTCGGACCTTCCGGCTGCGGCAAGACTACGCTTCTCAACATTATCGGCGGACTGGACCACTATACGTCGGGCGACCTTATAATCGAGGGCACCAGCACAAAGGAATATTCCGACAGAGACTGGGATACCTACCGCAACCATTCGATAGGTTTCGTCTTCCAGAGTTATCACCTCATACCTCACCAGACCATTTTGCAGAACGTTGAACTCGCCTTAATGATTTCGGGCGTAAGCAAGCGCGAGCGCAGAAGAAGGGCGATAGAAGCCCTCGACAAAGTCGGTCTTAAAGACAGGATGAACAACCGTCCCAACCAGCTTTCGGGCGGTCAGGCGCAGAGGGTTGCAATAGCCCGCGCGCTCATCAACGACCCCGAAATCGTGCTTGCAGACGAGCCGACGGGCGCGCTCGATTCAAAGACGAGCGTGCAGATAATGGATTTGCTCAAAGAGATTTCCAAAGACCGCCTCGTAATAATCGTAACGCACAACCCCGAGCTTGCGGAAAGGTATTCGACCCGAATTATAAATCTTCTCGACGGCTGCGTGATAGGCGACAGCCGACCTTACGACGCAAGCAAGGAGGGAGAGCCCGTTCTCACCGAAGAACAGAAGGAAGAAATACGCAAAAGGAAGGGCAACAAAAAACTTGCCTCCATGTCTTTTGGAATGGCGTTTTCTCTTTCGCTCAAAAACCTGTTGTCCAAGCGCCGCCGCACGATTATGGTTTCGGTAGCGGGTTCGATAGGAATAATAGGCGTATCAATGGTGCTCGCCATCTCGGCGGGCGTTCAGTCGTATATCAACAGCATGCAGGACGATATGCTGTCGGGCAACCCCGTATCGATAACGCAGACGGCGATAGATTACACCTCCCTTTTAAGTCTTTCTACGGCTTCGGACGTATCTGTTGACATAACCCGCCTCGAGGACAAAGTTTACGTAAATTCGCTTCTGGAAACTCTCGGCACGTTCTCGCAGGGCTTCTCCACGACCAACAATATTTCGGCGGCATATATAAACTATCTCGGAAATACGCCGTCGCAGTATTATAACGTAATTCAGTACGATTACGGCTTCGATATCGCCAACAATATCTACACCGATTTTAAGGTTGACGCCGACGCGCAGACCGTCGCCGACAAGACGATGTCGGTAACCGCCATACGCGGAATGTATTACAATATTCTTAAAAATCAGGAAGATTACAGCGATTTCGCAAATACCATTTCCACCGTCGCTACATTCGATGAAATGCCCGATAATTACAGCTATGTGCTCAGTCAGTACGACATAGTCGCGGCATATTCGGACGGCGAAATAGTAAAAGACGCTTCGCTTCTTAGCGATGAACAGTTGAGCGCGATATTCTCCGACAAGAGTTCGCTTATAATGGTGCTCGACGAAAACACAATTCCCGATCTGATGTTGGGTCAGTTCGGTTATCTGACGCAGAAAGAGTTCTTAAACTACGCTTTCTATGCGGTTGATAGCAACCTCTACGATGAGGAAGTAGGGCTTGTGGGAAGCGGCACGGGCGAAGACGGCGGCTTTGACCTTTCAAAGTTCATGGGACCCGACGCAAAGAAGTTTACGTGGTATCCCAACGACGAAATTTATTATAACCTTGCCGACATACTGCCGTCAGAGGGAGACGCTTATCAGGCAAAGGCATATACCGACGGCAACTTCACTTTTGCCGACACCAACAATGACGGCATTCCCGAACTTATTCCCGTCAACGACCCTATCGATACTCAATGCGAAAGCAAAGTCGATTTGTCTGTAAAACTCATATTGCAGAAAAAGGAAGGGGTTTCTTACGGCTGCCTTTCCAGCGGCTTTTATCACACCGAAGCTCTCACCGAATACGTCAGACAAGACAGCCTTTCCAGCGAGATTGTACGGCACATAAATTCGACGGAGCAAGGCTATATCGACAGTCTGCCCTATTATTTCACCTATATAAATTTCAAGGATGACGACCAGAACGACGTCATAGACGACTATTCGCAGTCCGTCATGATAGGCATGTATTATATTTACGATTCGGGCAGCCTGATGGATATGATAATGTCGGGTCTCGGCAACGCGGGAGGAGACCAGTCGTCCATGTTTCGCGTTGAAGCCGAATATCTCGGCGGAGGCGAACTGCCCGTCGCGATTTATATCTATCCCGTGGATTTTGAAAGCAAGAACGGCGTAACCGACTATCTCGACAGATGGAATGCAATGTGTTCGGCGGGAGAGCAGTATTCATTTACCGACGCCGACGGCGTTGAACATACCGTAACGCTCACCGAGGCGGACAGAATAACCTATACCGACAACGTCGGACTGATTATAGGCATGATTAATACCATGATTGAAATGGTAACCATCGCGCTCGTTTCGTTCACGGCGCTTTCGCTAGTCGTTTCCACCGTCATGATAGGCATAATAACCTATGTTTCGGTAGTCGAACGAGTAAAGGAAATAGGCATTCTCCGCGCGGTCGGTGCAAGGAAAAAGGATATAAAGCGACTGTTCAATGCCGAAACTTTCATAATCGGTCTGGTTGCGGGCGCGATAGGCATTCTCATAACATATCTCTTGTCGCTCGTAATAAACATTGTCGTCATGTCCCTCGCGGGAATATGGGGCATAGCCGCACTTCCCTGGTGGCAGGCGCTGATTATGGTTGCGCTTTCCGTTGTCCTCACGCTCATTTCGGGACTTATCCCCGCTTCGGCGGCGGCAAAGAAGGACCCCGTAGTCGCACTCCGCACAGAATAAGGCTCTTTTATCTTTATAAATTGCATGACGCAGCCGTCCCGTCGGGACGGCTGCAATTTATATAAAATTTCTGCCGTAAAGCCCGCATTTATTATTGACATAAACGCGCGGAGTTGATAAAATTATTCTGATAAAAAATTATTGATTATTATAAATAATCAGGAGTTAAAATGAAAAAGATTTTTAAAGCTCTGGCAGGCGTTTGCCTTGCAGGCGCGCTCTGCGCAGGTGCCTTTGTCGTAACGGGCTGCGGATGGCAGACCGAAACGGTGGAAGGCGAATATCATTACGTCAATTACGGCGTCGATTACGGCGTCAAAGTAAACGTTGAAATTCAGACCGACAGTAAGGGCGACAGAATTCGCAGCGTAAGCATTGCAAACAGCGATTACGTTCAGCTTTCTCCCGCCAATCCCGAAATCGGTTGGACGGACAGCAACAGAGAAAATTACATTGCCAACGAACAGTCGCTTCTCAACTCTTATCGCGGTCTGTATGTAGCCGATGTGCTTGCAATGCAGGTTCAGACTGCTGCGAACGGTCAGCCTTCGTCGGTGTCGGACAACTCTGTTGTCATAACGGGCGCAACGCAGAGCTCGGGCAGGCTTCTCCTTGCCGTGCAGGACGCGCTTACAAACTTCGGCGGCTATAAAGTTGCGGAAGGCGAATATCATTATCCCAACGCATGGTCTCCTTCGGCGCCTCATTACGGCATCAGGGTGCGCGTCGTCGTAAAGGGCGATGTAATCGCAAAAGTTGCCGTTGTAAAGAGCAATTATACCGAAGTTTCTGATTCCTGGGAAAATAAAACAATCTGGACCAACGGTCTCGACGGACTGCTTAACGCTTACGTCGGCAGAACAGTATCGGATGTCATAAACATAAATGTAGGCGTCTCTTCTACAACTCCCGGACAGCCCGAAAGCATTTCCGACAGTTCGCTCATGATAACGGGCGCAACGCAGGGCTCAGGCAGACTTCTTCTTGCAGTTCAGGCTGCATTGAAGAACATAAATGAGGAGATAACGGGCATAACCGATACTTACCGCGGCGAATACAGCTACGAAAAATACGGAAACAACTATGGTATTGTGGTCAATGTCAATTTGACGGGCGACAAAATTCATAGCGTCAACATTCTCGAAAGCGACTATGTCGAAGTTACGGACAATTGGGATGGTAAACAACTTTGGCTCGACGGTATAAACAGTCTTCTCAGCGCATATGAAGACAGAACCGTCATGGATATTCTTACCACGTCGGTAACTGTTGGCACAGACGGTGTTCCTTCGTCGGTAAGCGACAGTTCGCTCATGATAACTGGCGCAACTCAGGGCTCTGGCAGACTTCTCCTCGCCGTACAGGACGCGCTTAAAACAGGCGGATACGAAGTTTACAGCGGCAGCTATCATTATCCCAATGCATGGAATGCAGAAGCTCCTCATTACGGCGTTGCCGTCAATGTAATCGTTAAGGATGAAGAGATTGTCGGAGTGAAGATTGCGGACAGCGATTATGTCCAGCTTTCTCCCGCAAATCCTGAAAACGGCTGGACGGAAAGTAACAGAGATAATTATTTGAATAACGAAAGCACGCTTTTGAATGCATATAAAGGCAGGAATGTTGTCGATATTCTTGCAATGAGCGTAACCGTAAAAACTTCCGGCGAGCCTGAAAGCGTATCTGATAGCAGTTTGGTAATCTCGGGCGCAACGCAGAGTTCGGGCAGACTTCTTCTCGCCGTACAGAACGCGCTTAAAGCGGGCGGCTATGAAGTTTACAGCGGCAGTTATCATTATCCCAATGCATGGGATGCAGAAGCTCCCCATTACGGTGTTGCCGTCAATGTAATCGTTAAGGATGATGTTATTATGGGCGTAAGGATTGCGGACAGCGATTATGTCCAGCTTTCACCCGCAAATCCTGATTACGGCTGGACGGAAAGCAACAGAGAAAACTATCTGAATAACGAAAGTAAACTTTTGGAAGCATACAAAGGTAAGTCTGTTGCAGACATTCTTGCAATGAGCGTAACCGTAAAAACTTCCGGCGAGCCTGAAAGCGTATCAGATAGCAGTGTGGTAATCTCGGGCGCAACGCAGAGCTCTGGCAGACTTCTTCTCGCCGTACAG
>ULSO01097592.1_pt1 | contig 11543 bp, 8 predicted proteins | sample 1956701 | NCBI WGS metagenome assembly ULSO01 (sample SAMEA4835708, study PRJEB28245) | human gut metagenome | biome: gut microbiome; material: fecal sample | place: Denmark | collected 2008 | reverse complement strand
CGGCTCCGGACGCGGCGACCATTTCGCCACGCTGAACGTGGACGTGCCCGTTTCGCTGACGGGCGAGCAGAAGGACGCGCTCAACGCTTTCGCCGACGCCATGGGCGGAGAGAAGAAGAAAAAGAAAGGCTTCTTCGGCAAGTAAAAATATTGTTGACAGTGCTTTAATCCTCGGATATGAAAAAGCGCCCGATTGTATCAGAAATCGGGTGCTTTCTGCGTTATGACGCGGCAAGAAGCGCAGTTTATACTGTCAAAACGACAGATTATTCCGTATTTGTGACAAATACGGCAAAAAATAGGATAATTGAATCACTATGGTAGGAGGTGAGAAAATGATACATGTCGCTGTCGTCGATGACGATGCGGAGGAACGTCGCCGCATTAAGGAGTATCTCGACGGCATATCTGCGAAACGGGGGATAGAGTTTTCCGTGCGGGAATTCGCTGACGGCAGCAGTTTTATCGGTACGTATACGCCCGAGTACGATATCGTATTGATGGATATAGAAATGCCGGGCATGAACGGGTTGGAATCTGCAAGACAGCTTCGAAGTCTCGATACCGCGGTAATCATAATATTCGTGACGAGAATGGCCAATCTGGCGGCAAAAGGTTATGAGGTGGACGCCCTTGATTTTATTGTCAAACCGATAGACAGTTATGCGTTTTCGCTGAAAATATCGAGAGCTCTTTCACGCGTCGCATCGTCGGCAGATAAGATTTTGTTGCGGATAGACGGGGAAATACGCTGTATTAAAGCCAATACTTTGCGATATATCGAAACTGACGGCCATTACGTGATTTATCATACGTCCGACGGTACGTTAAAAGAGTACGCTTCGCTCAAAAGCGTCGAAAAAAAAGTGGGCCCCAATTTCGCGCGCTGCAACAGCTGTTATCTCGTCAATTTGCGATTCGTTACCAGCGTACGCAAGAATTCCGTTATCGTAGGCGGAGACGAACTGCCGATGAGCCGTCCGAAAAAACATTCTTTTCTGGAAGCTCTTACATCGTTTGTCGGGGGGGGGTAAATAACTTATGGGAAATATGGGAAACGTATATTTCGTTCTGGAAATAGTAGCCGCGGAAGTTGTTTTTTTCTATGCTTATCCGCGGCGGAAGTATTTCGTTGTCAGATGTATCCTGTCCGCGGCGGTTATATTTACCCTGGCATATTTTTTCCCTACTTATATGTTGGACAACCGTTTCTTGTCTATGCTGATACGATATATAGTATTATGGGGGCTTACCGTTGCCGGTATGTTCGTATGCTTCTCGGCGTCAGTTCCCGCCGTTCTGTCGTCGTGCGCCGCCGGATATGCGTTGCAGCATTTTTCGTATAAGCTGACGGGAATACTTGAGCTGACCGGCATGTTCGATTTTCTTCAGCCCGTTTTCATAACCCGCGGGTTTGCGCGCGAACTTATAGTTTTTCCGTTTACATATGCCGCCGCATTTTTTACGTTCGGCAGATTGGCCGCAAAAACGCATTATTACAAAAATACGGACGTAAGGTTCATAGTGCTTTCTGTCGCAACTATAGGCGTGTGTATGGTATTGAACAGGTTTGTTCCACATTCGGATGATATTGCCGTGACGCTCGGCACTTCGTTATACGCAATGACCTGTACGTTGTTCGCGCTGTTCGTACAATACAGTCTGAGGCGCTCCTGCGAGGTAAGCGAGGAAAAGGCCATCGTGCAGAAGATTCTGCAGGAAAAAGAAAAGCAGTTCGAATCCAGCATGACCAACGCGGAGCTGATCAATATAAAGTGCCATGATCTGAAATATGCGATTTCGCGATTCGACGGCCGTCTGTCGGCGGAGGAAATTGCGTCGGTAACGGCGCTAATAGATTCTTACGAACATACGTTAAAGACCGGGTGTTCGGCTTTGGACGTGTTGCTCGGCGAAATCGACGTCAGACTCAGGAAACAGGAGATAGATTTTACTTTTATGGGAGACGCGACGCGTTTGTCGGCAATGCCGCCCGCGGATATATGGTCGTTGTTCGGAAACGCGCTCGATAATGCCGAAGAGGCCGTCGAAAAGCTGCCCGACCCGGAAATGCGGCGCATAGGAATGACAATAGAGTACAAAGAAGAACTGGTGTTCGTCTGCGTGTATAATTATTATGACGGGTGGCTGGATATCGTCGAAGGACTGCCTCTCAGTACAAAGGCGTCCGAACGCGGATATCACGGCTACGGATTAAAAAGTATTCGTTTAATAGCAAAAAAGTACGGAGGAGACATTTCCGTTTCCGCTGAAAACGGTATATTCAATCTTGTGATCAGGCTCCGGCTTTGATCGAAGTCATCACTTCTTCCTACATGGGCGCCGTAAGGCGCCTTTTTTTATGTGCTTAGCAGAAAAACCTTGTAAAAAGACAGATTATGCTCAAATCCTCACAACAGCCGCAGGATATGTTAAACTGCTTTTACGGTAAACTTTGTCTGCCGAAAAAAAATAAGGAGGACTGATGTGGCAGTGTAAAAAATGATGAGAATCAACCGGTAAACAAACGACCAGGGCAATTTCAGCCCATGCGTAAGCGGCATTATGCCGACACGCCGATACTTTAACAGGAGATTATTTCAATGCAAAAATTTTCCACTCTTTTCAGAGGACTGTTCTGTCTTTTCATGTTCCTTTTGATAGTGGTCATACTTGCGTCGTGGATTCTCGAAACCAACCGCACGATGGTGGACGATACGCTTGGCACTCAGTCCGTCGTGCTGGTTACCGAGGAGGACGACGGCACTTTGTTTACGGCATTTACGCCGGACGAAGAGTTTCTTACCGACGGTAAACTCGATACGCAGAAAGATGTAGATATCCACAAGGATCTCGGCATCAGGATTCAGCAGGAAGGCAGCGTTCTGCTTAAAAATGTGAACGCGCTTCCTCTGCTTTCGGGCAACGCTCAGGCGTCTTCGCTCAATGTCAGCGTGCTGGGCCGCAGAGGCTACGACACCACCGGAGTCGCCGCGGCATTAGAAACTGCCGGGGTTAACGTCAATCCCGCATTTGAGGAAGCATATTCGGCATGGGCGCGCGAGAACAGACTCATGTCCCCCGGCTGGGCAAGCAACAAAACCTATGATTTCAAATACAATCCTCTCGAGATGCCCGTGTCCATGCTGGGCGCGTCCGATCTCGGAACATACGACGATGCTGCTATAGTCGTCCTCGGCAGATCCAACGCCGAGGGCGCGGACTATAAGCCCGGCGGAGAAGGCGAGGGCGGCGGCGTGGCCGACGGAGTCGGCGCACGCAACGCACTGGCGCTTTCGCAGAACGAGCGTGACCTGCTTGAATTTGCCAAACAGAATTCGGACAAGGTCATCGTGCTCATCAATACCGTTTCCGCTATGGAGTTGCACGAACTTAAGACGGATGACGGTATAGACGCCATAATGTATATAGGTCTGCCTGCTACATACGGCGCCGAAGGCGTGGCGAATCTGCTTCTCGGCAAAGCTAATCCCTCGGGCGGACTTTATGATACATATGCGGCCGATACTACGGCAAATCCCGCCATGATGAACTTCGGTCACTTCGAACTGACCAATGCGGCCGATATCGAGCGTGCGGATACTTCCAGCGTCGGCACCCGCGGTACCGACCCCGGATTCACGCATTACATCATCGAAGCGGAGAGCATCTATGCCGGTTCGCACTACTACGAGACGCGTTATTATGATTCCATAGTAAACAAGAGCTCTGGAGCCGGCTCGGAGGCTGTCGGCGCAAGTTATATCGATATAGCGGACTCCGATTCGGCTTGGGACTATGCCGACAACGTCACGTTTTCTTTCGGTTACGGACTCAGCTACTCGACATTCGCCTACTCGATGAGCGACGTAACTATCGAGCGCAGAGGCGGTCACGAAGTGTATGCCAAGTTCTCGGTAACCGTTACCAATACAAGCGGCCCTGCCGGCAAGACTCCGGTTCAGATATACGCACAGTCGCCCTACACCGAGTATGACAGGCGGAACCTTGTTGAAAAGAGCGCGGTTCAGCTTATGACGTTTGACAAGACGGATATTATCCAGCCGGGAGCGTCCGAGACCATAGAGTTCGAGGTTGATCTTCAGGAGCTGGCAAGTTACGACGCCAATAATGCTGAAACGTATATCATGGAAGAGGGCACTTACTGGTTCGCCGTCGGTAACGGCGCGCACGACGCTCTCAACAATATCCTTGCCGCTCAGAACTATGATACCGGCGACGGTATGGACTATAACGGCAATGCGGCATATGCCAAGTCGTGGGAATATGTTTCCGCGACAGACGATACCGTGGATGACTTTACGTTTGCCCAGTCCAAGGCCGGCGTGGAAATCACCAATCAGCTCGATTATGCCGATTGGAACGATTACGAGGCGGGCAAGGTGACCTATCTTACCCGCAGCGATTGGGACGGTACGTGGCCGCGCACTTACTCGGATATGACCGCGCCCGCGCTTATGGTGCAGCATTACAGCGGCAATATTATCGATTACAATAAGCCGGGCAGCGCCGATGCCGACGGCGACGAGGTTGTGTTCGGCAAGGCGAGCGCGAACGGACTTAAGTTTGCGCACATGAAAAACGCCGAGTTCGACGATCCCCGCTGGCAGGAGCTGATCGATCAGATTTCAATGGAAGAAGCTATTCTGTTCGCCATCGAGTCCGGCCGCGGATTCGCAGCCATCGACTCCATCAACTTCCCCGAAGGCAGATACGCCGAAAACGGTCCCGGAACTCCGGTGTGGTATGACGACGCATCCACAGAGCCTCAGGCTCCATGGAAGGTGGCGGAGCCGGAAGATCGCTATTCTCTCGGCTCATTCCCGACCTATGCGGTCATAGCCAGCACGTTCAGCCGCGACCTTGCTTACGAGTATGGCAGAGTGCTGGGCAACGATGCGATTTTCGGCGAAAAGCCGCTGCTGTGGCTTCCCGGCGCCAATTTGCATCGTACGGCATACGCCGGCCGCAGCGAGCAGTACTTCTCCGAAAACCCCGTCCTTACGGGTATCATTACCATGGAGGCGGCATACGGAGCATGGCAGAAGGGCGCAATAGTGACCGCAAAGCACTTCGCGTTCAATGATCAGGAGATGCACCGTTCGGGCGTCGGCACGTTCCAGACGGAACAGCGTGCGCGCGAAATGGAGCTTCGCGGCTTCCAGATCGCGTTCGAGGCGAACAAGTACAATACGCCCGTCGAAGGCGAGCGCGCTTTTGAAGGTATGCAGGGAGTCATGACTTCGTTCAGCAAGCTGGGCGGCATCGAATGCACTGTAAACGAAGGTCTGCTTACCGGAGTGCTTCGCGGTGAGTGGGGTTATCACGGATATATCGTATCTGACCTTAAAGATGATCTCGATCTCATGCCTCAGGCTTTCCTTGCCGGACTCGGCGGATATGACTGGCGTACATTTGAGGATGACATCCAGCCTTACATGGCGTCCGAGAACTTTAGCTCCGACGCCGGCGTGCTTAACGCCATCAAGGAGGTCGTTCACGAGAAACTGTGGGTATTCGCGAACAGCAGTTTTATGAACCGTGTCAATGCTACCACGCATTCCGAGTGGAACATGACGTGGTGGCGCGGTCTCTACATCGCGGGCATAGCCGTATTTGCCGTATGTACTGCGGCGTGCCTCGCCCTGTATGTAGTCAGCGAGATACTCGGAAAGAAAAAGGAGGCTGTCTGATATGACTATCTTTAAGAAAGTGTCCGTAGCATCATACATACTGGCATTCGGCGCCGTCATCGCGCTTATTGCGCTCATCGTCGGTATAGTCAGTTGCTCCGGCGAGGGATTCTGGGAAGACGAGATGGGAGGCGTGATAGCATTCACCGTTCTCGGTATCGTCTGCGCCGCAGGCGCGATTGCGCTTGCCGTAAGATTCGGCGAAAGGCCGTTTGTGAGCGCGGTTGTCGCGCTTGCCGTGCTGTTCTTCGCGCTGGCCACCTGTTTCATGATAATAGGAAAGATGGACGTAATGGGCACCGTCATCTTCTCCGACCTCGAAAAAGGTTATAAGCCCGCTGAAGATGCATGTTACATCGGCCTTGCAAGCAGCATCGTTTATATAGCAGCCTCATTGGTTGCGTCGGCGGGAGCGTTTTTCCGTCTTGTACGCAGATAAATAGGGCAGTACGAATGCGGGCGCACGGAAAATATCCGTGCGCCCGCATCATTTTGTATTCGAATACAATATATTGTGGCAAAAAGTATTGACATATACAAAATAAAGGTTTCTTCGGCAAGTAAAAAACTAAATATTGTGGTCATAACCTATTGACAAACACAAAATATTGTGGTATCATATAGGCACTTGAAAAGAAAAACCGCGACTGACGGTTCAGGCGACAAACGCCGTGGAGCGGTTTTTTTGGGAAATGTCGACCGTCTGGGCAGCTTTGAGCAACTTTTATAAAGCCATCGAAGCTGCCCTTTATGTTTTTACAGGGAGTAATATAATGGAAGCTTACCGCAACTTCGTAAAAGGCAAATGGTGCGACGCCATCGACGTCGCCGATTTCATCAGGCACAATTATACGCCCTACACCGGGGATGAGAGTTTCCTCGCCGGACCCACTCCGCGCACGAAAAAGCTGAACGCGGTGCTTGAAGGTCTGCAGAAGCTGGAGCGCGAGAACGGCGGTGTACTCGGCATCGACACCGATACGGTCAGTTCTCTGCTCGCTTATCCCCCCGCATACATGGATAAGGAGAACGAGCTCATCGTCGGACTGCAGACGGGCGCTCCGCTGGTGCGCGGCATCAACCCGTTCGGCGGCATACGCATGGCGCGCAGCGCGTGCGAGGCGTACGGCACGAAGATGAGCCCCAGGATCGACGAGGCGTTCAGATACCGCACTACGCACAACGACGGCGTGTTCCGCGTCTATACCGACGAGATGCGCAAGTGCCGCCACGTCGGCATACTGACCGGGCTGCCCGACGCTTACGGCCGCGGCCGCATAATTGGCGACTACCGCCGCGTGGCGCTGTACGGCGTGGACAGGCTCATAGAAGAAAAGAAAAAGGATAAAGCCGAGCTCGGAGCCCGCACGATGACGGCGGAAAACATCAAGCTGTGCGAGGAAGTGTACGAACAGATCGAGTTCCTCGGCATGCTCAAAGAGATGGCCGCCGATTACGGTCTGGATATTTCCGTGCCCGCGACCAACCTGCACGAGGCGACGCAGTGGGTGTACTTCGCATACCTCGCCGCCAACAAGGAGCAGAACGGCGCGGCGATGAGCCTGGGCAGGGTGAGCACTTTCCTCGACATATACGCCGAGCGCGACCTTGCCGAAGGCACGCTGGACGAGAGCGGAGTACAGGAGATCATCGACGGCTTCGTCATCAAACTGCGCACAATGCGTCATCTCCGCACGCCCGAATACAACGAGCTGTTTGCCGGCGACCCGATGTGGATAACCGAAAGCCTGGGCGGAATGGGCGAGGACGGCCGCACGCTCGTGACTAAGAACTCCTTCCGCTTCCTGCACACGCTGTACAACCTCGGCTCGTCGCCAGAGCCTAATCTCACCGTGCTGTGGTCGAAGGATCTGCCGCGCGCGTTCAAGAAATACGCGGCAAAAGTGTCCGCCGAAACCGATTCGATTCAGTACGAGAACGACGACGTGATGCGCCCGATAAGCGGCGACGATTACGCGATCGCCTGCTGCGTGAGCAGCATGAAGGTAGGCAAGCAGATGCAGTTCTTCGGCGCGCGCTGCAACCTCGCCAAGACGCTGCTCATGGCGCTCAACGGCGGCAAGGACGAACGCTACTTCATGCAGGTGGGACCCGAAATGCCTGTGTACGAGGGCGACGTGCTCGAATACGGCGAGGTCATGAAACGCTTCGACTTCTACCTCGACTGGCTGACGAAAACGTACGTGAACACCATGAACGTCATTCACTTCATGCACGACAAGTACGCGTACGAAAAGATACAGATGGCGCTGCACGACACCGAGGTGGAGCGGCTCATGGCGTTCGGCGTCGCCGGACTGTCCGTGCTCGCCGACAGCCTCTCCGCGATAAAGTACGCGCGCGTCCGTCCGGTCAGAAACGACGACGGCATTATAGTGGACTTTGTCACCGAAGGGGATTTTCCCAAGTTCGGCAACGACGACGACCGCGTGGATTCCATCGCAAAGGAAACGCTGGAAAAGGTCATAACCGGCCTGCGCCGCGTGCCCGCATACCGCGGGGCAAAGCACACGCTGTCCGTGCTGACCATCACGTCCAACGTCGTCTACGGCAAAAAGACGGGCTCCACGCCCGACGGCCGCAAGGCGGGCGAGCCTTTCGCTCCCGGCGCCAACCCCATGCACAACCGCGAGGAGAACGGCGCGCTTGCGTCGCTCAACTCCGTCGCCAAGCTGCCGTACGACTGCTGCCGCGACGGCATATCCAACACGTTCTCCATCGTGCCCGCCGCTCTCGGCAAGACGCTGGACGAGCGCACCGACAACCTCGTCGACATACTCGACGGTTATTTCGCGCAGAACGCGCACCACATCAACGTCAACGTGCTCGACCGCCGGAAACTCATCGACGCGATGAACGATCCGTCGCTCTATCCCAACCTGACCATACGCGTGTCCGGCTACGCCGTCAACTTCAACAAGCTGACCAAGGAGCAGCAGCGGGAGGTCATCAGCCGTACCTTCCACGCCGCGCTGTGACGGGCAGGATAAGCAGCGTGCAGTCGCTCGGCACCGTGGACGGTCCGGGCGTGCGCACGGTGGTGTTCGGCTGCGGCTGTCCGCTGCGCTGCGCATACTGCCACAATCCCGAGACGTGGTCGGAAGCGGGCGAAGAGTGGACTGCGGACGCGCTTGCCGCGAAAATCCTGCGCTTCAAGCCGTACATAAAGCACGGCGGCGTGACTTTTTCGGGCGGAGAACCGCTCGTTCAGGCGGAATTTTTTTTCGAGCTGGCGCGCCTTCTGAAAAAGGAAGGACTGCATATCGCGCTGGACACGAGCGGACAGGTGCGGAGCGGTGCTGCGGACGGACTGCTGAGCCTGAGCGACCTCGCCATCGTCGACGTGAAGTTCACGACCGAAGAGGATTACGCAAAGTATACGGGCGGCTCGCTTGCCGCCGCGCTGGACTTCATCGGCAGGGCGAAGGCTGCGGGCAAACGCGTCTGGATCCGCCAGGTCGTGACCAAGGGCGTCAACGACAACGAAGAGAACATACTGCGCTTAAAATCGCTTATCGCGCCGTACGCCGGCGTTACGGACAGGGTGGAACTGCTGCCCTTCCGCAAGCTGTGTCTGGAAAAGTACGAGCGGCTGGGAATAGCCTTTCCGTTCGCGGACATGGAAACGCCGGACGCGGAAACCATGGCGAAACTGAACGCGCTGCTCGGCGCATAAAACAAGATAACCGGAAGAAAGCTAAACGGGGACGGTCGATCGTCCCCGTTTTTCGTCGGATTTAACGAAAATTTATCATTTTACTATTGCAAGACGAATAACGATGTGGTATAATCGTTATAAAGAAAGATGGAAGGAGAATTCCGGCATAAAATGAAACTGATTACATTCGCCGTACCGAGCTACAACTCGGAGGCGTATATGCGCAACTGCATAGACAGCATACTCAAAGGCGGCGAGGACGTCGAGATCATCATCGTTGACGACGGCTCGAAGGACGGAACGGGGAAGATAGCCGACGAGTACGAGGCGGCCTATCCGACTATATGCCGCGCCGTTCACCAGGAGAACGGCGGCCACGGCGAGGGCGTCAACCAGGGCATACGCCACGCGACCGGACTGTACTACAAGGTCGTGGACTCGGACGACTGGGTGGATGAAACGGCGCTCCGCACCGTGCTGGATACCGTGAAAAAGCACCTCGCCGAAAACACCCTGCCCGATATGTACGTGACCAACTTCGTATACGAGCACGTCGAGGACAACACGGCGTTCGCGCGCAAGTTCACGAAGAACATGCCGACCGGCCGCTTTTTCGGCTGGGAGGACACGAAGCCGTTCAAAGGCTCGTCGGTGCTGCTCATGCACGCGCTTATGTATAAGACGGACGTGCTGCGCGGCTGCGGGCTTCAGCTGCCCAAGCACACGTTCTACGTCGACAATATTTTCGCGTACGTGCCGCTGCCGTACGTCAGAAAAATGTATTACATCGACGTCGATTTCTACCGCTATTACATCGGCCGCGCCGACCAGTCCGTGAACATGTCGGTGTTCGCCAAGCGCACCGAGCAGCAGAACCGCGTCATGCGTATAATGGCGGACGCGTACGACATACGCGAGATAAAGAAGGAGAGCCCGCGCCTCGCAAAGTATATGCTGCACACGCTCGCCTGCCTGATGATCGTGACACTGACCTTCACCCTCGCCGAACCGACCAAGGAAAAATACGCCGCCCTCAAAGAGCTGTGGGCGCACATAAAGGAAAAGGACAGTTGGCTGCACGGCAAACTGAAATACCGGTCGTATCCGGCCATCTACACATATCTGCCCCGGCCTGTCGGACGTTTCGTCATAGTGCAGGGCTATAAGCTGACGGCGAAAAAAGTCAAACTCGGCTGAGCGGAAAATGTTTGACCGTACGGATTTTTTCTGCTATAATTAAAGAATAAGCGGCGCGCGTATATACGCGTCGGGAATAAAGGAGGAAAGATATGGCAAAAAAGAAAAAAGCTAAGCTCGACGGCAAAGGTCTGGCACTGGTAGGCTTGTCCGTTCTCGGCGCGGTACTGTCGGTCGTAGGGCTGTTCCTGCCTTGGTTCGCAAGTAAGGCGATAATAGGCGATACTCAGTACATCGGTCTGTTCGGAGACGGGCTGAACGATCTCGACGAATTCCTCGCCGACCTCGACAGTTTCTTCCCGGTAGGCACCGTGCAGGCGTTCGGTATCATAGCCGCCGTCGTGGCGGTCATCGCCGCGCTCGCGATAATACTCAAAGCGTTCGGTATCGTGAAGGTGGGCTTCATTCCCAAACTTCTGGTGTCCGCCGCAGCCATCGTGTTCGGCATTCTCGCGCTCGTGTTCTCGTTCACTTACGTCGGCAATTTCGCCGATCTGGGTGCCGTCGTGACCGTAAGCGCGGCCGTGGGTACGTTCTTCACCGGCATAGGCGGTATTGTCGCCGGAGGCGCGCTGCTGCTTAAATAAAACGAAAAATTATTTTGCGCAAACGACGGAAAGCACGGCTTTCCGTCGTTTGCATATCCGGAGATTTTCATGATATACACCGTCAACCTCAATTCTTCTCTCGATTACATCATGCGCGTCGGGCATTTACGCGTGGGGGAAACCAACCGCGCCGAGCGCGATTCGCTCGTCGCCGGCGGCAAGGGCGTCAACGTCGCCAAGGTGCTGCGCGCTTTCGGCCTGCCCGTAAAGGCGTTCGTCGTCACCGCCGGATTCGTGGGCGCGGAGATAGAGCGCCAGCTTTCTGCCGAGGGCATGGACTGCGCCTTTTTCCGCACGTCCGGCAACAGCCGCATCAACGTCAAACTCAAATCGGACGCGGAAACG
>ULSO01050295.1_pt1 | contig 11575 bp, 9 predicted proteins | sample 1956701 | NCBI WGS metagenome assembly ULSO01 (sample SAMEA4835708, study PRJEB28245) | human gut metagenome | biome: gut microbiome; material: fecal sample | place: Denmark | collected 2008 | reverse complement strand
TCTTCAAGCTTTTTTAACTCTTTTATGTCCACAGATTTCAGAAAATCTTCAGAATCTTCCTCAATCTTAATAGGAAAAGAACTCTCTACAAATATGCAAATTTCTGCAATGGTGTATAAATATAACATTATTTTTTCCTTTTATTCAATCTATCTCAATAGTCCGTGTAATATCAGAAATGCAGCCATGGAAACCATGACCGCATTTTCTATATAAATATAAATTTAAAAATTGCTATTTATCTTACAGAATATTTTTGTTCCATAAAATATACTTAAGATGCAAACGGACTAGCAGAATTCCATAAACCATTGTAACAATCTGCTTCAGTTCCCTGATCCTTTGGATCTAACTCGCAAGAAAGAACACCATCATGAAAGAACGCGTTCCACGAACATGTAAATTCAGATCCAAACTCAGAAGTTCCAGGCTCTGCACCACAACTATTTGCAAAATTTTTGTCCACGGTAAATTTTTCTATATAAAGAACCGGTTTTTTGTAAACTTTTTTCATTTCCTTCTCCTCTCTAAAGCCATCCATTAAATCCCTGGAACAGCTTATTCAGCCAGGAATGAATTTTGTCAATTGGTTTCTGATCCTCATTCGGTTCCGGATTAGTAATATCTACATTTCCATCGTCTGGTTCAGTTACCTCTGTATTCTCATCCTGACCAGAATCTGGTGTCCCTTCCACAGTTTTGTCTTCATAAGGAACTTCTGATAATGTATCAAACACATTTGCATATTCCACCAGTTTCAAAACTAACGGATTTTCCAAAACACTAACAGATTCTTCTGCTTCCGGTACTTCTTCTGCTTCTGCTGCAAATAAATCTGTATTATCTGCTTCTGGCATATCACCATCTGAAGCATCTGTAAACTGAGAGCCGTCATCAAAGGCGTCTGCTGATGTTGCAGAATACGTTACTGTTTGTGCACTTTCGGTATCTGATATACCTTCGATTCCTCCAAGCTTATTGTTATAGTAGATTTTGGTAATAGCTAATAAATTATCACCTGTGTTCTCAATAACAATACATCCTGCATATTCTCCTTCTGATACAGGTGTTATCTTATAATACAAATCTGTTGAATGTCCAATCTCTGTTGAACTTGCATTTTTATCATTAGTAAGTCTTACCGTTGTCTTACCTTCCGGTGCTTTTAATCCAACATAATAGCTAGCTTTTGAATCAATAACTTTAAAGGCTATCTTCTGTCCCTTTGCTAAATATACTTCATTCTTCGGACCATAATCCCTAAATTCGGCTACTTTATTACTTGTTTTACTATTATCGTCTGTTGTTCTATCCAGGAACACTATCGCTCCATTTGCTAACTCACCTGTCGTTGTACCTGTGTCTAATAAGATGTCACGAACTTCCTTAAATGTTGCATTCAGCATATCTGTTCCATACGCCTCGCTAACAACTGCATCTGTTTCTTTATTCTGAATTGGATTATAAACACGTATTCCATCTAAATAATATGTGCCACGTCTATCCTCAGTGCCCTTTTTACCAGCTGCCACTACTACAAGTTTAACTTCATATTTACCATAATCCAATGGGCCAAATGATAAAGTCGGAATCTGATAATAGTCACCAGACGCAGACTTATTATCCATGCTAACCGCTTTCACTACTTTCTTTCCATCAGTAGTTATCGAGCTTAATATCGCAGATACTTTACCCACTGTACCATTAGTGCGACTATAGATATCCACACCGGTTCCTGAGAAAGTGAATGTCGCAGTTGCTGCCTTTCCAGTGTCACCTTTGTTATCTGCATCAGCCATATGTGCACTACCGTCACTATATTTCGTGTCATTAGAAAGATCCGTATTCGTCCATCCACCATGAATATCTGTATTCACGGATTCTGTATTTGCGGAACCTAAATTTGAAGTATCTGTCGTCCAATTACCAGTATATTCAATACCAACTGTTCCCGCTTCATTGTTGGTTTCAAAATCATCCTCATAATATACATTATTAGCAGGAAGAACACTGACTCTGGACCAAAGATTATCATTACCATTTATCTCTTTAATATCATTGTCCGTCGTCTCACCAAATGCATAAAATTTGTCATAACCATCCCAGTTAGTTGTTTTTGGAGAATAAACAAGGTTCTTTAATGAACCATACTTAGGTGCATAGCTTGCATCTTTCTCACCAATACTTCCTGTAATTGCCATATTATCAGAAGACATCTTCCAATCTGATGGCGAAAGCGTTACAGGTTTTGCATAGTCTAAAACATATGCTTTATTTGTTAAAACGACCTGTGGCCGCGGGAATTTAGCAGCCGGCTCAGGTGCACCTTCTGCATAAATACCTGAAGCCTCATTGTTTGTGTAAACCTTCTCACCTGTGGCTGCTGAATCTTTTGGAATTACTCCCTTAATCGTAACAACCAGCTTTTCACCATTATGTCTCGGTGCAATATATTCATTCGAATAATCGAAGCCAGTAACATTAATTGTGTTATCGTCTATTGTTGCTTTAATATCCTTTGACTTACTTTCAGTCCCCCAACTAATGGAATTTCCATCTTCAGTGGAACCAGGTACAGTTGAAACGGTAATTTTATCTCCGGCATTATATCCTTCCGGAAGTGTAAAATCATCTGACAGAATATCTTTCATAACAGCATTTTCGTTTAAAGCAACTGTCGTACTTGGTGTTGTAATTGTGTTTGAAATACTTGTAAATATCTTATTCAAACCATCCGCACTGGTCGCAGCCAGATAATAGCCATTGTTGCCGCCTTTTCCAGAAGTTTTTAAATTCTCCGCCGACGGATAGTTCGTTGAAACATAGTTCATATATTTATTAACATCTGATGTTGATGACGGATCAGCACCATTAAAAACACCAATTGTATAAACAGTAGTTCCCTGATCTTTAAGACCCTTTGATGTACCAATTGCATCATTAGCTATATTTTCATCAAAGGTATCCCAACTTGTAGGTTTTCCATCCGTAAACATAATTACCAGCTGTTTACGTCTTGAATCATCCCCAAGACTATTTGCATCCAAGATGTCCTTGGCCATTGTCATACCAAGATCTGCTCGAGTAGCGCCATTCGCATCTAACGCGTTAATCGCATTGTTCAGCATGGTGTTTCCTGCATCAGTAGATGTATCCTGAAAGGCATTTTGTTTTGCGTCTGCGTACTCATTGCTATTATAGCTAACTCCCACAGAGCCGCTATTACTTCCATCCACAGAAAGTATTTCTGTATTATCACCATAACCGGACTCAGATGCAAATCCAACCATAGCAATTCTATGGTTAACTTTATCAGTTGTCGCTTTTTCCTTTACTACACCAACAAAGTTTGAAACTGCATCTTTCAGTGCAGACAATTTTGTGGTAATAGTTCTTGAATACAGCTGACTAGCCCAGATTGTATCCCCTGAGCCTGTATAATTACATTCCCGCTTATTTGTAGTAACTTCATCACCATTCAAATAATAAGATGTACCGTCCTTTTTATAGAAAAGATAATACTTTCTCCAAGAGGCAATTCCATTCTTCTCACTCTGAACTTTATAATAATTTCCATCTGTATCTAAATAGTACCTGGCAGAACTATTTATATCATCATAAGAATAACTAGTCTTATCCTCAAGAGTATAGGTATAACCCATATCATCACTCATTGACCCAGACTGATCCAGCACAAGGACAATATCCAACGGCACAGCCTCTTTTGTTATTGTCGTTGTTGTTTTTCCGGTAGCATAAGCTTCCAGATTGATTGTATAAGTTCCATCATCTTCCAGATGAGCGGTTTTGCTTAAATGCATCCCACTTTCTCCAGCTGTTACGCTGTCATCTGTGTTGGCTGCCAGTAGTGTTGTTGGCAGCATGCCAAGCATCATCGTCAATACTGTCAGAAATGCCAGCACATTACGAAATGCTTTTTTTGTTTTACTTTGCATAATAATCTCCTTTCCCATACAAAAAACTACATTCCAGTCATTTTGTATTTTCCTAAATTTTACTAAATTATACCCTTCATAACGCTATTTGTTCCACATACTAAAGTATGGATTATTTACTCTTTTTTTATATTTTCTGTTTTGCTGTCTGCTCTTACTTTAATATTCCCAGCTCCTTACCTTTCAGTACCGCCTGTATCCGGTTCTTTACATTCAGCTTTTTATATAAACTGTAAATATGACTTTTTACAGTAGGAAGTTTCAAATTCAGTTCTTTACATATTTCTGCATTGGAAGCCCCTACCGCAAGGTCCTGAAGAATAACAGTTTCCATTATAGTCAGTTTCTCTTCCACAGAATGATCCTGCAGAGGCAAAACATATTTTGCTTCCCGTTTTGCCAACCGCAGAACTGTCTCCATATAATCCTCCAGCGGCATGCGAAGTACATTGCCATAATTATATTTCTTTTTTCTGTGCCATCCTTCAGGTCTGCTGCTGCGAAGCCATTCTATATAAGCTTCCAGCACCCCTTGTCCCCTATTTCCGTAATCTATATACATTCTTACATAACGATACTCTCCACTTATCATAAAAGATTCTATCATACTTCTTAACATCTGACTGCTTTCTCTTCCTTCCCAATATATAATTGCCTGCTGAAACAGTATTTCCGCCAACAGATAAGAACGCCGGTAACACTGCAGATAAGGAATCAGTTTTCTATGTATTCTTTCAGCTTTTTCATACTGATTAATAAGTATAAACCCTTTCGCCAGACAAAAGAATAACAAATAATTATCTTCATTTAAATCCTGTCGCAAATCATCTTCCGAATGCAAAAGCCAAACAGAGAATCGTTCTCTTTTATTCGTCCGATCAAAAAACAGATTGTCAACCGCATCTACATTGCGCACACACCATTCGTTCTCCTCATACACCAACGTTTCCCGCAAATATCGGATATATTCTGCAATCTCTTCGTCGGGCTGCATGGTCTGAAACTTACACAGCAAATACATTCTGGCTAGCCGAAGCTGCCAGAAATCCTGATCCGTTCCCTCTCGTATAACATCCCAGTCTTCATCCCGAACAGCATCTTTCTGCTGAATTTCCAGATAATAATCCAGCCTTGCCAGACAATATCCAGTGTATTCATTTTCTCCCAGACATTCTCTCCAAAGATGCGCTTTTCTGTTTTCTTCTTTTCTGGTACACGCAAACAACTCTGATAAATCCCGTAGTCCGCATAAATATGTAACAGAATTACCCAACATACTATATAAAGAAAAAGTGCCTGCCTTCTGTGCATAACTCTCCAGCAGGTTCAGCCATTTTTCCAGCGACATATCAGGTTTGACATATGTAAGATTTAATATAATCTCTTTTTTCTTTTTTTCATCAGAGTCCATCTTATTAAGTCTGATGATTTCCCTGTTTAATCCTTCGAAATTCTGATGAAAATAACAATACATTCCTCTTAAATAGCAGACCTCAGGAATACTTTCCTTCCACTTCATCACCTCATCAAAAGATATTCCTGAAAAAGGAACTTTTTGATAATTGCGAATCATACAGGAATAAATCTCCTTTTCTTTTCCGGATAATTTGAGACACTGTAAAGCCTCTTTCACAAATCCATGACCGTCGTACCATTGTCCCAATCTGATCCAGAATCTGAAAGAATTATAGGATACTGAACATACCCTCTGAAAAAGAGGTGCTATTTTCCAGCGATTCAGATGCATATCATGAACCAGAATCCCTTTTCTTCCAAGTATATTCAGGCAATCCTCAGCCCACTGAATTCCCCAGACGTCAGCACACAATTTTTCATTTACCCACGGACAAACTGCAGTACGCCGCATCAGTTCCTGTTCTTCTGAGGTAAGAGTTTCCAGTATTTCACTCTTAATATATGAAGTAATTTCGTAACTCTGTCTGAGTTCTTCTACACTATGTGATCTTTTGTGCACTCCGCTAATCTGGATCACAGACATACGAAGCATCATATCCACGCATCCTGCCCAGCCACCGGTTTCTTTAAGAATTTCATCCGGATTAAGCGGACTTCCGACAGCTTCCACAAAATTCCTTATTTCTTCTCTTTCAAAAAGTAACAATTCCTGTGGAAACAGTTCCATCTTTCTCTTCCATATTAATTTGAGAAACTCCCGTTCCGGACACTCGCGTCCGATAAGAATGGCATGACATTCTTCCGGCAGATGCATCAGGAACTTTGCTGTACGGACTGACATTTCCGGTGGCATTTTCTTCGGCATGTTTTCGAAAATCACCCAGAGACTGTGCTTTTCCATACGGTCAGCCAGTTTTTCCAGTTTTTCATAAAAAGCCACCGGATTCTCCTGTTCTGTATCCATCCAAAAAACAAAATATTCCATATCCGGGTATCTGGATAAAAACATCCTGACAACAGTAGTTTTTCCCGACGCAGCGGCTCCTTCAATATAAAGAGAAGGGAATGTCGCCATCCCCTTCTCTAAAAATTCTGTCTTATCTATGTAATACTGTTGGTTGTTGAAAGGTTCATAATGAGTTTTCGAACTAAACATCCTGTTTAAGTATTCCCCCCGCAATCAGCGCATCCAGAAATTCCTGAATATCTTCTCTGGCTACTTCTTCTTCCACTTCATACTCATTCAGAATTCCCTGAACAAGTTCTTCTAAAGTAACGTCATTCTGAAGCATTTTCCAAATTGAAACTCCAACTTCATTCACAGTAATCAATCCCTTAAAGTCGAGAGCTGTCTTCCCTGTTGGTATAATGATATACTCTCCGGCAATTTCCCGAAGAACAAATTTCTTATCTATTTTCATACTTACATCTTCCTTTCGTGAATCATTATAACTTCTTTCTGTATTACCGTCATCAACATTTTCATTATATATAAAAATTCTGTTAAATGCAACTGTTTTTTATATGTTTCCGGACGTTAGTCTGAATCAATGATTATTGTTTACTTCGTTCTCAAAAGCTATTTCAGGCAGGAAAATTATCATTTTATGATCCTGTAGGTTTTCATCAGTTTCACACGGTGCTTCCCGATCTGCAGTGCTTCTGTGGCAGTCTGATCCGATCTTGTGATCGTTTCCCGGCAATATCTGCAGATCCTGGTGATCCATGCTACCGGCAGGAGCCATTTATGTTTTCTGAGATAAGAATATTTCTTCTCCATTTCCCCTGCTGAAGGAAAGAGTGCCTTAAGAATATTGCTGCTGTGCCTGCCATGCCACTGATCTGCTGCTGTATTTAACGTAATATTACTGCTGTGCATACGGCTTTTGCTTCCGTATCCATAGATTCCTGCTGAAAGAAGATCCTCCAGCATCATGGTCTCATCCACTTTCATCGCCTGCCATTTTTTCGGAATGCCTGCACTGTCCGCATGGAAATCCAGATATTTCTCTCCGATCTGAAACAAAGCAGCTGTAAAATACTCGCCATGGATTTCCCTGCATTGCTTCAGAACCCGATTCCAGTCGATTTCGCTGCCATAACGTGATGCATAGAGGATGATATCGCAGACCTGACGGATTCCGAACCCGCTGTGCAGGAAGTGTTTGAATGCATGACAGATCAGATAGAAAAAGTGATCTGTATGCCCCAGAGTCCGTACTTTTCTGCCCTCTGTCTCTATTTTCACACAGTGCTCATCTGCCTGCTCAAAGAATCTGTTAAAATCTCCATACGCATTGGATTCCGGCGGAAAAAGGCTCTTATGCAATTCTATATACAAAGTTCCTTTTCTGGCTGTGTAAGAAACCTCATATTCTTTCTCTGTATCCTGGTTTTCATCAGCAACTTTAAGTCCACTCTCTGTCAGCACCTGATGGCATTTGTGAAACTGCTCCTTCGGAATGAGGATATCCTCATCTCCTGATATACGGCAGTCCGGTTTCGGGTACAGGTTTCTGCAGATAATCCCTTTCACAGTAACCGGATAAACTCCCTGTCTGTTCAGGCTTTCCATCAGACACAGGAAACTCTCTGTCTTCAGTGCCTGCAGAGAAGTCAGCTGAACTGTTTTCCATTTATAATCCATCATCAGCCGCGGATCAGCCTGTCCGGCTGCAGGACTGCGATAAACTGCTTCATATATTAAAGGAAGAACATGATGTGTCTCCGCCAGCCCGAATAATTCCCTCCACTGTCCGGGCTGCAGCGGTTCCTCCCACCAAACAGTCCCATTCTTCAGGGAAACGCGCAGAGCTTCCAAAAACTTCTCCTGAATCTCATTCATATTTCTATTTCTCTCCATCTATATCTACAACCATAATTTCCGGTATATTGTTGAACCTGGGAATCATCTCAGTAGTTCCAAGCCCTCTGGAAAGAATCAGAGTTCTCTCCTGATCTTTCGACTTAAACTCTCCTTCCAGACGTCCGGGAAACCAGCCCATGTCCGGAGCATAGATACCGCCTGCAAACGGCAGGATCACCTCTCCCCCATGAACATGCCCGGCAAAAACATAATCCACGTTCCATTCATCCAGGCTTTCATTGATCACCCAACATACAGGCATATGACACATAAGGATCTTCAATCTGTCCGTGTCCTGAAATCGGGTCAGAAACTCTGTTTCGTCCGCTCTGGCTTCACTCTCATACTTCGCAGGCAGACAGTACCCGTAAATACCGCCGATCCGAAGCTGCTGCCCCGCAATCTCCACATCCTGATACTCACGATCCAGAATCTGCGCACCTGCTTCACGATAAAGCTCATGAAGATCCGTCCCATAGTTCTCCTGATATTCTACCTCATGATTCCCGTCAGAGCAATACACCGGAGCAATCTTTACCAGATTTTTTATGAGATTCACCGCAATTTCCGTGTTCTCCTGTTTCGCATTCACCAGATCCCCTGTGATCAGGATCACATCCGGGTCCTGCTCCTTCACCTTCCTGATCAGCCTGGAATTCCCCCTGCCAAAACTGCTGTCATGCAGATCCGTCAGCTGTACGATGCGAAGAGACGAAGAAATCTTCCCTGTGGAAGCAGCAATGTGTGTCACAGACAGCGCATATTTAGAAGCCAGCAGGCTGGCTACTGACAGAGTGATGAGTATTATCAGCAGATAGAGCAGATGTATTTTTAATTTTTTACCGGATATAAACATAGTTACTACCTCCTGAACTTATTATTATCTTTTTATTATAACAGAAAAGATACCACTCAGACATCAAAAAATGTCTGAGTGGTATCCCTTCAGATTTTTATATATCAGGAAGACAGTTCTATCTGCTTCATTTCTTCCAGAAAATCACGGATATAGGATACTGCCAAATCAAGGGCCTCCTGTCCAAGTTCTGCGGAAGAATCTTTCGGATCAAAGTATTTTGTACTGTTGATCAGTGTTACCATATACGTTTCTCCATATATAACATTGGAGTCAGATCTCACTGCTGAATTATCCAAAAAATCCTCCTGCCAGACGTCTGTTTATACCTTGAAAGCTTCCATAGGCAGCCGTTGTACATGGAATCCATACTGTTTTATTTCCATATTTGAACTGTATACTCATTTTTCCGGCCTTATTTACAAATACATTGTTCATAGTCATCCATTTTCCGGCAGGTATCACGGATCTATTTTTTGTGCAAAGTTTATCGCTGTATACTGTAATATATTTAGCAGTTTTATACATATTCTTTTTAAAATAAGAAGTATAACCATCACCCGGGTCATAGGTAAAAGCGCACTTTACCGCTGCAGTGTTGCTCTTCAGTATGAATTTCTTCTTTGCAGAATTATATTCATATATATAATTCCATTTAATGCGGCCTGCAAGACTTATTCCGCATTCATATGCTATAGTTAATCTGTTTCCGGAAACTTTTTTTATCCCCCTTACAGCTCCGCTATATTGAGACAGGTCTGCTGCTTCCACTAACTTTTGTGAAGCTGTATCATACCGGAAAATTTTTCTTATGTAAGGAGTATTACTGTCTCCCCTACCAACTACATAAAGAAATTCCTTGCTATTTGATATCTTTACATATTGTATTTGAATCCTGTAAACATACAGATCAGAAATAGAATAAGCTTTCTTTCCATTTACATGAATCTGAAGCTTATTAATCATATTGTAATTATCTTTTGCAATTACAAATTTTACAGAATCAGATTTTCCATCATGTGTCAAATCCCATCTGTAAGTTTTGGTTTTACTTACGGTTGCAGACTTAAGCGTAGCTCCGTATACGTTACTGCTCATCAGCAGCATCATTATTGCCATGCATAGACAATATAAATAAATTTTCGCCTTTTTCATAGATATGTCCTCCTGAATAAAAATATTATCTTGTAACAATTGGGGACAGACCCCAATTGCCTATTACCTCCTGACTGCAGCTGGTATCTAAATTCCAAATTCTGCCTGCAATTCATCAATAATATTATATGGAAAGGATTCCGCGCAGCCCTCATCCTCCATCAGGATCGCAATAATCTCTTTAGCCAGTTGTATTCCCTTTGGACTGTGAATATTATCATTTATCCTTACAGCATCCTTTAAATTCCTTGCCACCCATACCTGATCATATATTTCAAGTTGAGCAACAATTTTATTTGTCTCTACCCAGAAATCAGACTCATTCATATCATCCGGACTTTCCATAACTCTGTATATCTCACGAAGCCTGTGTAAAATCTGATCTGCATTCAGATCCAACGGAACATAAATTCTGACGTTGTCATCAGGAAGAATCCCACCTTTAGCCTGCGTCTCTCCGGTAAGTGCTTTCTCATATTGCTTGGTTGTTTCATAATAAGGCGCTGTATCCGCTATTGTAAGATCATTAATGTAGAGAACTTTCTCTGGGATTGGGTGAATATCTAAATCATGATGCATATTGGTTTCCTCCTGGGATATTCTGTTTTCTGTAATGCTTGTTTGAAATGAATTAGGTAACTGTGTGACATGCTCCCATCACTTAAATCCCAGATTTTGAAGTGGGAGGCTTCTTGCTCAATGACTCTACTGAGCCAAGTATCTACAAGCTATCCTCGCGTGCCCCGCGATTTTTTTTTGCCCGGACACGGGCGTATTTTCTTACTTATTGTCCGGATACGGACAGTTTACGCTGTTCCCTTGCCAGCCTTTTTTCATTTTTTTTGAAAAATCCTGCCTTTTCCATCTCAATCTCTTTTTTCCATAAAAACAGTTCTTTTTTTATCTTTTATCTTGTCGACTGTTTCTATTATACCATGAATCGCGTCGAAGAACAAGTGTTCTTTCCTGTTTTTTACATGTTTTTTTCAATTCATCTCCCACCTGTAGAGGAAGGAGAATTCTTGCTATATATTATGTTAAATCAAAATAATGATAACATGAAATCATTTTTATATAAAGTAAAAGCTATGCTCTTTTAATAAAACTTTTGCCCCCAAATGACTTTAAGTCCAGGCTGAAAGATGCACGAAACCCTCTCGATCATAATGACCGGAAAGGGTTATTTTTGCTATTGAACTTTTCAGGGGATTCAAAGACTACAGCCTGTTGATCACATTTCGTGTGCCTGACCCCAATTTGCATTGAATTTAGCTTTTTGCTCCACTATTGAGTGTCTGGATTATTTTCAGAATTTCCTCAAAGCAC
>ULSO01089416.1_pt1 | contig 11595 bp, 12 predicted proteins | sample 1956701 | NCBI WGS metagenome assembly ULSO01 (sample SAMEA4835708, study PRJEB28245) | human gut metagenome | biome: gut microbiome; material: fecal sample | place: Denmark | collected 2008 | reverse complement strand
TGTCTGCCGGGGTAATTGATTCTAATTGTGAAAGATAATAATCACCTTCACCGTAGGGCAGAGCATGAATCGTCATATCTCCAATTTTAATCTGCTCGTAGGCTCCGCGGTATACGCAGTGGATATTGTCTAAATGATCAAACAGCCGGAAAACACTGCCCGTCTCACGAATACGGGGCATGGAGTGATTACCGGCAATAACCACTAGCGGAATGCCCGCCCGCGACAGTTTAAGAAACTGTTCCATGGCAAAACCCAGCGTACGGTTGGACGGCCGGATGGAATCAAACAAATCGCCGGTATGCAGGATCAGATCCGGTTGTTCAGCAATTGCCTGCTCAACGAAGTTAGCAAAAGCCTGGTAAGTATCAACTTCTCTTAAGTTGAGCCCTTTGTATGGTCCAGGGTCATTGCAGAGCGCCCGGTAAGCGCTGTAGCCGAGATGAGTATCTGAGACATGAATAAAGCGCATATTCCCCGCCTCAGAAGAAACCCTCATCCATTTTTTTCTGATCACTGCTCTTGTTAACCTGCAGATGCTTTAACCGCTCTTCATAGAGATGCACTTTTACCGGCACCGCAAAAGGAGTAAACGGCGAAGCAACGATCGCTTCTCCCGGCATTAACATCTGAATTTCATTATCGACCTGTGACACATCCTGCTTTGCAGAATTTTTGAGAATCTCACGGTCTTTTTTATCCGAAAGACCGAGAATGAAAAGAGTATTGAATTGAGAAATCACTTCATTGGCAATCAGCTTCGGCTGCTGAGAAACGGCACACAAGCCCGTTTTAAATTTACGTCCTTCCCGTGCAATCTGCGCGAAGACACTATCATCCGCTTCTTTCAGCACCCGTTGGGCTTCTTCAATAGCAATGAGTGTATTGGGTAATTTACTGAATTTTTCACTTTCTGAATAGAGAGCTTTATTCTTTTCAAAAACCGCCCGGGAGATAACCGTCGAGATCAACAGCTCTTCCGTTTCATGAGCGTTCGAAGTATCGACCAAAATCGTTTTTCCTTCATGCAGTTGATTGATGATTCTTGCAGTTACGCTGTAATTGCGATCTTTAGAAATTAAATTCAAACGGAACAGATTGCTGAGTCTCCGCTTAATGACGCCGATCGTCCCGCTTTGATAGCCTTTGAGATCTTCAACAATTCTTTCTACTTCCAATTCATCAAGTTTGTTGAGCCATTCTTCTTTGTATTTGTACTGTGCAGTCTGCAGACACTCTTTTTGAGCTTCAGTAAATTCATAAATGGCCTCTAAGTCTGAGATTTCGATCTCCGTCGAAGAGATAATCAGTTTGCTGTAACTGGCGCCGTTGGCGGAAAGATCGCGGGAGGAGTAAACGGCAAATGACTCTTTATAAGGAGAATCTTTCAAGCCCTTTTTGTTCAATTCACCGCCGTCAAAGTACTCACCGTGGGGATCAAAAATAAGAAAGCCGCAGTCACCCTTCATCATGCAGGAAAGGGCGAGATTTTTCATCAAGTTACTTTTACCCATACCGGTAGTCGCAAAAATGCCGATGTGGTAGGGCACCGCTCTTTCGGAAATCCCCACGGGGAAATCGAGAATTTTATCGCCGGAACGCAGATTGCCAATCTCAATGTTTCCTAAATAGGGTTTAAGAAACTCATAGTCGCTGGCCTGCGTATATCTTACTTCGGCAAAGTGGGTAGGCAGGGTTTTTGTTTTTTTGAAGGAAGCGTCGTCAATAAATCCTAACGGGGAGGAAACTCCGACGCAGAACAGATATGGTGCGTAAGGTGAGATGTCCGGTGTTTCTTTTTTCATAATCATGCCGGCCGTCCTGCTCATCCAGTTGGTTTCATCTTTGTCTGCGGCATGTTCAATGTTCATAACTCGGACCAGATACTTGCCATTGGTAGTCGGGGATTCAACAACTAGTAGTTCGCCAACTTGTAAATTCTCTTCAAAATCAATACGGAAACGTGTTTCCATGACGTTAGTGCCAATGACTCTGCCGATCCCCATGTTCTTCACAATAGAGGGGATTTTATTTGAACTATATTAAGGAGAAGATCAGAATCTGATAATTAAAGAAGTTTTTAGAGGTTTTTAAACCTCTAATTCATTCGAATTTAATCTCGGAAGTTCTTTTCAAGCCCATGCCGGTAGCAACTTCTGCCGCCTTCATCATAGCGCAGGGCACAATGCAGGCCGAGTGAGCCAAGGCCTTGCCGCAGGCTACGTAAATGGGATTCTCGCCGTAGGGCATCTTCATAACTTCAAAGGCATCCAACTCACTTTCATTGAGCATCTCGACAATTTTCGCTACGTGGGGGCATTCGCTTTCAATTTCGAATTTGACCACGCCATCTTCGTAACTGGCTTCAATTTTAGTATTTAAACGGCAGACGCCGGGATCAACAGCAACACACGTTTTGTCAGACATGATTTCCTAATCCTTGGGGAGCCTCTTATTATTTTTCACGAATTTTCGCTTAACGACGTCCTTTATGCGTCTTAGATACCAGCTCAAACATGCCGCCTTTGGTAATATCCACAATGCCGAACACGGCTACTGCTTTGTTCTTCTTCATCACCGGCACGGCAACTACTGGTACGCCCATGTAGGGCCCCGACGGTGAGACTTTGTGGGTGATCTTCGCTGATTCCAACACTTCTTCGAGAATTGGTCCGGTATAGTTGGTATCAATCACCAGCCCGTCTTCACAACGAACACCATTGCAGTTTTTACTCCTCATGGTTGTCGGCAGTCTGCCGGTTAATTCATGAACGGCCAGTGCGATCGACTGCAGGGCTTCTGCTTCGGTATCGGGTCCGAACGATTCCCAGACATTCTTTTCTACCCAGGAGAGATTGACCTGATTCTCTAAAGCCAGGGCGGCAGTTACTGCCCCCTGTTCCGCCAGACGGTATTTTTTAGCGGTGCCGATGATGATTACATCGCCGTCACGGATATTGAAGGCCGTTTTTAAACAGGCCACCGAATCGTCATCTGGACACATGTTGCTGCAGGGGTAGTAGAGCTTTCCATTTTTAGCAATGAAGGAGGTAGCACCCTCCGCTCCGGAATAGACCGCTTCATCACGCTGTTCGTTGCCGTTACCCATGTGCGCAGCCATGCCTTTAACGAGAACGGCGCAGTCCTGACTGGAAATGGTCAAACCGCCGAGATCTACCTGAGCAACACTCATCCCACAATCCAGATATTCTCTTATGCCGCGATCAGTAAGATTCACGCCATTTTTTCCGACGCTTACAAATCCTTCAGCAATCATTTTGTTGAGAATCGTCCTGATACTTCCTTCACCGATTCCCACAATTTGCGACAGAGCCTTTCTGCCGACCGGTCCTTCTTTAAAAATGGTGTCATAAGTTTTCCATACGTGGTATAATGAATACTTGGGGGTAGGACCTGCTCCCGTGTACAGTTTATAATTGAGTCCCATTAATTGTGGATAGTACATCCACTGAATAAACCTTGTGGATGAAAAACCATGATTTACGTATATTTTTACCCGTTTGACGCTCAATCATGGTTTTTCGTGGACGATTAGTCTTGGTGGCCGCAGTTGCAGCTGATGTTGTTTTCTAAAATCCCCTGCCAGTCTTCTAAAACGGCGTGAGTCCAGCAGTCATCAGCTCCGGCTGCTTCCCGCATGGTCAAAGCCAGAATGTAGCTCAATTCTTTCACGGTCGCTCCCGCTTGCAGAGCAGCTTGGAAGTGTTTTCTTACGCACGGCGCACTGCGGCCTTTGATGGCTAAGGCGAAACAGATGAACTGGTATGTTTTCTCATCGATGCTTCTCTTTTCTGCATACAGCTCATCCAGTTCGGCTAATTTTTCAGAAAATTCCGGGAAAAACTCCGTTAGAATTTTCATAACTGCTCACCCTTTGCCTTTTTCAGACATTCAACAATCTTTTCCGGGCTGAGAACTGTGCCGCTAGCGACGACTTCGTTGCCGATGACTAATGCAGGGGTGCTCATCACCCCATATGCGGCGATTTTTTTCACATCTTCGATATGTTTTCTACTATCGGTTCCCTACCTACTTGTGCTAAAGCCTGTTCGGCATTCTCTGCTAATGCACGGCATTTAGGACAGCCGGTGCCCAACACTTTTACATAGGCATTTTCATTATTATGTTTTTTATTGGCAAATATCGACATTTTTAAACCTCCTTATAGTAAAAAATTAAAGAGATAGCCAATCACGATCACTCCAACAATCACAAAGCCGACGAAGGCAAACAACAGTTTCTTTTTCAATACCGTTTTTAAGAGCACTAGGGAGGGAATGGAGACAATCGTTACTGACATCATGAATGCTAGAATAGTTCCGATCTGCACACCTTTGCTGAGTAAGGCTTCGGCTATCGGAATCGTTCCAAAAATGTCGGCGTAAACCGGCACACCGATCAACGTCGCAATGATCACTGAAAAGGGATTATTATCACCCAACACTGCTTGAATAATGTCTGCTGGTATCCAGTTGTGAATAAGCGCACCAATGAAGACACCGATCAGCACGTAAGGAAATACTTTCTTGAGTGTCAGCGAGACCTGTTCTAAAGAGTAATTCAGTCGCTCTTTAGTCGTCATCCGATAATCTTCTGCGCTTTGGCAGCAGCATCTTCCTGAAAACTCTTGCTCGGGGCGGGCAAATTCTTCAATCTGACTTTCATCATATCTCCTTTCCAGAAAATAGCCGCCGATTACTGCCATGATTATTCCGACAATTACATAAATCACGGCAACTTCAATGCCAAAAATGCTGGTCAAAATAACCAGCGCACCTAAATCAACCAGCGGTGAAGAGATTAGAAAAGAGAAAGTCACACCCAGCGGCAGTCCTGCTTTAGTAAAACCAATAAAGATGGGGATGGAAGAACAGCTGCAGAAGGGCGTTACTGTTCCCAAGAGCGCACCCATCACATTGGCTTTGAGGCCGCCGATCCGGCCCAAAATCTCTTTTGTTCTTTCTGGCGGGAAATATGATTGAATGTAAGAAATTACAAAAATTAACACGACGAGCAGAATAATGATTTTAATGGTGTCATAGATAAAGAATTGAAGACTGCCTCCCAGCTGTGAAGATACATCAATTCCCAATGAGCTCAAGAGTGTTGAAATCAGGCTGTTGAGCCACTGCATCCCCAGCACCTGATCCTGCACGAACTCCGCGATGGACATCGTTCGTCACAACTCCTCTTTTAATCCTCTGACTTGAACTCAATCGAATTCTCTTTTACTTTTTGAGCCAGTGATTGGGAGATCATGCCCATTTCCAGCCATGCTGCATTAAAAATAGCGATCGGTGAGATGCAGGTTGGGGAAATGTCTTTTCTCATCTCCGCGGCATTTATTTTACTATGTTCATAGTCTGTAATGTCCAGCAATGACAACGTTCCCAGATTTTCACCATAGGCTGCCACTTTGGGACAGTCTGAGGCGATCTTAATCTCCAAATCGCCATCACTTCTTTTGGTAGCGGTGATGGTGTGGGTTTTGTCACAAATTCGCATATGGGCAACAACGGTAGCCATCTCTTGTCCTCCTGCTTAATGATGCCCAAGCATCACATAGATGAATATCGATATGAGTATTTATACATATTGATGAGTATCTATTTGACAGCAGGGCCTTGTAAAACAAATCATTTTTTTTAAAACAGCATCTTTTGTTTCTTCGTTAAGGAAAGAAATATCATTAGGCAAGTATTATTGAGCGTTAATATGTCTGCTAATGATGCACGAATGTCTAAGATTTTCAAGGCCCTTTCTGATGAAAACCGCTTAGGTATCTTAGCCATGCTTGCTGAATCAGAACTATGTGCTTGTAAGATTTTAGAATCATTTGACATCACGCAGCCGACGCTTTCTCACCACATGAAAGTCTTAGCTGAAGCCGGCTTGATAAAAACCCGTCAGGAAGGCAAATGGTCGCATTATTCTTTAAACGTTGATGCTGTGGAAGAGCTAATCCAGTATCTAAAAACATTAAAAGCTTGCTGAGCCGCAAGAGCTAACTTTTCTGCTGATGTGTTCTCCTTTTATCTGCACAAATCAACTGGGTGCTTGCTAGTTAATCTGTGTTTAGTATTCTTCTTTTGCTCGCTCTCTTCCGATTGCGGAATCATCAAGTAAGATGTGTTTCATTTACGAGTGAATTTTTATGAAGCAGATATCTATGGAAGAAGCCCTTCGCTTGTGCCAAGCTGGAGAAAACTTAGATCCTGACGTTAAAAAAGAGGTTGTTCAGGAACGCCTGCGCGAACTGGTAAATTATGCACGCGCACACTCCAAATACTTCAGTAAAGCATATGCTCATCTTCCTGATAATTTTACGTTAACTGATCTGCCGCCTACTGAAAAATCCGAATTAATGAAGTCTTATGAGGACTGGGTCACGGACCCGGCTATCCAGCTCCCGGAGCTTTTAGAATACTTGGAAAATACCAACAAATCTTTAGCGCTCTATCTGGGAAAATATTCCGCGATAACTACTTCCGGTACCTCAGGGACACCGATGCCGATGGTGCGCGACACCCATCACAATCTGATCCATGGGGCTTTAATCCAAACCAGACTTTTGCGGGGTCTGGAACCGGATATCATGAGCCCGCGGCGTCACAAGCTGGCCTGCATTATTTTTACCGATCCGCACGTTTCATCTTTTTCTTCCTGGACAAAGCTTAAACTAGCTAATCCCGACTGCGAAGAGCGGATGCTGGCCATTTCAATTCAAGATAGCTTGGATAATATGATTCAGGCACTCAATGAATTCCAGCCTGATTTTATTTCTGCCTATCCTTCCGTGATGGGTCCTTTAATTTCTGCAAGAAAAGAAGGGCGGTTAAACGTTCATCCGCAGGCCATGGCCTTTTCCGCAGAAACCCTCTCGCTGGAAACCTTTAAAAATCTGCAAGAAGCCTTTGCCTGCCCCATTTTGAATAATTACTGCAGCACGGAAGGCGGTGAAGCGGCGATGTCCTGCACATGCGGGCATTTGCACATCAATGATGACTGGGTAATCATCGAGCCGATTGATAAGGACGGCAATCTGGTACCTGAAGGAGAATGGTCGGAAGGCATCTACATCACCGATCTCAGCAATTTTGTCCAACCTATTATCCGTTACCGGATGGGTGACAAAGTGAGAATTACGCGAAGCTGTGCCTGTGGCAGCAAGCTGCCAGTTATGGAGATCAGAGGCCGTGACACGATGAATATTAAAGTCGGGGAAATTGAACTGCCCTCGGTCGTTGTCGAATGCTATCTCCATGAAACCACTGGCATCTTTGCTTATCAACTCGCACAAGTCGCTGAGCGAAAATTCGAATTCCGGGCAGAGTTTGCTAACGATGCTGATAAAAATTCTATTTTTGAAGAATTCAAAACTAATTTTGAACAATATCTCTCCAGTAACGGCTGCCGCGATGTTGAACTCGTGCTCAGCGATACGCCACCACAACGCAGTGCGCGGGGCGGCAAACTCAAAAATTTCGTGAGAGAGTTTGAGTAATCGCTCACTCACTACTATCATTTTTGTGAGCACTGCTCATGAAGATGATAATATATTTCTATTTGAAAAATATCATAGCTCTTAGCAGTTTGAGGGGTGTTAACAGTTTTTCATGGTAATTGCAGAAGATCAATCTTTTCGTTTGAGCTCTTAAATGAATTTTTCGACTCGATTTTTTTTGTTTCCGCTCGAGTGAAATCATCCCTTCTGCAATATTTTTTCATTGATGATGAAAAACGCTCTTTTTATCAGGAATCTTTTGGCAATCCGTGTTATCTGGATGTTGTTGGATTAATGCTAAAAAGCAGTTATTTTGTCAATCCCTAACGATTGTTCCAGACTATTAAATTAGCCAACAGTTTTATAGCGTTAAGTTCTTTTTCACTTTATATGTCCGAATCACATGTGTTCATAACTCTAAAAGATATCAGCAAATCCTTCAATGGTGCATATGTACTGAAAAATATAAATGAAGAGATTAGCACAGGCGAGGTTTTTGGACTAATCGGCAGAAGTGGTTCCGGTAAGTCAGTATTGATCAACATGCTGCGCGGTACCCCTGAGTATCATCCTGATTCTGGAAGCGTCATTTACCACGTTGATTATTGTGAGAAATGTGGGCGCGTTGAGCTGCCGGGAGCAGGGAAATGTGGCATATGTGGTGGGCCTACTGAGGCCAGGGACATCGATTTCTGGAAAACTGACGATAACGATCTGATTAAGAAACAGCTGCGTAACAGGATCGCCATCATGTTGCAGAGAACCTTTGCGCTCTTTGGGGACATGACAGTCATCGAAAACATCTTTGAAGCTCTGCCGCAGGGCATGGATGAAAAAGAAAAAGTCGAACGCTCGCTTAAGCTGCTGAAGTCAGTTCGTCTGGATCATCGTATCACACACATCGCTCGTGATCTTTCCGGCGGCGAAAAACAAAGATGTGTGTTAGCAAGGCAGCTTGCTAAAGATCCCATTATCTTTTTGGCCGATGAACCTACGGGTACTTTAGATCCGTCCACTGCCGACATGGTACACAATGTGCTCATCGATGCGGTAAAAAATACGGGCATGACGATGATCGTTACCTCTCACTGGCCGAAAGCGATTGAAGTGCTTTCTGATCGTGCGATCTGGCTCGACCGCGGGGAAATTAAGATGCGCGGCGACTCGAAAGAAATCGCCACGGAATTTATGCGCGGTCATGAGATGCATGAAGAAAGCCGGGTGGAAGTCGGACAGCCACTCATTAAAATCGATGATGTCAAACGTTACTATTATTCTTACACCAGAGGGGTTGTAAAAGCCGTAGATGGTGTTTCTCTTGAAGTCAACGAACGAGAAATTGTCGGTTTGGTGGGACTCTCAGGAGCCGGTAAGACAACTCTCTCAAAAATGATCTGCGGACTTCGTGAACCTTCCGATGGGAAAATCGAAGTGAGGGTTGGCGATGACTGGATCGACATGTCTGAACCAGGACCTACTGGTAAAGGACGGGCTACGCAATATATCGGGATCTTGCATCAGGAATTTTCGCTATATCCCTTTGATACGATCTTGCAAAATCTCACAGTTTGCATAGGAATCAAACTTCCCGCTGAACTGGCAAAAATGAAAGCTATTCAGGTTCTACTCGGTTCTGGCTTTGACCGGGCCGATGTTGAAAAAATCCTTTATGCGTATCCTGACAACTTAAGCGTCGGTGAAAAACAGAGAGTTGCCTTGGCGCAGGTGCTGATTAGAGAACCGCGGTTAGTCATTCTTGATGAACCAACCGGAACAATGGATCCAATTACCAAAAATTCGGTAGCCAAATCCGTTCTCACTGCTCGTAAAGAATTGGGCGAAACATTTCTAATAGTTTCCCACGATATGGACTTCGTCATGAACTGCTGTGATCGAGCTGCCATCATGAAAGACGGCAAGATCATCGCGTTAGGCGCTCCGGCCGATATCGTAGAATATCTGGAAGAAATCGAGCTGGAGGAGAATGCAAATGGCGGTGCGGAAAATTGAAGGACAGCATAGGTAGAAAACTTAGCTTTGTTGAATGCCGTGAATCCCGCGGTCTCGGTGTCGGGGGCGGGATGGCACAAAAGGCCACAATCTCCGAGAGCGGCCGCGATGTCGTGGCTATCGCCATGGGTCCGGGCAAAAGGCACATCACCAAACCAGTCTGTGAGATCACTTTCGCACTGCGTGAAGAAGGTATTGATACCAGTGTTTTGGTAGTTAATGCCGGTTCCGGTGTCCCGGCCGATGCGCCTGATGTTACTACCAGTTCCATTTTTGGTTTGGATCCCATCGAGGTGCAGAGAATTCAACAATTCAAACTGGCGATCATCCACCTGGGGAATGTGCGTAACCACTTGATTTACAAAGCAAGACTAATTCTGCGAAATGTAAATATTCCGGCTATTGTCGTCTGCCAGGCACCAATTGATTTCGAAGACTTTGCTTCGATTGGGGTGCAGACCCGCTTAGTCATGCCGCCTGATGATAAAATTGACACTAAAGGAAAAATCGTCGATATCGTCAGCGGGGTAGTACGCGGTACCACCTGCCCACAAAGCAAGCTGGACGAAATCGTTTCGAAAGTAAGAACACACCTTTAATCAAGCAAAATCAAAGCCCACTAGGTGGGTCCAATACTTTTTTTCAGTGTATTTAGTAAGTTCTCGCAGGTAATCATCACTGAGTGTAGAGATGCTGCCAGAAGTGACGTTTTTAACCCCTTCTACATCCTTCAGATAATCAAAGCCGACTTCGTTGATGACAAAATGCACTTCACTGGTAATCTGTACGCCGTCGTAAATAACAAAATCATCAGAGAGGAAGCTAGCCTGGGGATTGACACGTAAGATCTGTTCCTTCCGCAGCGGCGTTACATACTCTCCAACAATATTGCCGGCGTCATCCATCATCATCACCAGCCCTTCATCGGAAAGCAGCAGATGCTGGTCGCCGACTAAGGCAATGGTAACATCACGCTTGAGGGATTCCCAGACTCCGTCATTTTTACATTCGAGAAGGCCCCCGCAGGCGCCGTTGCTTTCGGCAATGGTCTCCAATCGGAAGACTTCGCCCCGCACCTTTTCATCCATGATTAGGACTTCCATAACTCCGGAAATCGCCTGGAGTTTTTCTTTGACCTGGGTCAGAATCTCCTCATGAGACATGAGTTCCCTTATGGCGCTACGAGACTATTAATTAATTGGGCGATGTTTTTTCTAAAAATTCCTAGAAATAAGGCGAAAGGATATTTATGGTCACAAGTCTTAACCTCCTCTGACCAGATGATAGTCAACGTTAATGGAATAGAGAAAAACGTGCCACCCGGCCGCAAGCTTCGCGACGTCTTGCAGAATGAACCTTACGTCGAGGGTTCCATGATCGCTATTTCGCGATCCGGTGAGAAAGTGCAGAGTGAAACTGATGAATATGAAATCGTCACCAAGAGGGGATCATTCAACATTCGTCTCAACGGCACGGTCTTCGCTGACAAATGGAAAGCCCTGAAGGATGTGTTGATTGGGACGGGAATTAGGTGGAAAACCAATAAAATCCTCGCCATCGGTTCTTTCCCTTCTGATCTGGCAGTTGACCGGGAACGGCATGATTATCAGCGCTACGATTGTTTTCTTTCCCTAGGCGGCTTCGATAACCGTTCTACCTACATGATGATCGCACGGATCGACCACACTGCCGGTTACGGTACCAATGATGGTATTTTTGGTAAAGTAACCAAAGGTCGGCACTTGCTGGAACTCATCGAGGAAGAGGATCCGATTCTGGCAATCAACCCGGTTGTTTTGGATACGGTTGAAACCAACTCCTTTGCCACCAACGATCTCAGTCAGCCTTTGGAAGACGGGATGTTTATTGAGACTTATGTTCATGTCCAGCTCAATAAAAATTCACCCGTTGGCTGCGAACAGTTTTTGGTCGTGGCGGAAAAAGGCGTGATGACTATTACTGATAAAACTTCAACCTATTCAGCCAATTCTTCCCGTCTCAACGTTTCACTGGTGAAAGAAGAGACGGCAGTCCGTGATGATGACGTAGTAACGGTCCGT
>ULSO01058633.1_pt1 | contig 11615 bp, 9 predicted proteins | sample 1956701 | NCBI WGS metagenome assembly ULSO01 (sample SAMEA4835708, study PRJEB28245) | human gut metagenome | biome: gut microbiome; material: fecal sample | place: Denmark | collected 2008 | reverse complement strand
AATATTATTAAATAGTAGGATAAATTGGAGGATGATAAAGTGTTAAGCAGATTTAATGAAAAAGTTCAAAAAAGTATTGCCTTAGCAGAATCTTTAGCTTTTGATTTTGGACATAATAGTGTTGGAACAGAACATTTATTATTAGCGCTTTTAAAAATTAAAGAATCTAAACTAAGAGTAATATTAGAAGAACATCATTTAACATATGAAATATTTAAAGAAGAATTATTAAATCTTTTTGGTTCAAAACCAACGCAACCATTTTATATGGAATATACTACAGCAATGAAACAATTAATGGAAAACTCCTTAATTGCAGGTAAAAAAAAGGGAGAAGAAAGAATTGGTTTAGAAACATTATCTATTTGTTTGTTAGAAATGGAAGAAAATGTAGCTTTAGAAATGTTAGAAAAACTAAACATTTCACCTAAAGAAATATTAGAAGAATTAAAGAAACAAGTAAAAAAAACTAGTGAATTGGATAATTTTCCCGATTTAATTAATTTAAATACCAAAGCTTTGAAAAATCCTCCTATTCTTTTAGAAAGAAATAAAGAAATGTCTGTTTTAATCGAAGCTTTATTAAGAAAACAAAAACCAAATGCTATAATTATTGGTGAACCTGGAGTTGGTAAAACTGCTATGGTTGAATATTTGGCACACTTAATAAATCAAAACAAGGTTCCTGACCGTTTAAAAGATAAATGTATTTATGAATTAGATATTTCTAGTATAATTGCTGGAACAAAATATCGTGGTGAATTCGAAGATAAATTAAAAAAGATTATTCGTAAAGTTAAAGAAGATAAAAATGCAATTATTTTTATTGATGAAATTCATAATATTATTGGTGCCGGTGGAGCAGAAGGAGCTATAGATGCTAGTAATATTTTAAAACCATATTTATCACGTGGTGAAATTTGGTGTATAGGAGCTACGACTTATGATGAATATGTAAAAATCTTTGAAAAGGAAAAAGCTTTAGAAAGAAGATTCCAAGTGGTTAAAATTCAAGAACCTTCTTTAGTACAAACATTAAATATTTTAAAAGCTTTAAAGAAACCTTTTTCTGAATACCATCAAATTAAAATTGAAGATAAAGTATTAGAAGACTTATTAAATTATACGAATCAATATGTTTTTGATCGTTATTTTCCTGATAAGGCCATTGATATTTTAGATATGGCTTGTGTTCGGGCAAAAACTAATAAATATGACTATTTGTCGACAAATATTGTAATAGATGTAATTGAAGATTTACATAAAGTTAAGATAGAAAAAGGAAATAAAGCAGAATCATTAAGAAAATCTTTAAATAAAACTTTAATTGGACAAGAAAAAGCTATTAATGAAATAATTGAACAAATTAAATATATTGAAATGGGAATAAATGATTCTAATAAACCTTTAGGAGTATTCTTATTTGTAGGGCCTACTGGGGTTGGAAAAACTGAAACAGCAAAACAAATAGCTTTAAAATATTTTGGAAACAAAGATAAATATATTAAACTAGACATGTCAGAATATAGTGAACAAAATTCGGTTACTAAATTAATTGGTTCACCACCAGGATATGTAGGATATGAAAAACAAAGTTTATTAGTTGATCATTTAAGACTTCATCCTCATAGTGTTGTAGTTTTAGATGAAGTTGAAAAAGCTCATCGGGATGTTTTAGATGTTTTCTTGAATGTATTTGATGAAGGATATTTTTATGATTCAAACAAAAAGAAAATAGATTTTCGTAATAGTATTATCATTTTAACATCTAATTTAGGGTTTAGTGAAACGATGTTTCATAAAGATAAAATAGGATTTGTAGATAATAAAATTAAACAAGAAGATATCGATAATGTCATCGCTTCTCATTTTCGACCAGAGTTTATTAATCGGTTAGATAAAATTATTTACTTTGGAGTTTTAGATGAAACAACCTGTAGAAAATTGGCTAGTGATTATTTAAATGAATATGCATTAAAAATTAATTATGAATTTGCTAAAATCGATGATGTTATTGATAAAGTAATCCACGATGAAAGCATTCAAAAATATGGGGCACGAGGAATAAAAAGAGTAGCAAAAAAAGAATTTTTAAAGTTACTAGAAAATGAAAAAAAAGAAATTAAAAATGTTTAAAACAACAAAAAAACACTCACAATAAATGTGGGTGATTAAGATGAATAAATTTGGAATTGTTTTTGGAACATTATTTACTTTCTTTGGTGGCTTGTTAACCTCTTATAAAAGTAATGAAATTACTAAAATAACATATGAAATACAAGCAGATAATTTCTTTGATTTAAGAAAAGTTAAAGAAAAAATGCTAGTTGATTATCAAAAGTTATTTCAAACAAATATAAAAAAAACACATGAAAATATTTTGTCAAATTTAGATAATTTTCTTTATGAAGATAATTATGAAGTTAGTTATGAAAATTATCATTTATTAATCAAAACGGGAATAAAATCTAATTACAAATTAAAAGGTTATTTGTATTATGAAGATAAAACTGAAGTTGATAAAAGGTATTTTTTTGACGATTTATTTTAAAAAATTTGATATTCTATGAATATCATTTTTTTTATAAAAAAAGGCATATTTTCAAAAAAAATAAAATAATAATTGACTACATATATTTTATGTAGTAAAATATGATAAAACTATCTAACGTAAGTGGTTAGTTTTATTTTTTGTAAAAATAAAAAAAGGAGGAAATAAAATGAAAAAGAAAAGTTTATTGCTTAGTACTTCAGTTGCTCTTTTTTCAATTGTAGTTAGTGGTTGTAAAAACAATTCAAATCACTCAGATGTTTTGAAAAACCCAAATTACTATGAATCAGATTTAACTGATGCTGAAGCATATGCTGCTGCTCTTCCTGAATATGTAACTTTAATGGAAGAAGCTGATTCACATTTAGATCTTACTGAAAGATATGTTTCTTATGCAAAAGCAGAAGCTTATATGTTAGATCAAGCAGTTTTGATGCCAACAACTACCGAAGGAGGAACTAAAACAATTTCTCGTATTGTTCCACGTACTGTTCCATATGTATATTATGGTTCAGATGGTGACAAATTTAAAGGTATGAAAATTGTTGAAGATTTAATTACTGCTGAAGACCGTGAAAAGATTTTGGCTCAATGGGAAATTGATGCAGCATACAGTAGAACAGGTGAAGTAGATAAAATTAAAGGCGTAGATGCCGTTATGGAAGAATTAGGTTATATTGGTGGCGAAAGCAACAAACAATATAAAAAAGAATATAACGGTGGCGACATTGTTGAACCTAATACTTTAGACTATGGTGCAACTTCATATGCACAAGATATTCAAGTTACTGCTAATATTGTTGATGGTTTAGTTGAACACGATTGCTATGGAAATATTGTTCCAGCAATTGCTGAATCATGGACAATTAGTGAAGATGGAAAAGTTTATACTTTTAAATTAAGAGAAGATGTTAAATGGGTAACTAACACTGGTTCTGAATATGCTATCGTTGATGCATATGACTTCGTTGATGGTTTCCAACACATGTTAGATGCTGATGGCGGAACTGAAAAAATTGTTCGTGGTCTAATTGAAGGTGTTGATAAATACTTAGATGGTGAATACACTTCAATGACTAATGTCGGTGTTAAAGCTAAAGACCAATTTACTTTAGAAATTACTTTAGTAAAACCTGCAGAATATTTCTTATCAGTATTAACATTTAATGCTTTCTTACCAATTAATAGAGAATTTTTCTTAAACTTAGGTGGAGCTTTTGGTATTTCTGAATTTAGAAGAGCAAAAACTCAAGCTAGTTATAGTTATGGTAGAGTAGCAAACTTAGGTTCTATACTTTATTGTGGAGCTTATACAATTTCTGAATTACGTATTGCTGAACAAATCGTATATGTTAAAAACAACTTATACTATGATTTAGAAAATGTTACTTTAGATAGAGTTGTTCAAGCATCAAATATTGCTTCAAACCCTACTATGTTTTTACAACAAGTAATTGATGGTTTATATGTTGGCTGTGGTCTTTCAACAACAACTTTACCAATTGCTGAAAAAGATCCAGTTGCATCTCAATGCATCTATACTTCTGATAACCAAGAAATTACTTATTATACTGTTTTCAATTTAAACCGTAGAACTTATGGTATTCAAAGAGGACAAAAAGATGCTATGGTTTCAAGTAAAACTGATAAAGAAAAAGACGATACAAGAAAAGCTATTTTAAACAAAAACTTTAGAAAAGCAGTTTTACACGCTTTTGATAAAATTCAATACAATTTACCTTCAACTGGTCCAGAAATGGCAGCTATTACAGTTAGAAATATGTATGTTTCTCCAGATTTCTTAACTTTACCAAATGCTTTTGGTGATTATGCAGCTGGAACAAATTATGCAACTATCTTACAAGATGAATTGGAAAAATTAAATTCACCTATTAAAGTAAGAGATGGACAAGACGGTTGGTATAATGTTGATTATGCTAAACAATGTTTAGATGCTGCAGTTGAAGAACTTGGTGATAGTGTCTCTTGGCCAATTAAACTTGATGTATTATACATTTCTTCAAATGATATTTCTGCTGCTATGGCTACAGCTGTTAAAAAATCAATTCAAGACGCATTAGGAAGAAACCGTGTTTTAATTGAACTTGTTAACTGTAGTAACCAAACAGATTATTTAACATCAAGTTTCTTAATTACTGAAGGAAGTCAAGCAAACTATGATTTATATTATGGTTCTGGTTGGGCTCCTGACTATGCTGACCCTAAATCATACTTAGATACAATCCTTCCTGAAGGAAGAGGTTATATTTCTAAAAATTTAGGTTTATGGTAGAAATTTGTTAAAGTAATATTTAAGAGGGATATTAGCTATGAGCTTTTATTCCCTCTTTTTGCTCATTAAAGGAGGTAAAGTATGGGAAGATATATTTTGAATCGACTATGGCGTTCTCTTATATCTTTGGTAATAGTTTTATTTGCGGTAGTTTTATTAGTTTATTCATTAATGGATAGAAACGCGATTTTTATTAAAGATACAGGTTATACTAATAAATCTGGAAATGAAGCTATTGACTATAAATATGGAAAATGGGAATCATATGGTTACCTTGATAAAATTGAAATGCTTGATTATTGTTCAATTACTTATCCAGGTGGAGAAAAAAATAAAGATTATTTAAGTTGTGTTAGATTACCTCTAACTCAAGGTGAATTTGCTAACCATCGTGATTCTTTAAATTTCAAAGCAATGTATGAAGAAAAAGGTTATTCTGTTATATTCTTACCAGCAACATCAACTCAAGGGTCTTACTTATTTGCTGTAAAGGATTATTCACCTTTTTATCGTCTTTGGAATTTCTTTAAAAATTTAATTGTTATTGATAATGTCAATTATGTTCCTGCAACAGAAGACATTGAAAGATATATCCGTGTGGAAAAAGACCCTTTATCAAATAATATGCCAGCTGTTGTTTGTTCTGGTTGTAAAAACAAATATTTAGTTTATTTTGATGACACTTTCCCATTTATTCATCAAAACTGGATTCGCTTAAATTTAGGTATTTCCACTTATCCAAATGAAGGTGCAGATATTTTTGAACTTTGGACAGAAAATCAAGGGCCACAAGTTAATGAAGAAATTCAATATCCAAAAGATATTGTAAATAATACTGGAAAATATTATAATAGTCCAGAAAATCTACATAATTGTACTTATGTTTCTATCCTTTCTGATGATCAAGAATCTAAATTTTTAGATCATTATGCTTTTTGTGATGTTAATCTAAAAAATCCATCAAGAATTGGTTATTCCTTTATTTTAGGTATTATTGCTACCGTAATTACTTATATTTTAGGTGTTCCATTAGGAATTTTAATGGCTAAAAATAAAAATGGAATTATTGATAAAATTGGAATTATTTATATTGTTATTATCATGGCCGTTCCAGCTTTGGCTTATATTTTCTTATTTCAAAGACTTGGTAATAAGATGGGACTTCCTACTGGTTTTAACCAAGCCGATAGTTTCCCTACTTGGATGTTATATGTTCTACCAGTTATTTCTTTAGTTATTCCATCAATAGCTGGTGTTATGAAATGGATTAGAAGATATATGATTGACCAAATGAATAGTGATTATGTAAAATTTGCTCGAGCTAAAGGATTAAGTGAAGGTGAAATCTTTAATAAACATATCTTTAAAAACGCATCAATTCCAATTGTTCATGGTATTCCTGCTAGTATTTTAGGTTGTTTAACTGGATCATTGTTTACTGAAAAAGTTTATGGTGTTCCAGGTATTGGTCAAGAATTTACTAAAGCTATTGAAGCTAATAATAACTCCGTTATTTTAGCTCTTACTTTATTCTTTGCTAGTTTATCAATTATTTCTTTAATTTTAGGTGACGTTTTGATGGCGATTGTCGATCCTAGAATTTCATTCTCAAATAGTGGGGGAGGTCGTAAATAATGGATATTAAAAATATTAGTAATGATTTATTTGTCCGTTATGATAACAATACGATAGATTCTGAAAGAATCACTGCTCCTCGTTATTCATATTGGCGTTCAGTATTTAGAGTGTTTTTTAAAAACCCAATTAATATTATTGTTTTATCAATTTTAGTGATTGTATTATTAATGTCTTTTATTTATCCGTTATTTATTGATTACAATCCATTAGATGTTGATAATGTAACTAACCCAAATTTTGGTAAACCAGAAACTTATGAACTTTCTCCATCCAAAGCTATTGCGATGTTTGGCTTTGATATTAAATGGATTTTTGGTACTAATAAGTGGGGAGATTCTTTATTTAATGGTATTTGGGTTGGCGCCCAAACATCATTGGCTTTAGCTCTTGTTTGTGCTGCTATTAATATGACTGTTGGAGTTGTTGTTGGAGCTTTATGGGGATATTCAAAAGTTGCTGATATGATTCTTACTGAAGTATATAATGTTGTAGCAAATGTTCCATTTATTTTATTAGTATCCGTCTTTGTTTTAATCTTAAGTCCAGGATTTTGGACATTCGTTTTTGCCATGACCATTACGGGATGGTTAGGAATTGCTTATTTTATTCGAACTCAAGTTATTATCATTCGTGACCGTGAATATAACTTAGCTTCTAAATGTTTAGGAACTCCAGCTTTAAGAATGGTTAGCAAAAATATGTTACCATTTATTACTTCGGTAATTGTTACTATTTTATCAACAGAAATTCCATCTTATATTTCTGCCGAAGTATTTTTAACTTATATTGGTATTGGTTTTGATGATGATGCTGGAGCAACATCATTAGGTACAATGATTGGTAGTTTGCAAGAATATGTATCGGCACCAGGTAAAGAACACTTATTCTGGATTCCGGTTATTGTAGCTTCAGTCATTACGGTTATTTTATATATAGTTGGTCAAAATCTTGCGGATGCATGTGACCCAAGAACCCATATGTAAGGAGGTAATATTATGGATGAAAATCGTAAAACAATATTATCTTTAAAAAATGTGGAAGTAAAATTTAATGTTCGTGGTAGAGTTTTAACTGCTATTCGTGGTGTTGATTTTGATATTTATGAAAATGAATCAATTGCTATCGTTGGTGAATCCGGAAGTGGAAAATCTGTTTTGACTAAAACTTTTACTGGTATGTTAGATAGTAATGGTTTTATTTCTAAGGGCTCAATTGTTTATAGTGATGATGAACTTTCTAAAGTTGAAGTAAAATTAACTAAAGCTAAAGTCCAAGGCTACAATCAATTACTTGAACGTTTAAATTTCATGTCTCGTTTAAGTTTTGGAAAACAAGAATATTTAGAAATTAAACGACTTGAAAAAGAAAATAAAGAAAGATTTACTTTATCCCAAGAAGAACAACAACAATTTAACAAAGAAATTGCTGATATTGATTTTAAAATTGTTGATTTATTTAATAAAAAACAATTATTAGATCATCATAAAGAAAAACAACAAATCCAAGAAATAGAAGAACAAACTGCAAAATTAAAAGTTGAAAAAGAAAGCGTTATTGCTAAATATCAAGCTATCAAACAACAACGTTATAATTCTGCTAAAGGTGATACTAATAAAAATTTAGAATATCAAGCAAAAATCAATGCTTTAAAAGCAAAAAGAAATGAACTTATCAAACAAGAAGTAGATAGAGAAACCAAAAATCTTAATGCAAAAATTGCTCAAGAAATATATCTATCTATAGATAGATTCCCTTTCTTTGCTAAAAAAATTGCACAAAGAAAAATTCTTAAAGCTTTATATGTAGCTTATTCTAAAGGTGAAAAATTAACTGATGATCGTTTAAATGATTTATTTGATGTAGCAACATTTAGAGTGGCTTTAACTCATATTGATGCTGATGTCTATAAAACTTTAACTGAGGAAGAAACTCAAAATTATTTAAAAGAAGCTCAAAATTTATTAGATGATGAAAATCTTTTAAAAACGATTCAAGAATTTGCTACAGAAAATAAAGTTAATACTTTATTTGTCTATAAAGCTGCAGAAGAATTTACTAATAAAGGCCTTAATAAATTAGATGAAAAAACAATTAGTCATTTATTAAGCAAAACTTTAAGAAAAGAAACAATTAAAGAAGGCAATGTGATTCATGGATATACCCAACTTGATTTAGCTAAAATTAAACTAAATCGTGACTGGCAAAAAATTCGTGGTGTTCGTATTGCTACTGTTTTCCAAGATCCTATGACTTCATTAAACCCAATTGTAACTATTGGACAACAAATTATTGAAGTTATAATGAAACATCAAAAAGTAGATATGGCAGAAGCTAAAAAACGTGCTATATCAATTATGACTCGTGTTGGTATTCCAGATGCAGAAAAAAGATTTAAAGAATATCCGTTCCAATATTCTGGTGGTATGAGACAAAGAATTGTCATTGCAATTGCTTTATCTTGTCGACCAAAAGTCTTGATTTGTGATGAACCAACTACAGCTTTAGATGTTACTATCCAAGCTCAAATTATTGAGCTTATCAAAGATTTACAAAAAGAATTTAAATTTACTACAATTTATATTACTCACGACTTAGGTGTTGTAGCAAGTGTTGCTGATCGGGTTGCTGTTTTATATGCTGGTCAAATTGTTGAAGCTGGTAAAGTTGAGGAAATATTCTATGATCCTCGTCATCCATATACATGGGCTTTACTTTCTTCTTTACCACAACTTGCCGAAAAAGGAAAAGATTTATATTCAATAGTTGGAACTCCTCCTTCATTATATAATGTGATTAAAGGAGATGCTTTTGCTGAAAGAAATCCTTATTGTTTAAAAGTTGATTTAGAATATGAGCCACCATATTTTTATGTCAGTGATACTCATTTTGCTAAAACATGGCTTTTAGATCCTCGAGCACCAAAAGTAGATAAACCACAAATTATTGAAAACTTACATGAAAAATTAACAAAGAATTTAGCTAAATTTAATAGGGAGGAATATGCTTATGAAAGAAGAAACAGCCAAAGAAGTGATTCTGGAAGCGAAACACATAGACATAACCTTCAAAAAAGGTAAAAGAGTTTTTAAAGCAGTTAATGATGTAAGTTTTGAAATTTATAAAGGTGAAACTTTTTCTCTTGTTGGTGAATCTGGTAGTGGTAAAACAACTATTGGTCGCGCAATTATTCGAATTAATCCTTTAAGCGCTGGAGAAATCTTATATAAAGGAAAAAGAATTTCTGGAAAAATTTCTCGTTCAGAAGATAGAAATGTTATTCGTAATATTCAAATGATCTTCCAAGATCCTGCCGCTTCATTAAATGAAAGAGCAACAATTGATTATATTGTTTCAGAAGGATTATATAATTTCCATTTATATAAAAATGAAACTGATCGTGTTGCCAAAGTAGAAAAAGCAATTAATGAAGTTGGTTTACTTCCTGAACATTTAACTAGATATCCACATGAATTTTCTGGTGGTCAAAGACAAAGAGTTGGAATTGCTCGTTGTATCGTTATGGAACCTGAATTTATTATTGCAGATGAACCTATTTCTGCACTTGATGTTTCTATTCGGGCACAAGTATTAAATTTATTAAAGAAATTCCAAAGCGAAAGAGGATTAACTTATTTATTTATTGCTCATGATTTATCAGTTGTTAAATATATTAGTGATCGTATTGCCGTTATTTATAAAGGTAAAATTGTAGAAATAGCAACAGCAGATGAATTATTTAAGTATCCTTTACATCCATATACTAAATCTTTAATGTCAGCTATTCCAATTCCAGATCCTATTTTGGAAAATCAAAAAGATTTATATCTTTATGATGGAAGCTGTCATGACTATAGCCAAGAAAAACCAGAAATGTATGATTTAGGAAATGGACATTTAGTCTATGGTAGTATTAGTGAAATTAATGAATACGCTTATGTACGTGGTTTAGGTAAAACACCTAGTAAAGTTTATAAATAAACCTGGATTTATTCCAGGTTTTTTTCTTTTTGTTGTTATGTTATAATATTTAAAGGTGGTAAAATGGAATATCTTATCAAAGTTATGGATTTATATATAAAAATAAAATGTCAATATAGTTTATTATATTCTCGAATCGCAAAATATATTGTTAATAATCAAATTGATAAGTATGATTTTGAAATTACCTATTCTGATGAAGTTTTAAATAAAACTTTAAAGCAAAATCCACATTTAAGCATTGAAGAAGTTGAATATATAGGTACTTCGATAATTTTTTATCGAAATATTTTAAATTATGATGCGATGCTTATTCATTCTTCAGCTGTTTGTGTTGACAATAAAGCTTATTGTTTTTCGGCTGATAGTGGAACAGGAAAATCCACGCACACTAAATTATATTTAAAAAATTTTCCAAATTCTTATATAATAAACGATGATAAACCTGCTTATCGTCTAATTAACAATCAAGTTTTTGTTTATGGAACTCCTTGGAGTGGCAAAGATGATTTAAGTGAAAACATTAAAGTTCCATTACAAGCGTTATGTTTTCTTAAAAGAGCTAAAAACAATTCGATAAAAAAACTTGATAATAAAGAAGCTATTAAAAATATTATGAATCAAACTTTAAGAATTCATAAAGAAAGTTTTCTTGATAAATTATTAGTTTTAATCGATAAAATTGTTTCTTTTTATCCGATTTATGAACTAAGTTGCAATATGGAAGATGAAGCTTGTAAAGTTTCATATCAAACTATGAAAGGAGAAAGTTTATGAAAATTAAAGAAGGTTTAATTTTAAGAAAAGTTGGTAAAGAACATGTGGTTATGTCAACTAATAGTCATACTGTTAATTTAAATGGAATGTTAATTTTAAATGATAGTGGAGCTTTTTTATTTAATTGTTTAAAAGAAGAAAAAACTTATGAACAATTGCTACAAGATTTTTTAAATGAATATGATATTGATAAATCTACTGCTAGTAAAGATTTAGATGAATTTTTAAATAAATTACGTGAAAAAGATTTATTGTTATGATAAAAAATATTAACTTAGAGAATTTAATTCCTTTAATCAAAGAATCTTTAGCTAATCAACAAATCGTTAGTTTTAAGCCTAATGGAATTTCGATGTATCCAACTTTAGTTGAAAATAA
>ULSO01059082.1_pt1 | contig 11646 bp, 26 predicted proteins | sample 1956701 | NCBI WGS metagenome assembly ULSO01 (sample SAMEA4835708, study PRJEB28245) | human gut metagenome | biome: gut microbiome; material: fecal sample | place: Denmark | collected 2008 | reverse complement strand
GAAAGAACGCACGCCGCTGCACGTTTGGGAAGTTGACGCATTGCGCGCGGGATTGGTTGCAGAAGCGTGCAAAAAATTTAAAAACGCAACGTCCCCGCTTATTCGTTGGATGATAAGAGATGAGCTGGCGGCAAAAGTTACCGAATTGTACCGCCGCCCGGTATTTTAACGAAGCATTATAAAAAAACGCAAGCCCCAGGGGCAAACGCCCCGGGGCTTTTCTGTATCCTGCAAACGTGAGCAGGCTATATATTTTTGAAGTCGAAATGTTTTACAGGTATAATCACTAGGGCTGCCATGATTGGAACGCGTGGCGGCCCTTTTCTGTGCGTGCGGCGCATACTTTAGGGAAGCGAAAAAACAAAAAGGCCGAGGCGAAAGCCCCGGCTTTTTTGTTTGTGTTCGCACACATAAAAATATAATTTCTTCAATCCGCGCCGGTGCTACGCCTTTACCACCGGACCAAGAGAAGCGATACTAAAAGGCGTTCGCATCCTCTTGACTTTTATATTATAGCACTGCCGCCCAGGAATTGCAAGCGGTACGGCAGCCAAATTTTTGGAAGCAAAAAGCCCGGCAGCGCCGGGCTTTTCTTTTGGTGCGATTTTGTAAAGAAAATCAACAATATTTCAATCCGTGCCAGCTTTACGCCTTTAGAGCTGAACCGACAAGCGCAATACTTGAAAGGCGCTTACACTTATCGACAAGGCTATTATAGCATAACGCCCAACCAATAGCAAGCGTTTTCTTAATGTTTAGAAGCGGCAGCGCCGTGCGCCTGCCTTTAACCTTCTTTCTTCTGTTCTGCCCTGGCCTTTTGGAAGCTGTTGGCGTTTATGTCAATTCGCAGCAATCCTTCTTGAATCGCCAGCATGAGCAGGCCGTCAATGAATGAGCGGCGACGGAGCGCGTACACCTGCGGGCTAATTTCATCCATAACGGAGATTTTGCGGACCGTCCAATGGTATACATACCGGTGCTGAATCGCCTTATAAGACTTGTCACCAAACCGCTGCCGAAACAGAAGAAGCGAACGTTCCATAACATCCAGCCATTTTTCCGGCTGGTAAACCAAAAACGCCTGCCCAAGATAAATACACCGAACCGCAGCAAGCGGCGTTACTGCTTGAATCGCAAGGCGTGCCGTAGAATCGCCGCCGGTCCTCATATCAAATTCCAAGCGTTCCGCCCTCTGCTGCATTCTGGTAGAAACAACCGCTTTACCTATTGCATTTTTAGCAAAGAACAAACTCTCTGCATGGTCTGCTGCTTCTGCGTAATCCATTTTCTTTACCAGTCCACATCATCGAGCGGGTCTTTCTGTTCCGCTTTTGGGGGATAAGGCGTAGTGGTTTGCGCAATCTTTACGCTTTCCAAATGCTCCAGCAGCAAATAGCTTGCTTTAGAGTTTTTGCCGTTCCTATCCACGTATAAATCAGTCTGGAAGCGGCCGCCGACAATAACCTGCGTGCCTTTGGTGATGTAGTTGCTGATATATTTAATCAATCCCGGGATAAAGCAGCGGCAGGAAATGTAGTCATAAATTTTTTTGCCGTCCTTATCAAGGTACGTTCTGGAGCATTGAATTTCAAGATTGCATACCTCTTTGCCGTTCTTCATAACTTGCACCGTAGGTTCAAACTTCACCCAGCCAAGTATTAAACAGTTATTCAACATTATAAATTTTCACCTCAACTTTTGGTATATCACTATATTTTTTTGATACAACTAATTTCACAATCTGCTTATCGTCCTTGTAGACAATGCCGGAAATTGAATCAAGAATAATTTTTGCGACGTTGTCAACATCGGGTTTTTTAATCGGCAGTTGCAAGCCGTTTAAAGCCTGCTGCTTGAATTTTTTCGACTTGCTGGCAGGAATACCCACGTCAGCTATTATCTCAACGCCCAGGGGCAATTCCGTAAGCGTCAGCCCTATATTTTGCATCGCTTCACTGGCTAACAGTTTGACGTAGGCTTTATAGTTGCGGCTTTTCTCCGGGTCGTATGCTTTCACAAATCCACCGTGAGTAGAGAAACGGGGTCTGCCCTGCGCCGTCGGTTCGCCTGGAATCGTAAATGTTAAATTCATTTTTCTGTGTCCTCTTCAGATTCATCGTCATCATCAAAAGGCCCCGGGATATATACTTCTTCGTCCTCGGCCTTCGCCAGCTCCGCCATATACAAGCCAATCAGACTATATACGGCAATGTCCTTCAGACTTTCGGTGATTTTATCGCCAAGAATATCATGGGTATAAACAAAAGCGATATGCTTTGCCATATACGCTTTCAGCTCCTCAAACATTCCCTCTGCATCGTCGCTACGTCCGTTCAGAAGCGCGCCGCAGCGAAAATTAGCAAGCTCATCTGCGCCGGAGGAATACTGTTCATGCTTTTTCTTAAACAGCGCCTCCAATTCGTCAAGCTGTTGGCACACGAATTCACTCATATGTTTACTACACATTCTGGTACCTCCTCTATTTCGTCTAAATAATATACTGACAGAAATTCATCGGTAGAATTCTTCTCAGCCTTGACTTTAGCGTCTTTCGCTGTTTCTGCATCAACGATTTCTGTAAGTCCCATATTGGGGAACGCTATACTTTCCCATCTAAGCCGGTAATGTTTCATTAATTCAGCACCTCATGTTTTTCTGCTTCTTTCTTTGTTTCTTCGCAATACTGTTGTGCTGCTTCCGTCATCATACCCATTAATTCCTTCATAGCTGCTTCTTCGCCGTATTTGCTCTGTACATTTACCACAGCCTGCACCATCATCGTCACTATAAACTCTTTAAGTGTCGGATAGTTGCCGAACGCACGGCAAATCATATGTTTGTCGGTATTGTCATAAACAAGCATAAACGGAACACCACTTTCCAACAACAATTTATCAGCTTTCTGTGCTTTCTCGTAATCAATCATTTTTATTCCTCCCTAAATGCAACCACCGCAGCAACCGTGCGGGATTTCATCGTTTACTAAAGATTCTAATTCTCTCCAGTCGTCTTGCAGTTCTGGTGCAAGAGCGTTGCGGTCTATTGACCAGTCGCCTTCTTCGACGTTCGCTTCCCAATCCGCGTCAAAACTTACGTTTCCTCCGGATATTAAAACTCCATACATCGAATATTGCTTGCCGTCCTTTTCTACAACCAAGGTTCCACGGCACAAGTTCGGCCAAGCTCCGTCATAAGAAATAAACTTAATCATTTCTACCTCCTTTTTAAAAAGCAACTTTTCATCTGTTGCGTTTTTTGCAACAGCTACAAGAGATTTTGCAACCTGTTGCGGTTTTTTATTCCACTTTCTACCCAATCGTCAAAACACTTCTTGCAGCAGTACCCTCTGCTGTTGACATGGAAGTCTGCTACGTCTTCAATGGTTGCGCCGCAGGTGTTGCAAACAAAATACCAACCATGAGAAAGCCATTCCTCGACAGGAATATTGTCAACGTTTTTATATTTGTCTGCCCACGGTACACGTCGTACTCTAATGTCCTTGTAATGGATTCCACTGTCCATGCTAAAATCTTGTTTTGCTTTGCCTGCCGTTTCAGCGAATGTTATTTCTTCTGATATATCTTCAATATCGTAGTCAGCGGCATTGGCGAAAACATATGCTTTAGATTTCATACTATATCACCACCTCTCAATGCCCACACCTTACAAGAGATTTTTTCAACATGTTGCAGTTTTCTCTCCTAAAGTCTATACTCCACCCCAAACTCCGCAGCCACTTTAGGCAGTGCAGCTTGCGCTTCTTCACACGTGCGATATACCCAGCCTTTGTCTAGCAGGGCATACTCTTCCGGGAATCCGCCCCACCACAACGAGCGAACAACCCACTTATCGCCCAAACGCCCAAAGGTAAAATAAACATCGCCTTTCTTTGGTTTCCACGGCAACTTGATTATTTCGCATTTTCCCCTCAGCAATGCAAGAAAAGCAACATATACCGAAACAGGCGCAACAGGCATTTTTACATCATCGTTATGCTTAAACATTAGCACCCTGTCGTTGTCGAATTTGTAGAACCATTCCTCGTACCCCTTAATTTTAAACTCTTCGCCCAGCTCTACGCCAAGCATCTTTGCGATTTCCGGGATTAAATTTTTAGCCATGTTATCACTCCTTCATAGCCTTACTTGCCTTTGCTATTTTCTCAATCAGCTTATCTACAGCCTTATCTGCAAATTCGCCTGTAGCCTCAATGTTGGCAGGTGTTATATGTTCCGCAGCATACATAGCGTATATTTCTTTTTCTGTGGGGAGAAATGCTCCCAAAATATCTAAAACCAAAGCTGCACAAACAATTATTTTAACTACCTTAACGGATTCTTTATCCTTATTATCGTCTGTCATAACTGCTAATGTAGCTGTCATAGCATATATAGTTACAATAAAACCTACTATGCAGCAAATCCCTTGTATCATGTCTATTCTTCCTGCACAGTAAATCAGCCACGGGCTAATAATTGGTTCATTCATTTGTTTTCTCCTTCACAATCTCCCTGCCACACCAGCAGCAGTGCGACTGTCCAGCATAATAAAATATTCCGCCGCACTTTTTGCAGCGACAAGTCGGGAACGCCTCTTGATAATATCCCGCATACACAATCGCCGTTGTACGGTCAAGCTCATGCTTTAAAGCTGTTAATACAATCTTTTTCTTTTTTATTCGGGAGATAATCCATTTTTTGTCGTTATCCGTCAAACGGCCACGTCGAAGCGCAAACTTCGACTTCGAGATTGTCCCTTTAGTCTCCCAAATTTGTTCACGTAACATCTTTTCACGCTGTGGCAGGCTATCCCACCATTTCTTACGTTCTGGAGTCATTTGCTATTCCTCCTTAATCTTAAAGGTTTGCGCTGTGTTGATTTTTTCAGCAAGCTCATCCATAGCTTTTTCTGCTTCTTCTTTGGAATCATATTGATTATATTGAACTTCTTTTCCATCGACGCAAATGTTGACAATATAAACGTCTTTTCCTGTTCCTCTTATGCAGCGTTGTAAGGATAGACTGTTAACGCAGTTAAAATTTTCCCACATTCTGCTATTAACCTTAATTAGCATTTACTCTTCCTCCTTTTCGATTTCTGCACGAATAACAGCCATAGCCTTATGCAGATAATCAACGTCGCCGCTCAGCAGCCATTCTTCCAGCTCCGCATTAACAGCCTTGATGAGCTTTTCTTGATGTTCCATGTTCTTCAACCTCCTTTAGTTCTTCTTTCTCTCCCTCGCCCCGCACTTCTGCGGCGTATTTTCGCACCGCTTGCAAGGGCGGTCGCACTCACAGCAGCAGATGTGCAGCAGAGTGCTTATCACGCAGTCCGGTGTAGCAGCCCTGCAATAGTATTTAGGCTTTAAGCGTATTTCTAGTGCGCTGGCAGTTTCATCCTGCTGCGTAATGGTTTCCGGCGGTTTCGGTGTACCCGTCAGTTCCTTTACCTTTGCTTTACATCTCAGCAGGCCACAAGATTTTTCCTTGCCTTTCTTAAACTCCCAGATGGTCACTTTTTTTGTTTTGCCACAATCGCAACGCACCAAGAAGTAAGCTGAACCCCTATCCTGGTAGCCTAAATACTTCTCAACCGTCAGCGTGCCAAATTTCACGCCAACCCATGCCGTCCAATTATTCACGCTAGCACCTCCAAAGTAAGCGTATCGCCACATTTCAGCAGCTTACTTTTACAAGGCTCATTATGCTTGCGACTGTACGTAAAGTCGTTCATGTAGCATTGCAGGATACGGAATTGATTGTCAATAGCGTTATCGTTCAAGCCAATCTGCCGGCCGTATTCAAACACTGCTTTATCCTGCGGCATATACGGCATAATGAGCCGGTGTTCTTTCAATTTTGCCGCCGTCCATTTGAGCAGCATACCATTCAGCCTATCAGCTAGCGGCTTACCGTCGGCCAGCTTCTCCATGTTGCAACGGTTGATATTCTCCTGCACATGCGCTTCTTCCGCTTGCTTCAAAGCAGCCTGCATCAGCGCCGGGCTGATTATATTCACGTTAAGGCCGTTCGCAGCGGTCAAGGTAAGCGCTATCTGCTCTGCTTTCTCCCACCGGTCAAGGCCTATATTTTGCTGATTAAAAATTCCTGCCCAAAGGTTTACCGTTTCCGACAAGATTCGTTTCGCTTCCTCCAGGCGGTCAAAGCCGGGCCGTATATCCTGCGGCATCCGTTTTCCTGCCTGTTGCAGTTTGACAATCGTTTGGGCTATTCTCTGCGGTTGCAGCATCTTCTTCGCCTCCGTACAATTCGTTCACTAGGTCCATGCCTGTATATTCCTTGCCTTGCTTCTTGCTGTTGCCGCTGACGTAGTTTCTTGCTACGGTCTGCACATACGCAAAGTTTCTAGCGCCGTGCTCTACCGCCGCTAGTATTCCTTGCTCTACGGCAGTTTCCCCAACCTCGCCTAACAAGGCTTGGAGTTTCTCTCCGACGATTGGAGTAAGCGGCATCATGTTTTTCTCCCACAAGGCAAAAATTTCAGTATGCGTTTTTTCCTCGTCATCGTCTTTTCTTTTAGGATGATGATAATCATCCTTTTCTTTATCTCTATACTCTATACTCTTATCTCTAATCTCTGTCGGACATTTTGTCCCTTTTTCTGGGGACATTTTGTCCCCACTTTTCGGGACATTTTGTCCTTTTTTATTTTGCCGTTGTGTCTTTTTCTTCGTCGCTGATTCTGACGCACTGCCACTACCGGTCATGTTAGCAACCTCCGGCAAGTAGCTTTCGCCTTTATCGTTCTTCTCAATAAGGCCAATTTGTTCAAATAAAGCAAGCGCACTTTCGACGATTTCAATATCAAATTGCGTCTGTTTAGCGATTGATTCAGCAGTATGCTGAATAGTCATTTTGCCGACCTGCCGTACAAGTACGCCGTCAGTTTTCAGCGATTTCAAGCACAGTTTAAGGTACAAGAGTACGTATTTTTCGCCGTTTTCCTGGTCCTCTAGCCACTCAACAACATCACTTTCAAAGAAGTTTTCGTTGAGCTTTAACCAATAATACCTGCCAGCCATGTTTTACTCCTCAAAGTATGTCGGTACTTCGTACACCATTTTATTGTTCTTCCGGTATACTTTGATTCTTCCGTCCTTCTTGCAGAACTTCAAAAATCTATACCAGCGTTTCGGATTGCTTTTTCTATGCGAATACATAGAAATAAAATGAAGTCCCACAGCTCCCTTGATAAGCTCAAAGAATAAGTCGAAAGCATCCGGCTTTGCTTCTTCTAAATCGTCCGCAAATTTGTTGCTGTAGCCAAAGTGTCCTTCGCCTACAAGAACTATTGCTTTGCTTTTTTCGCACGGTGTCGCTTTTACATTCAACATTTTGTCCCACCCCTTTCAAATTTTTAGGGGACATTTTGTCCCAAAGTTGGGGGACATTTTGTCCCCGCTTTTCGGGACATTTTGTCCCCGATGTTTTTTATTATTTCATGCTTGCTTCAATTTCTTCTGCCGTGAAGATTTCACCGGTAACAGTATCAACCTTGCCGCCCTCTGTAAGCTCCTGCGCTTGCTCTGTAGCGTTCTCTGCGTCAACGTCGATGTATTCAGCCTCGCCGGTTTCTTCGTTGAGCACAGCGGCTTTTCCGTCACTCTCTAACGCTTCCTGCATCTCGATAGACATAGGCGCGTAAGTTTTCATGATAGAGAGAAGAACGGTTTTGCAAGCCATAGCATCAAAATCAGACTGCCACGGGCCACTATTAAATGCTTTGCTGAACCGTTTGGCATGAGCGATAACTTCTTCCTTAGTCCAGTATGCGGTCTTGCTGAAGCCGTTAATGGTTTCAAATCTTGCGAAGTAGCCTACAATATTATCGGAAGCTTTTTCGCCCGGCGTATATGCCTCAGTGAATCTGTTCCAATCTCTGATTTCGCCCTCGTACACCGGCGTCATAATGATGTGCTTCATCTTGCCAGTGCGCATTGCGAGTTCGATTACGCCTTTATAGCCAATCTGGAATTGTGCGCTTCCTTTATAGGGAACAATCCACGCTTTACCCAAGGACGGGTTAATAGGCAGGTCCAGGCTTGCAGCCGTCGCAGCAGCAGCCAAGATTGTTTTCGGGTTTGCCGTTGCCAGCAATTTATTATTGTTGGTCAGTGTCAGCAGGCTAGAGAGAAAGCCCGCACTCTTCTTGCCTAACATCTTCTCAAAACGTTGCTGAACACTTTGAGAACCAATCATCACACCCAATGCGGAAGGTGCTTTGCTAGCGGTAGTTGTTGCCGCTACATTTCTTTTTGCAATACCGTTTACTGTTGCCATTATTCTTTATCTCCTTTAAATATTCTTAACTTCAAACAATCTTTTTCACTGTCATACAGAATTTCTTCCAGCGACAAGTCCAATGCTTGTGCCAATTTTATACGTGTACTCAATGCAATATTTTTAACTACGCCGCATTCGTATGAGCTGATGGTCGGCTTTTCTACGCCAACCATTAGCGCAACTTCACCTTGCAGCAGGCTTAATTCCTTCCGCTTATGGAACAAGGTTACGCCTAATTTCTCCTGCTCTGTAAGGCTCATTTTAACGTGAACCTCATACTAGGCTTGCCAACTTTAGCATACTTTTCGTATACGTCCGGCAGGTCTTTTTTCAGCGCCCTGCTGTCCAGCGTCACCCTTGCAGCAGTCTGTTTATAGGTAATCTTTCTATCTCTGAACATACCATTTTCGTTGCCGTCAAGCATAATCTTCAAGGCATTTTGTGCCTGGCTTAGTTGTTCTTCCAGCACTTTTTTCGTTGCGGTCAGCCCATCGATACACTTAATGTATTCCTCCGCCGCACTCGGCAACAGCGTGATATTATCAGCAGACAGTCCGCTTTGACTATTCATTTTGTCAATGGTTGCGGCAGTGCTTTCGCTGCCGTCAACCTCCGGCGGAATATCGTTTTGCAGGTTGTTCCAGAATATAATCGCTTGCGCTCTCATATCTGAAATAAACTCATCGTGACGGGGAATTTCTTTCCATACAAAATGGTTGCCGCCGATTAAGCAGGCGATGTACCATTTGTCACAGCCGGTAATAGCCATGTACCATTGACACTGGCAATAGTAGCTGTCTGGCAGCTCGTCACCGTCCCAATCTTTCGACTTAAAGCCGTTCGCAGTCTTACATTCAAGGCCTGCGTTCTCGCCTACCACAAGGCGGTCAACATTCGCAAGCATGAAATCATAGCTTTCATCTTGCAGCGTGCCGCACTTGCGAACCTTTTTACCGGTCAGCTCACAGAATCTGTCAGCTACCACCTGTTCAAGGACCGTACCCCAATACACAAATTCATTATTGGAAAGGTCCTCCGGTTCAACGTCACCATGCTTTTCAGCGTAGAGCGCGTAAGCGCTTTTCCAGGGATTAAGTCCCATGATGCAGGCAATATCACTGCCGCCGATACCACTATTGCGGACGCGTTCCCACGCCACGCGGTCGGCCGCCTGCTCAACTGTCATAATCAGTTTACCCTTCAATTTTTCATGCCTCCTTAAATTTCTTTATATAACGGAATAACAATTTGTTGTCCCGCTTGTAACCACTTCACGCCGTTAAGATTGTTATACTCTGTAATGTCATGCATAAACTCACGGCAATCACGGTACTTGTCCTGTTGGTCCATGTAGCGCCCGGTAATCTCCCACAGCGTCTGTCCCTCTCTCACGGTGCAAGCAACTAACGTTTGCTTATAGCTAGGGAACAAAAAACCATGTGCTCTAATGGCCAGCTTCGCAGCGCTGCCACCGGTCAGAAAGATAAGACCGGCAAGCAGAATAACAGTGATGATAAAAGCCTTTACTAAACTTTTAGTAGTCTTACTCATTTTCCCCAGCCTTTCATAACAACCTTGCGCCAGCACTCGCCACCGCTGCACACGGTAACAAGCAGGCCGCTTTCCTTATCTACTACTTTAGAGAAGTTCATGTGCGACAAGTCTTTACCGCACACAGCGCATTTTCTCTTTTTCCTGGTCATTCGTACCTCCAAACTTCTGCCTCTAAGTCAAGAGGCGTAATCCCCATGTACTCAGCAAACTTTGCCGGGCTGATATGATAAGCCCAACTCTTTTTACTGCTAGCGTGAATTGCCACGCCGAACGGTAACGCGCCACTACGCAGGCCCATACGCACAAACATCTCGCTTTTCTGCATGAGCCGTGCCGCCGTTTTAATAGGAACGTTTCCAAGCATCTTACTGCCTCCTTTGCTTTAGAAAGCGCATTGCCGTTTCGTAGCGTTTTTCAGCTCTTTCAATAGCTTCTGCGCGTTCTTTCTTTTTAGCTTTTTCTTCCAGCGTATCACACCGGATTGCGCCCATGATTCTTTTCAAATCTTTGTCGGTCCTACTATTCAAAGCACACCTCCTGCCCGCGCCGACGCTAGGCGCGGGGCTTGTTTCTATTTCAGCCCTACTACTGGCCGACTACCTGTTGTTGCTGTTCGCACAGTTTTACGGCAGCTTGCAAGCCCTGCATATATGCGGCCGCAACCATAAGGCCGTCCGCTTTAAGTTTGGACATATCAACCGCCGTGCGCTTTACACGCTTTTCAGCAAGCATCTCTTTTACTTCCATTGTTGCCACCTCCCTTTTACAAGATACATAATGCCTAATTTAGACATTTTATTCTTTTTTTCAACACCTTATGCTGTTATTATACTACTATCAATTCTTTTCGTCAACTATTTTTGTCTATTTTCAACATTAATTCTTGTATTCTCTCTATATTTATGTTAAAATAAACACGTAATGTTTGGCGGCGACGCTAGAAAGGAGTGAATAGCAATGAATGAGCGTTTAAAGCTATTGCGCAAAGCTTTAAAGCTAAATCAGTTGGAGTTTGCAGAGAAAATACAAATCGGACGTTCCACTTTGGCAGGCTACGAAAACGGGCTTACTAATATAACTGATAGGTCCATCCGTGATATTTGTCGCGTGTTCTATGTTAATGAAGATTGGCTACGTACTGGCGAAGGAAATATGTTCCGTGCCAGGAATACAACCAACGAAGAATTAGCACTGCAAGTTGGCAAACTGCTAAAGACAGATGATGAATTTACCAAGAATCTATTTTTGGAATATCTCAAACTGCCGCCCGAAATGAAAACTTTATTTGAAGATTTCGTTCACAATCTGGCAAAAAGCAAATAACCGGCAAATAAAAAAATCCCCCGTACCATCCGCGGTACGGGGGATTTTGCTATGCCTTTTAAATTAGTGCAGCAAATAAAAAATCAATCTTCGTCTACAAGTCCAAGGATAAAACTGTATATGACAGCCAGCGTTTCTTCATCTTTCACTTCCCGCAATATACCGATTATCCTACTCAATAAAACCTGCATTGTGCCCTCCATTCAAATTAAAGCAGGCCTACAACATTAAGAACCTATTTATATTCTACCACTAAGCTCGCTCATTATAAAGAGTTTTAGGAAAAGTAATTATTTGAATTGCAGTTTACATTTAAATGTGCTATTATTAAATCAAATAAAGACAGAAAGTGAGGTGGTTAACATGGTTGACAGTGACACTATAAGCCTACAGATTAAGAACCTCTATCAAACAATTTTCGCTGTGCCATTGGCGCAAGGCGTGACATGGGCAGTCTAAAAAG
>ULSO01077489.1_pt1 | contig 11652 bp, 10 predicted proteins | sample 1956701 | NCBI WGS metagenome assembly ULSO01 (sample SAMEA4835708, study PRJEB28245) | human gut metagenome | biome: gut microbiome; material: fecal sample | place: Denmark | collected 2008 | reverse complement strand
AGAAAATCAGGCAAAAAATTTTAGGTGATTTTATTTCACTTGTGAAGAGAAGAAAACTGTGGATGCACTGAATTGAAAACGATTCACGCAAAGGACTTGACTTTCACACTTTCGTGTGCTAAAGTGATAACATGATATGATTCTTTCTGTCAGAAGTTCCGGCGTTTGCCGCAGAGGAGACCGCAATGACTGAGAAAAATTCCAGAAAAAACGAGACCGTAGATGCACTGTTCGATGCCATCCTGAGCCTTGAGAGCCGGGAGGAGTGCTATGCTTTTTTTGAGGATCTGTGCACAGTAAAGGAGATCTCCGATATGGCACAACGGCTGGAAGCGGCAAAGCTGCTGCTTGGCGGCTGCACCTATGACCAGATCGTGAAAGAGGTAGAGATCAGCACGGCGACCATCAGCCGCATCAATCGCTGCATCCAATACGGAACCGGCGGTTACCAGAGCGTAATTGAAAAGATCTCTGCACAGGAGAAAAAGCAGTAACGGAAGCACGGCGGGGGACATAGGATGGGGTACACCTTATATAGAAAGGATGAGTCCCCTATGGCAACGATCAATTGTCCCACTACGTTGGAATGTCCGGCCCTGCCCCGTGTTACCCTGAGTCAGGCTGTGATCGATCTGATGGAAAGCATCGCTCTGCAGGAAAGTGCTTTGAGCCACATCCTCTGCGCCGAGAGCCAGAAGATGAAAACCGCACTCGCCATGAACGAGATCGACCTGTGCAAGCTGCTGGAAGTGAACGATTCGGCCACCAACATGGTGCACGCCGTGGCAAATCTGGAGCTGGTGCTGAAGGAAAAGCTGGAGTTTATCTCCAATAACCTCTATTATCCCTCCGCTGATAACGGCGCTGCAGCCCAATAAGCCTGCACGACCCCCTGCCTGTCCGCATTCTGGCGGGCAGGCATTTTGCGTTTTAAGGCCAGATTGTGACCGATTTGTATAAAAAGAATAAAAACGATTTGTTGGAATTGCTGAAAGCGCAATTCTGTGCTATACTATACCGTGTATATGTGTGAAAGAGAGGGAAACGAACTTGCAGCACTATGACGTGATCTTATTTGACGTGGACGGAACCCTGATCGATTCCGCCCCCGGCATCCTGAATACACTGGAAGAAGTTTTTACCAAGATGGGCGTGGATGTCACCCATGTGAACCTGCGGCGCTATCTGGGGCCGCCGCTCCGCAAGAGCTTTGGAGAGCATTTTTCTGACCCTGCAAAAATCGAGGAGGCCACCGAGCTCTATCGGGAGAGTTACCGCGAAAAGGGCAGTCATGAGGGTACGGCCTACCCCGGTGCGGCAGAGATGCTGCGCCGCCTGAAGGAGGCAGGATTTGTGCTCTGCACCGCAACCTCCAAGCCGACTGTGGTCGTGACCCCCATTCTGGAAGAACAGGGGCTGGCCCCTTACTTCGATTTCATCGGCGGCGCGTCCATGGATGAGAGCCGGGATACCAAAACGGAAGTGGTGCGCTACGTCCTCACCCAGCCCTGTGTACAGGGCAAGCGGGTGCTGATGGTGGGCGACCGCAACGATGATATGCGCGGTGCCGCCGATTGCGGGCTGGATGCCGCCGGAGCCCTGTATGGCTACGGCAGCAGGGAAGAACTGGAGCCCTTTGGCCCGGTGCTGCTGGCGGAAAGCTGTGAAGAACTGACGGACAAGCTCCTGGCCTGCCGTGCAAACGGTTGAACGATAGGATAAGTGGTGAATATAACATGAATCATAAGAATCAATCGGACAAACAGTCTATGACATCGCTGCAGCGGCAGGCCGTTCTGGTCTGTGTGGTCTGCGCACTGGCGGCTTTGCTGACCGTAGGCATCACCCTGACCCTGCTCAAACGGGGAAAACCGGAAACGCCCGGCACACCCGCAGACTCTGTGCCGACGAACACCACCGGGGACGGTGAAAGCACAGATCTTGCCAATCACTATCAGATCGATAACACCTCCAGTGCTCTGCTGACTGAAACAGCGGATGCAGGCACGGAGTACTTGGACAGCACCCTGTTTCTGGGGGATTCCAACACCGTGCGTCTGTATAACAACGGTCTGATCTCCCTGCAGCAGTTCTGCGCCAAGGAGGGCATTGGCACCCAGGTGGCCCTGAACGAAGGAATCGTCACCTTTAAGAATGACACCACCCACTACACCATCGCACAGGCGGTGGCAAAAATGAAGCCCCGCCGTGTCGTGATGACCTTTGGTACCAACGACACCGGCATGGAGGTGGCTGATTTTATCAGCAACTATACCGCGCTGGTGCAGGCCATTCAGGAGGCTTACCCCTACACCGATATCATCGTGAACACGGTGCCTCCTATCCCGGAGAATCACTCCAATTACCCCCACATGGATCAGGCCAAGATCGATGATTTTAACATGGCGCTGCTCAACATGTGTGAACAGCTGGGGGTCAAATTTCTGAATACGGCGGAGGTCCTCAAGGGAGAAAATGGCTACGGTCAGCCGGATTACTACACGGATGGTGATATCCACCTCAAGAGCGCTGGTCTCAAGGCTGCACTGAGCTATCTGCGCACCCACGCCTACCAGACCGAGGATCGCCGCCCGGACACCAATAATATCCCCACCCGCACACTGGAATATGTATCCAACCCCAGCTCGGCGGTGCAGGCCCCCAGCTCGGAAGAACCCGCTTCTTCCAGCGAGAGTGAAAGCGTCAGCAGCTCTGAGACTGCCAGCGTTAAGTTTGAGGCCCGTTATCAGGTGGAAAAGAGCGGCGGCGGCACCCTGAGCTGTGGGAACGAGAGCGGCAAGACCAGCCTGACATACGGCATCACAGATGCATCCCAGTCGCTGACTGTCACGGCCACCCCTGCGGAGGGTCATGTGTTCGTCAAGTGGAGCGACGGCGTGACCAGCAAGACCCGTACCGATACCGGCTTCAAGCAGAATCTGGACGTGACAGCCGTGTTTGCAGCTGCTTCCGTTCACATCTCGGAAGGCAAGGCTTTCGCCGGCTCCTATGTCTTTAAGGCTGCGCTGGAGGGCAAATATGCCAAGAGTGAAAACCTGCATTGGTTCGCCAACGGTCAGGAAGTGAAGGAGGCCGCAGGCCAGACAACGGTCACCGTGTCCGCTTCGGCCATCACCAGCGGCAGCTATAAGATCTATGCGGTGGTCGTGTACAACGACTGCGCCGTGGTCAGCAATGCGCTGACCATCACGGTCAGCCCGGAGCCCGCTTCCAGCTCAAGCTCCGGCAGCTCTTCTACTTCTTCCGGCAGTACATCCGCGTCCTCTTCGGAGAGCGGCAAGTCTGAGAGCTCGAGCAGCAGTTCTTCCCACAGCACGGCGGAAAGTGAGAGTAAGAGCGAATCCAAGAGCGAGAGCACCTCTTCTTCTCACAGCAGCTCAGAGAGCAAGGCAGAGAGCACTTCGTCCTCCAGCAGCACTGCTTCTGAGAGCAAAACGGAATCCAAGGAGCAGACCAACAGTGAATCGGTCTCCGCTTCGGTTGAAAATGATATTGAGCCCGCAGAGGGGGCTTCCGCTTCCACCGAAGCAGAAGCCAGCCGGTAAACCTTTTTCTGTCTGCCCGCATAGGCTGGGCAGAAGGGAGGGAGCCGGATGTTCTGTGAAGAGATCAAGATCCCCGGGCTGCCCGGTGAGGGAACTGTGACCGATGGCAGTGTGGATTGGTATGAAATGGACTGGGAGAATGTGGACAACGGCGTGACCGAGGAGCAGATGCCCAGAAACGTTGACAAACCCTGCACCGCGCAAGATCCGTGCACGGACAATTCCCCGGTGCAGACCGATGATGAAACCTATGAGATAGTTCAGGAATAACCGGAAGCCAGCTCTGCCGGGGCGGGGCTGGCTTCTCGCTGTTCTTTTGATCTGGGAAAAATTCCCCGGTGATCGGGGACAAGCGTTCCGGAAAATGACACAAGTATGAAAGAGGGGTAACGAACCATGGCAAAATACTATTGTGTTCTGTTTGATGCTGATAATACGCTGCTGGATTTTGATGCAGCGGAAAACAAGGCGCTGGCTGACACCCTGCGGGAGTACGGCATTGAGCCGGATGCCGAGACGGTGCAGACCTACCGCACCATCAACGAAGAGCTCTGGCGGCAGCTGGAAAAGGGCCAGATCCGCCGGGACAAGCTGATGGGGGAGCGGTTCACCCGCTTTCTGAAGGCAGTGAATGCCGCAGGCAACGGTGTGGAGATGAACAAATTCTATCTGGATCAGCTCTCTACCCACCCTGACCTGACATCTCCCAACGTGCTGGACGTGCTCCGGGAGCTTTCCGAAGTGGCAACACTGGCTGTGGTGACCAATGGCTTTGACCGGGTGCAGAGCCGCCGTGTGAGGGAATCCGGCATTCTGGATTTTGTGGAGGATGTGTTCGTTTCTGAAAAAATGGACAGCGAAAAGCCCAACCGCAAGATTTTTGATGCTGCGCTCCGTGCGCTGGGCGTGGAGAACCGTGAGCACGTGCTGATGGTGGGCGACAGCCTGAGCAGTGATGTGCAGGGCGGTGTGAACGCCGGGCTGGATACCTGCTGGTATAACCCCAACCACGCCGAGAATCCCGGCAAGGTCGTTCCTACCTATGAGATCAGCAGCCTGGAAGAGCTTTATCCGCTGGTGATGGAGCCGGAGGAACTGGCCAATGTGGGCCTGAAGAATCGCCGCCACCAGCTGTAATGCTGTGCGGCCTGTGTGAGAGATTGGAAAACGAACAATGCTGATACATTTGGAAAAGCTGGGCAAGAGCTTTGGCGAGAAGATCGTCCTGCATGATGTCACGGCCAGTGTCGAACGGGAGGACCGCATCGGCATCGTGGGCCGGAACGGCGCAGGCAAAACGACCCTGCTGAAGATCCTGACCGGCGAGTATACGGACTACGAGGGTGAGTTCAGTGTGACCCATGGTGTGACGCTGGGTTATCTGGAGCAGAATGCAAAGCTCGACCCTACGTTGGATATCTACGGCGAGATGCGTTCCTGCTTTGCCCATGTGCTGGATGCCATGGCCCAGATGCAGATCCTGGAGCGCAGAATGGCCGCCAGCCCGGAGGATGCCTCTCTGCTGGAACAGCACGATGCCTTGCAGAACATCATTGATGCCGCTGACGGCTACAATATGGATGTCAACATCAAAAAGGTGCTGTCCGGTATGGGCTTTGCACAGGATACCTGGACGAAGAATATCGCTGTGCTTTCAGGCGGTGAGCTGACGCGCCTTCGTCTGGCAAAGCTGCTGTTGGAGAAGCCGGATGTCCTGATTCTGGACGAGCCCACCAACCACTTGGATTTTGCCACCATGGAATGGCTGGAGAATTACCTCAAGGGCTATTCCGGTGCCGTGCTGGTCGTCAGCCATGACCGCTATTTCCTGGACAATATCTGCACCAGGATCTGGGAGGTCTCCTTCCAGACCATGACCACTTATAAGGGCAACTTCTCCGCCTATCTGCCTCAGAAGGAAGCTGCGGATGCCCTGCGCCAGAAGCAGCACGATGCAGATGTAGCACTGGCTGAAAAGCTGCAGGATTATGTTGACCGCAATCTTGTGCGCGCTTCCACCACTAAGATGGCCCAGAGCCGCCGCAAACAGCTGGAAAAGCTGGAGATCACGGAAGCACCAAAGGATGAAACGAACCAGCTCAAGTTCCGCTTTGAGTATGATGTGGAGCCGTGGAACGAGTTGGTGCTGATGAAGAACCTGACCATCAGGATCGGGGAGCGCACCTTGCTGGAACCTTTTACCTACACGGTCTGCCGGGGTCAGCGGCTGGTGATCGCAGGCCCCAACGGTGCGGGTAAATCCACCCTGATGCAGGTGCTGGATGGTAAGCGCCGCCCCTCCGGCGGCATGGTACGGCTGGGTACGGGAGCCAGGCCCAGCATTTTTGCCCAGCAGCAGAATCGTCTGGGACAGGGCCGGGTGATCGATGTCATCTGGAACAAGTATCCCCGGATGACGGAGTTGGAAGTGCGCAGCCATCTGGCAAAGCTGGGTTTCCGGGGTGAGACAGTGTTCAAGCCCTGTGAGGCACTTTCGGGCGGCGAGCTGGCCCGCCTGCGCTTTGCTGAGATCGTGCTGGAGCGGCCCAATCTGCTGTTTCTGGACGAGCCCACCAACCACCTGGACATCTACACCCGCGAGAACCTGACCGAGGCCCTGATGGCATACACCGGGACCCTGCTTATGGTCACCCATGACCGCCATCTGATGAACAGTCTGGGCTGTCCCATCCTCTATCTGGAAGATGGCAAGGCCACCCTGTATCCGAGCTACGATGCCCTGATGGGCCGTGCCGCTCCTGCTGCCGCTCCGGAAAAAGCCGGGGATCAGCCCGCCAAAGCCAGTTACGGCAAGGAGCAGCGCCGCCGCCGCGCGGAGCTGCGGGCCAAGATCAAGGCTTGCGAGGATGAAATGGAAGCCTGCGGGGCAAGGGAAGTGGAGCTTGACAATGAGATCAACTCCCCGGAGGTCTACAATGACCCCGATCTACTCCGCCAAAAGAGCGATGAGCTCAGTGATCTGCGTTTCCATCAGGAGGAGCTGTTTGCTGCCTGGGAAAAGGCAATGGAAGAGCAGGAGCAGTACGAACAGGCTGCTGGTGAAGAATAATCCGCTGCAAAGGAGAACAATGATGCCTCATAACCGCCGCAATTACAACAAAACGCACAGCATCGCCCTTTCAGGTCTGCTGTTTGCTCTGGCGATGGCGCTTTCCTTCATCGAGGGCACATTGGTCATCCCCGGGCTTTTGCCAGGCATGAAGCTGGGTCTGGCGAATATTGTGGTGATGTATGCCCTGTTCTTCATGGGGCCAAAACAGGCCCTTGTGCTGGATGTGCTGAAGGCGTTCTTCGTCTTTCTGGTCTCCGGCTGGACGGCAGGTTTTCTTTCCCTCTGCGGCGGCCTGCTCTCACTGCTGGTGATGTGGCTGCTCTACTATCACTGCCCGCTGCGGCCTACCTGGTTCATCCTGTCGGTCTGCGGCGCGCTGGCCCACAACATCGGCCAGCTGCTGGGAGCCAGTGTCATCCTTTCCACAGCAGTGTCCCTTTACTATGCACCGATTATGCTGGTGCTGGGCCTTGTGATGGGAATGCTCACCAGTGTCACCCTGCGGGCTATGCTGCCTGCGCTGGGACGGCTGGGTTATAATATCCAGGAAAACCGCAAAGGATGAGCTGCCCGGTTGCAACCGGGGCTGGAATCCGATATAATAAATCAAATCTGAATTTTTACCCAACAAAAAAACTGCCCACGGGATAGCGCACTTTGGCGCGGGGCAGCTGGGAGGTATGAGTTTATGTCTGAAAAAGTGACTGTCAAGGTGGAGCGCAATATCCTCCATCTTCCCGCCATTGCCCTGCGTGGGCTGGTGGTGTTCCCCAACAACCTGCTGCATTTTGAGGTAGGTCGTGACAAGAGCATTGCCGCTGTGGAATGGGCCGTGCGGAATAAATCCGAGGTGTTCCTCATTGCGCAGAAGGATATGAAGGCTGAGGACCCCAAGGCAGAGGAAATGTACCAGTACGGCGTTGTGGCCGAGATCAAGCAGGTCATGCGTGTTTCGGATGATCTGGTGCGCATTCTGGTGGAGGGCAAGTTCCGCGCCAAGCGCACTGAGCTGGATACCGACGGCAGCTTCCTGTTGGCATCGGTGCGGCCGGCTCCTGTGCGCCCCATCAAGGCAGAGGAAGAGACCGAGGCGGAGGCCCTGCTCCGCAACGTAAAAACGAGCTTCGACGCGGTACTTTCCATGAATCCCCGCATCAGCAAGGACGTGGTGTTTGCTGTTACCTCGAATAACGACCCCGCCTTCCTGTGCGAGTACATCCCTGCCAATCTGCTCTTCCGCTTTGAGGATAAGCAGGCTGTGATGGAGGAAAGCACCCTCATCGGCCGTCTGCGCCTGCTGGTGGAACGCCTGCATCGGGAGCGCCGGATGCTGGAGATCGACAAGGAGATCGCCCAGAAAGTGGACGAGGCCATGGATAAGAACCAGCGTGATTACTACCTGCATGAGCAGATGCACATGATCAGCCAGGAGCTGGGCGAGGACGATGATACCACGGCAGAGGCCGAGGAGTACCGCCGCAGGATCCAGGAGCTGCATCTGGACGAGGAGCGGGAGAAGAAACTGCTCAAGGAAGTGGACCGCCTTGCTAAGATGCAGAGCAGCAATCAGGAGGGAACGGTCATCCGCACCTATCTGGATACCTGCCTGGATCTGCCCTGGAACAGCTTTACCGAGGACGACCTCGATATCGCCAAGGCACAGCGCATCCTTGACCGTGACCACTACGGCCTGAAGAAGGTCAAGGACCGCATTCTTGAGGTGTTGGCTGTCCGTAAGCTGGCTCCGGATGTCAAGGGTCAGATCATCTGCCTGGTCGGCCCTCCGGGTGTCGGCAAGACCAGCATTGCCCGCTCCATTGCCGAGAGCCTGAACCGCAAGTATGTGCGCATCAGTCTGGGTGGTGTGCGGGATGAGGCAGAGATCCGCGGCCACCGCCGCACCTATATCGGGGCCATGCCCGGCAAGATCATCAACGCCATGATCACCGCCAAGTGCTCCAACCCCCTGATGCTGCTGGACGAGATCGACAAGCTGGCGGGCGATTTCCGGGGTGACCCGGCCGCCGCCTTGCTGGAAGCTCTTGATCCCGAGCAGAACACCACCTTCAATGATCACTTTATCGATATGCCGTTTGATCTGAGCCATGTGCTTTTTATCACCACGGCAAATGATCTGAGCGCCATTCCCGGCCCTCTGCGTGACCGCATGGATGTCATTGAGCTGCCCAGTTATACCCGGGTGGAGAAATACAACATTGCCCGTAAGCATCTGGTACCCAAGCAGCTCAAGGCCTGCGGTCTGGCCGGGAAGGTCACCTTCTCCCAGAGCGCGCTCTACGGCATCATTGACGGCTACACCCGTGAGGCCGGTGTCCGCACCTTGGAGCGTACCATCACCAGTGTCCTGCGCAAGTGCGCCCGCAAGATCGCGTCCGGTGAAGCAGAAAACATTTCTGTGACCGGCAGCAGCCTGGAAGAGCTGCTGGGGCCCCGCTTCGTCAAGCCCGATTTCCTCAACCGGACCAACGCCATCGGCATTGCCAACGGTCTGGCCTGGACCAGCATCGGCGGCGAGACCCTGCCCATCGAGGTGCAGGTCATGGACAATGGCAGCGGCAAGATCACCGTCACCGGTTCGCTGGGCGACGTGATGAAAGAAAGTGCCCAGCTGGCCATCACCTATGTCCGTGTCCACGCCGAGGAATACGGCATCGACCCTGAGCGGCTGAAAAAGTGCGATCTGCACATCCATGCCCCTGAGGGTGCCGTGCCCAAGGACGGCCCCAGCGCCGGTGTTACTCTGACCACGGCTCTGGTGTCCTGTCTGTCCGGCATCCCGGTGCGCGGTGATGTTGCCATGACCGGCGAGATCACCCTGCACGGCAATGTGCTGCCCATCGGCGGTCTGCGCGAAAAGAGCATGGCTGCCTACCGTGAGGGGATGAAAACTGTGCTCATCCCCAAGGATAACGTTCCGGACCTGTACGAGGTGGATGACGAGGTGAAGAAGAATCTGACCTTCCTGCCCATGTCTGACCTCGCGCAGGTGCTCAATGCCGCTCTGCTCAAGCCCAAGAGCGTTTCTGCCCGTCATCCGCACCCCGCCAAAAAGGCAAAGCCGGTGGAAGCGGCCATCCCGCCCGCACCGGAAAAACCGAAGCCGGGGGCTGTCTGCTAATCAAAGGAGCAAACGATGAACTACAACAAAGCGGATTTTATTGCAAGCTACGGCATTTCCAGCCAGCTGCCCGAAAGTGACCGTCCGGAACTCAGCTTCTCAGGCCGTTCCAACGTGGGCAAGTCCAGCCTCATCAACAAGCTGTGCAACCGCAAGAACCTTGCCCGCGTGTCCAGTACACCGGGCAAAACGGCCACCATCAACTTCTATGAGGTGGACAACTGCTATTTTGTGGATCTGCCCGGCTATGGCTATGCCAAGGTCAGCAATGCAGACCGCGAGCGTTGGGATGACCTCATCAACAGCTATTTTGAGGCTCCCCGGCATCATACCCTGCTGGTGCAGCTCATCGACTGCCGCCATGCCCCCAGCGCAGATGACCTGCAGATGCTGAAGTATCTGCACTATCATCAGATCCCCTTTGTTGTGGCATTGACCAAAGCCGATAAGCTCAAAAAGAGCCAGCTGGCCAAGACACAGGAGGATTTTGAAAAGGTCTGCCTGCCCTATGGCTGCCAGAAGGTGGTGCTGACCAGCGGCGAGAACGGCTACGGCATCCCGGAGCTGCAGGCGGTGTTGAACGAGGCCGTGGCGGCTGAGTTCACCGATGACGAGGAAGCGGAGTAAACCATGGCCTACAATGAATTTGCCTATTTCTATGATGAATTCAACGGCGAAGCCGACTATGATGCCCTTTATGAGCAGATCCGGCAGGAACTGAATGCTCACGATATCCGGGATGGCATTCTGGCCGATCTGGGCTGTGGAACAGGGGAGCTGACCCTGATGCTGACCCAGGCGGGCTATGATATGATCGGCATCGATCAGTCCGAGGAGATGCTCTGTGTCGTGCGGGATAAGGCGGAACAGCTGGGCCTTTCCGGCAAGCTGCTGCTTTTGCAGCAGGATCTGCTCAAGCTTGACCTCTACGGCACCATCCGGGGCGCGGTGTCTACCTTCGATACCTTCAACCACATCCCTGACCTAGATACCGCCATTGCCAACGCGGCTTTTTTCATGGAAGAGGGCGGCGTGTTCCTCTTTGATATGAACACCCCTTACAAGCACCAGAAGGTGCTGGGGGAGAATGTATTTACCTTTGAGGAGGAGGATGCTGCCTGCGTCTGGCGCAACCACTATCACCCTGCGGACCGCCGGGTGGAGATCACGGTGGACATCGACTACCGCGAGACCGGCGAACACTTCCATGAACAGTTCTATGAATATACCTATGACCTGGATACCATCCGAGCTGCGTTAGAAAAGCACGGCTTTGTGCTGGAAAAGGTCTGCGACGGTGAGAGCTTCGGCCCCCTGACCGAAGAGAGCGAACGCTATTTCTTCTGTGCCGTCAAGCAGTATACCCAATTGGAGGAAAAAGAAAATGTCTAATCTGATCCGTGGTATTTCTGAAAACGGCGGTGTTGTGTTCTGCGGTGTGGACTCCACTGAGATCGTCCGCACGGCCGAGCAACTGCACCACACCAGTGCGACCTGCAGCGCAGCTCTGGGCCGCCTGCTCACCGGTGCGTCCCTGATGGGCTCCATGCTCAAGGATGACGGCGATTCCATTACGCTACGTGTGGCGGGCGGCGGCCCCACCGGCACGGTTGTTGCCTGTACCGACGGCACCGGCAATGTCAAGGGCTGCATCGACCACCCGCTGGTAGAGCTGCCTCTGAAAGCAAACGGCCATCTGGATGTGGGCTGTGCTGTGGGCAAAAACGGCGTGCTGACTGTCATCCGTGACAACCGCCTGCAGAAAGAACCCACTGTGGGCCAGGTGCCGCTGGTCTCCGGCGAGATCGCCGAGGACCTGACCGCCTACTACGCCTACAGCGAGCAGGTGCCCACCGTCATGGCGCTGGGCGTGC
>ULSO01032713.1_pt1 | contig 11688 bp, 9 predicted proteins | sample 1956701 | NCBI WGS metagenome assembly ULSO01 (sample SAMEA4835708, study PRJEB28245) | human gut metagenome | biome: gut microbiome; material: fecal sample | place: Denmark | collected 2008 | reverse complement strand
CGCCGTGGCCGACTACCGCCCCGTGACGGTGGCAAGTGACAAGATCAAGAAAAAGGACGGCGACCTCTCCATCCCCGTGGAGCGCACCGCCGACATTCTGGGCACCATCGGCCCGAAAAAGACCCGCCAGTTCCTCTGCGGTTTTTCCATGGAGACCCGGGATATGGTGGAAAACTCCACGGCCAAGCTGACCCGGAAGAATCTGGACATGGTGGTGGCCAACAACCTGAAGGTCGCCGGGGCCGGTTTTGGGGTGGACACCAACGTGGTCACCTTCATCACCCCCGACGGCACCCGGGAGCTGCCCCTGATGAGCAAGGCCGATGTGGCCGATGCCATTCTGGATGAGATTTTGAAGCGCAGAGGTTTATAAAAACTTTTATCCCTCTCCGTCAACCCGGCGGAGAGGGTTGTTTTTGTAAGAAAAAACGTTCACTTTACCCTGCTTTTACAAAAACATTTTTCAAAATCCGGGCAAATCACTTTCCAAAAGTGCAATTTTGATGTATTCTATTCCTATCCGCTGTTCAGGACCACTGTCCGCGGAGGAACCACAAACGAAAGAGGGGTGCGCACAGATATGCTGAAATATCTGTCAAAACGCATCGGGCGTTCCATCCTGACGCTGTTCGTCATTGTAACGCTCGTGTTCTGCCTGCTGCGGCTGATGCCGGTGGAAGGCTACTTTGCAAACTACGAAAAAATGACCGAGGCCCAGATCCAGGCGGGCCTGCAGTCCATGGGCCTGCTGGACCCGCTGCCGGTGCAGATCGGCCGCTTCTGGTGGAATGCCCTCCACGGCGACCTGGGCGTGAGCCATATTTATAAGGTAAATGCCTCGGTCACCGGCATCCTGGCCAAAAAGCTGCCCATCTCCATCCAGATGGGCGTGTTTGCCATGCTGCTGAGCCTGGTCATCGGCATTCCCATGGGCCTGCTGATGGGCCGGTTCAAGAACCGCTGGCCGGATAAGATCGGCACCGCCATCATCGTGCTCATTCAGGCCGTACCTGCCGCCGTGTATTACCTCTATATTCAGATGTACGGCACCACCGCCCTGGGCGTGGGCCTGCTGTTTGATGCCTCCGACTGGCGGTACTGGGTGCTGCCGGTCTGCTCCATGAGCCTGGGCAACGTGGCATTCTACGCCATGTGGCTGCGCCGCTACATGGTGGACGAGAGCAACAAGGATTACGTCCGGCTGGCACTGGCCAAGGGCGTGAGCGAAAGCAACATCGCCCTGCGCCACATCTTCCGCAATGCCATGGTGCCGCTGGTGCAGTATATTCCCTCTGCCTTCCTGAACACTGTGGTCGGCTCCATCTACATCGAGAGCCTGTATTCCATCCCCGGCATGGGCGGCCTGCTGGTCACCTGCGTCCAGCGCCACGACAACACCATGGTGCAGGGCATCGTGCTGCTGTACGCCTGCGTGGGCATCATCGGCCTGATCCTGGGCGATCTGCTCATGGTGCTCATCGATCCCCGCATCAGCTTTGGCAAGAAAGAAGGTGGCCGATAATGCTGTTCCACATGAAAGATCACAAGGCAGCTGTTCTGGAAAACGACCTGAACAAGCTGCAGAAGGACGGCCCCGCCGCTTGGGCCGACCTGCCCGAGGACGAGCTGTTCACCCCCGCCGGGTTCAGCGAGGAGCGTGCCGAGGCCACCTCCTACTCCAATTACAGCTATTGGGGCAGCACCTTCCGTGCTTTCTTCAAGAATAAGATCGCCGTGGCCCTGCTCATTGCACTGGTGTTCGTGGTGGGCTTTGCCTTTTTGCAGCCTTATCTGCCCGGTCAGGCAGATCCCAATCTCTGCCAGGTAGACCCCGCCACCGGTATCCAGTTCCGCAATATCGCCCCTGGGGAAGAGGGCTTTATCTGGGGCTCCAACGCCATCGGCCAGGACCTGTGGGCCCGCATCTGGGCCGGTGCACGCACCAGTCTGACCATCGCCTTCTTCGTGGCCCTCATCGAGGCCGTGGTGGGCATCACGGTGGGCGTGCTCTGGGGCTATGTCCGCCAGCTCGATTTCTTCTTCACCGAGCTGTACAACATCTGTGATAACATCCCTTCCACCATCATCCTGATCCTGATCTCCTATGTCGCGTCCCCCAGCATCCAGACCCTGATCCTGGGCATGTCCATCACGGGCTGGATCGCCATGGCGCGCTTTATCCGCAACCAGATCCTGATCATCCGCGACCGTGATTACAACGTGGCTTCCCGCTGCATCGGCACCCCCATCCGCCGCATCGTGCTGCGCAACCTGCTGCCCTATCTGGTATCGGTCATCATGCTGCGCATGGCCCTGACCATCCCCGCTGCCATCGGCAGCGAGGTGTTCATCACCTATATCGGCCTGGGCCTTTCTGTGGAAACGCCCTCTCTGGGCAACCTGATCAACGACGGCCGCAAGGTGATGATGCAGGCGGGCCTGCGGTACCAGCTGCTCTACCCCACCATCATCCTGAGCTTTGTCACCATTGCGTTCTACCTCATCGGCAACGCCTTCTCGGACGCTGCCGACCCGAAGAACCACCTGCAGTAAGGAGGGACAGAAGATGGAAAAAAATCAGCTCATCCTTTCTGTAAAGGACCTCAACATCAAATTCAACCTGCGCGGCAAGGTGCTGCATGCCATCCGCGGCATCGACCTGGACATCTACCACGGCGAAGTCCTTGCCATCGTGGGCGAATCCGGCTCCGGCAAGAGCGTGTTCACCAAGAGCTTCATGGGCCTGCTGGATGCCAACGGCTCCATCACCTCGGGCACCATTGATTATTACGGTGCCGATGACGGCAAGCCCATCCGCCTTTCTGACCTGAAAAAGGAGAAGGACTGGCTGAAGGTCCGGGGCCATGAGATTGCCATGATCATGCAGGACCCCATGACCAGCCTGAACCCCCTGAAGACCATCGGCGACCAGATCATGGAAGCCGTGGAGCTGCACCAGCATCTCAAGGGCAAGGCCGCCCGGGAAAAGACCCTTGAATACCTGCGGGACGTGGGCATTGCTGACCCCGAGGTGCGCTTTGCGCAGTATCCCCACGAGTTTTCGGGCGGTATGCGCCAGCGCGTCGTCATTGCCATTGCGGTGGCCTGCAACCCGCAGATCCTGATCTGCGACGAGCCCACCACCGCACTGGATGTGACCATTCAGGCCCAGATTCTGCAGCTGCTCAAGGAGATGCAGGTCAAGTACAACCTGACCATCGTCCTCATCACCCACGATCTGGGCGTGGTGGCCAACATCGCCGACCGGGTGGCCGTCATGTACGCAGGTGACATCGTGGAGATCGGCACCTCCGATGAGATCTACTACGACCCCCGCCACCCTTACACCTGGGCGCTGCTGTCCAGTATGCCCCAGATGGGCATCAAGGGCGAGGATCTGTTCAACATTCAGGGTACACCCCCGAATCTGTTCACCGAGATCCACGGCGATGCCTTTGCGCCCCGCAACCCCCAGGCGCTGAAGATCGACTTTGTCAAGCGCCCGCCCTACTTTACGGTCAGCCCCACCCACAAGGCCAAGACCTGGCTGCTGGACCCCCGGGCCCCCAAGGTAGAGCCGCCTGCCGCCGTCAAACTGTTGAAAGAGGAGGGGATGCAGGATGCCTGAAAATCGTGACGTTCGCGTTTGCGAGACAGCGAATACCCCAGTGGAGTGTTCGAGCGAAAGAACGGTCTTGCGCCAGCAAGATGGAGATGCCTCGCCCCGGCAGGTCCTGCTTGAGGTCAAGGACCTCGAGGTGACCTACGGCTCCGGCCGCAAGGCCTACAAGGCCGTGAACCGTGCCAACTTTGAAATTTACAAGGGTGAGACCTTTGGTCTGGTGGGCGAGTCCGGCTCCGGCAAGACCACCATCGGCCGCGCCATCATGCGCATCCTGCCCACCTCGGGCGGCGAGGTCCTGTACAAGGGCCAGAAGATCAACGGCAAGATCTCCCGCCAGCTGGACCAGCAGGTCATCAAGGAGATCCAGATGATCTTCCAGGACCCGCAGTCCTCCCTGAACGAGCGCGCCAAGGTGAGCTACATCGTGGGCGAGGGCCTGCAGAATGTCCGGCCCGACCTGACCGCCGCCCAGCGGGAGGAGAAGGTCCGGCAGGCACTGCTGGATGTGGGCCTGCTGCCTGAATTCGCCTCCCGTTTCCCGCATGAGTTCTCCGGCGGCCAGCGCCAGCGCATCGGCATTGCCCGCGCCCTGATCGTGGAGCCTGAGTTCATCATTGCCGACGAGCCCATCTCGGCTCTGGATATGTCCATCCGCGCCCAGGTGCTCAACCTGCTGCGCCATCTGCAGAAGGAGCGCGGCATCACCTACCTGTTCATCGCCCACGACCTCTCGGTCATGCGGTACATTTCGGACCGCATCGCCGTCATCCACAAGGGCGATATCGTGGAGCTGGCCGATGCGGAGGAGCTGGTGACCCATGCCATCCACCCCTACACCCGCAGCCTGCTCTCCGCCATCCCCATGCCCAACCCCAGGCTGGAGCGGAAGAAAAAGCTGCTGGTCTACGACCCCGCCATGCACGATTACACGCAGGAGGCCCCCCAGTGGCGGGAGCTGCCCCCCAGCCACTGGGTGCTCTGCAGCGAGCAGGAGGCCAAAGACTGGCTGGCTGAAATGTAAACTTTCTCTTGCGTTTTTTGGCAAAGTTCGCCCTTTGTTTCTTGACATTTCCACCCTGCTCTACTACAATAGCTCTTGTACGTATTGTGTTGTTTTTGACAAACGGACGAAATTTAAGACCCTGTTGAATCCAGCTGCCCCGGCTGCGGGTGCAGTGACTGCTCAAAGGACAAAGGACAATTTATGACAACATCCAACACCCCGATCTATGCTTCCCAGGCACGTCCCTGGCTGAAATTCTACGATCAGAAGTACATTGACCAGACCATGCCCGCCTGCACGGCGTTTGAGCTCGTCTGCCGGCAGAACAAGAACCGGCTGGGCGAGACCGCACTGGAATACTATGGCCGCAAGTTCACCTACGCTGATTTTATCGTCAACGTCAAAAAGACGGCAGCAGCCCTGCGGGCCGCAGGCCTGAAAAAGGGCGATATCGCCACGGTGGTCAGCGTGATGACCCCGGAGATCATCTTTGCGTTCTATGCCGCCGACATGATCGGCGCGACTCTGAACCTGGTGGATCCCCGTTACAGTGTGGAGGGCATCCGCGAGTACATTGAAGAGGTGGATTCCCACCTGCTGATCTGCCTGAATGTGGTGTATGAGCGCTGCCATCAGGCTGCCAAGCGCACCCATGTGGAGCATGTGGTGGTGCTCTCCCCGGCCGACTCCCTGCCGCTGCCTCTGGCGCTGGGTTACAAAATCAAGAATCTCGACAAGAACAAGTACCATTCCAACGTCATCCACTGGAAGCAGTTCCTTGCTGCCGGAAAGGACGAGAGCATTGCCGCGGAGCCCTATGACCCGGAGCACGCCTGCGTGGTGGTGCATACCGGCGGCACCACTGGCTCCCCCAAGGGCGTGATGCTGACCGATAACAACTTCAACGGCATTGCCATGCAGTTCTCCGCCTGCGACACGCTGTTTTCCAAGGGTCAGTCCCTGCTGAACATCATGCCTCCCTTCATTGCCTACGGCTTTGCCTGCGGCGTACATCTGCCGCTGACGCTGGGCATCAAGGTGGTCATCATCCCCAACCTCGACTCCAATAAGCTGGGCAGCCTGATCTGGAAGTACAAGCCCGAACACATGTTCGGCGTGCCCTCCCACTACCAGCAGCTGGCTGTCGATCCCAAGCTGCAGAACAAGGATCTCTCCTTCATCCGCAACTATGCCGCAGGCGGCGATGCCATCGCCCGGGGTGCCGAACAGACGGTCAACGACTTCCTGGCCGCTCACAATGTGGAATTCCCCATCGCCAAGGGCTACGGCATGACCGAGGCATCCTCTGCTGCCACTGCTGCTGCCGGCCGGAACAACAAGCCCGGCAGCGTGGGCCTGCCGCTGGTCAGCACGCTGGTGTCCGCCTTTGAGCCGGGCACCGACACGGAGCTGCCCATCGGTCAGCGGGGTGAGCTGTGCATCTCCGGCCCCGGCGTTATGAAGGGTTACTACAACAAGCCTGCCGAGACCGCCGCCATCCTGCGCACCCATGCAGATGGCCGGGTCTGGGTGCATACCGGTGACATCGGCTATCTGGACGAAGACGGCTTTGTCTATCTGGACAGCCGGATCAAGCGGCTCATCATCCGTCACGATGGCTTCAAGGTGTTCCCCTCCATGATCGAAAATGTGGTCAGCCAGCATCCCGCCGTGCATCAGTGCTCTGTGGTGGGCTGCGCCGACAAGGAGCATGTGCAGGGCCGCCTGCCTTTTGTCTATCTGGTGCTTGCCCCTGCGGTTCCCGCCGCCAAGCGCAAGCAGATCATCAAGGAGCTGCGCCAGCTCTGCATTGAGGAGCTGCCCGAATATGTCCAGCCCGTGGGGTACAAGATCATCCCCGAAATGCCCCTGACACTGGCCGCTAAATTTGATTATCGCAAGCTGGAAGAAGAGATCACTCCCCGCGATTATTAAGCGGAATAATACACATTGGAAAGGATTCGTGACGACACCATGAAAAAGAAACTGATTGGCCTGGCCCTTTCGGCCGCCATGCTGTTCTCTGTCCTGAGCGTTCCGGCCTTTGCAGCCGCTCCGGAAGAGAGCGCAGACCCCGCTCTGACCACTGAACAGGCCGCCGCAGAGGAGGAGAACTGTTTCTTCACCTCCAGCAGCACCGAAGAAGAGAAGGAGCCCAACTCCATCACCTATGTTGCCCTGGGCGACAGCATCTGCGCCGGCATCGGCCTGACAAAGGTGCAGTACGCCACCAACCTCATCGGTGTGGATGTTTCCTTCAACTTCAAGGGCTACCCTGAGGCCTGCTATGTGGGTCAGGTGGGCAAAAGCCTGAACCTCGACCGGGATCATGCCATCAATCTGGGTCTGCCCGGCGTGATGAGCAAGGATATGCTGGAGCTGGTCAAGACCGGCACCATGGCCGAGATGAACACCCTCTCCGGCTGCCAGTACAATTACCCTGAGTTCATCGACTACATCAAGAGCGCCGATGTCATCTCCATCCAGCTGGGCTCCAACGATGCCTTTGTGCCCACCGTGGTCTCCTTTGGCGAGGCTACCAACTGGAAGAGCGCCGACCTGGCTTCCATCGTGCTCAGCGGCAACCTGCGCGACCGTGACCAGGACACTGAGGCTGCACTGAACGAGAGCCTGAAAAAGCTCAGCCTGACCCGCAGCGAGAAAGATGCCGTCTGGAACCTGTTCTTCTCCGGCATGAACAAAATCTGCGAGAACGCTTATCCCGAAAGCAGCAGCAACCTGCGCCAGATCGTGGCGACTGTCAAGGAGCTGAACCCTGATGCCCAGATCCTGATCATCGGTGCCACCAACCCCGTGCCCCTGCTGCCCAGCTGGAGCGAATATTTCAGCAAGCTGAACAACTACGAAAAGCAGCTGGCCGATGTTTACGGTGCCACCTACGTTTCCATCCCCTTTGCTCAGACTGAGCTGGATGGCCACCCCACCGTCTCCGGCCACAAGTACATCGCCGACAAGATCGTCAAGGCCATCGAGGCCCAGCAGTAAAATAAAAGAGGAACAATCCTCTCAGTCAAAGCCTGCGGCTTTGCCAGCTCCCCCGAAAGGGGGAGCTTTTTTGATGCCGTAAAGTACAGCACCAAACCTCTCCCCTCGGGAGAGGTGGCATTGCGAAGCAATGACAGAGAGGGTCGTCCCTCTCGATGAAGAAAATATTACTTTTCGTAACTCTGGGGCAGCTCGTTCTTGGGGTCACGGTCCATCAGGGAGCGCACCGCCTCGGCGGCGCTCATGCCCTTGTTCACAACAGCGTTCACGGTCTGAACGATGGGCATTTCCACCTGATACTTGGCGGCAAGCTCCAGCGCGGCGGGCAGGGCGTTCATGCCCTCAACCACCATACCGACATCCTTCACGGCCTGCTCCGGGGTCTCACCCTTGCCGATGAGGATGCCGGCCCGGTTGTTGCGGCTGTGCATACTGGTGGCGGTCACGATCAGGTCACCGATGCCGGCCAGACCGGCAAAGGTATGGACATTGCAGCCCATGGCCACGCCCAACCGGGCAAGCTCGGCAATGCCGCGGGTGATGAGGGCGGCACGGGCGTTGTCGCCATAGCCCAGGCCGGTGGAGATGCCCACACCCAACGCAATGACGTTCTTCATGGCACCGCTGAGTTCCACACCCTTGATGTCCTCATTGGTGTACACACGCATGACGTTGTTGGTGAACACCGTCTGCACGAATCTGGCCGCTTCCATATCCTTGCTGGCCGAAACGATGGTGGTGGGCAGGTCGATCGCCACCTCCTCGGCGTGGGTGGGGCCGCTCAGGGCCACCAGACGCACCCCCTTGGGGCCGCCCTCTTTGCCCAGCTCATCGGCCAGGATCTCCGTCATGGTGAACAGGGTATCCTTTTCAATGCCCTTGGCAACGTCCACAATGATCTGACCGTCCGGCACAAAGGGCCGGGCCTTGGCGGCGGTGGAGCGCACGAACACCGACGGCACCGCGAACAGCAGGATCTCCTTGTCCGTGCACACCTCTTTCACGCTCTTGGTGAACTTCATCTCTGCCGGAATGGTCATGCCGGGCAGATTGGGGTGGACCCGGGTGGTGGAAAGGTTGTCGATTTCCTGTTCCAGCGCCGACCACACGGTCACGTCATTGCCGCTCACCGTCAGCATCCGCGCCAGAGCCATGCCCCAGGTGCCTGCACCCAGAATACCAATTTTATGCTTCATTGTGTTTTGTCCTCCGTATGCGCCGGGCTGCTTGTGTGCCCGGCCTGTTCCCCGCGCTTCCTGCACGGGGCCTGTCTGATTCCATTTTACACGAAACATCGTACCGCGTCAACTCCTTGCCAGTCTGCACAAAGTTAACCTGTGTTTTCTTTTGTTTTTGGCCAGAGTGAAAGATTTTCGCCAATGGATTGCACTTGTCTCCATTTCATGCTATAGTATTTTGGTAGGAATTGTAGGATATGCTCTTGACCTGAACCATAGTTTAAGGTGTATCCTAAAGATATTCCACCGTTTTTTATCAATAAGGAAGAAAAATATGTTTGAAGCACTTCTTACCAACCGCACGGTCAGCGTGCTGTGGGAGGCCCTGCCCCGCATCCTGACGGCAGGCCTGACAATGACCATTCCCCTGACCCTGATCTCCTTCAGCCTTGCCATGGTCATAGCAGTGGCTGTTGCGCTGGTGCAGTACGCCAATGTTCCGGTGCTGCGCCAGATCGCCCGGTTCTACATCTGGGTCATCCGGGGCACGCCGCTGCTGGTGCAGCTGTTCATCATCTTCTACGGCCTGCCCAGCCTGGGCATCATGCTGGATGCTTTTCCGGCAGCCGTCATTGCCTTTGCCTTCAACGAGGGTGCCTACTGCGCCGAGACCATGCGCGGCGCGCTGGAAAGCGTGCCCCAGGGCCAGCTGGAGGCCGGTTCCTGCGTGGGCATGACCTGGTGGCAGATCATGCGCCGCATCGTTCTGCCGCAGGCCCTGCGCACCGCTGTGCCCTCCCTGTCCAACTCCCTCATCAGCATGATCAAGGACACCTCTCTGGCCTCCAACATCACGGTGGCAGAGTTGTTCATGGCAGGCCAGCGTGTGGCAGCCCGCACCTACATTTTCCTGCCCATCTACTGCGAGGTAGCTGTGGTCTACCTGCTGTTCTGCACCATCATCACCAAGCTGCAGGCGCTGGTGGAGCGGCAGCTGAACGCACACGGCTTCCAGTGAGAAAGGGGTGGACGGTATGGCCATGTTAGAGATCAAAGACATCCACAAAACATTTTACACCTACGATGACAAGCCCCGCTTCCACATCGGGCCTTTCCCGCGCGGCAATGCCCGCCGGGTGCGCAGCGCACTGCACGTCCTGAACAGCGTGGACCTGAGTGTGGAAAAGGGAGATGTTGTTGCCATTCTGGGCCCTTCCGGCTCCGGCAAGACCACCCTGCTGCGCTGCCTGAACTTTCTGGAGACCGCTGACAGCGGCACTCTGGTGTTCGACGGCGAATCCTTCGATCTTGGCAGGATCTCCCGGGCCGACATTGCCCGCCTGCGCAAAAAAACGGCCTTTGTGTTCCAGAACTACAACCTGTTCCGGAACAAGACCGCCCTGCAGAATGTGACCGAGGGCCTGATCGTTGCCCGCAGGATGCCAAAGGAGCAGGCGGATGAGATCGGCAGACGGATGCTGGAAAAGGTCGGTCTGGCCGACCGGGCCGACTACTATCCCCGCCAGCTTTCCGGCGGACAGCAGCAGCGCGTTGCCATTGCCCGCGCCCTTGCCACCGACCCGGAGATCATTTACTTTGACGAGCCCACCAGTGCCCTTGACCCGGAGCTGACCGGCGAGGTGCTCTCGGTCATGCGGAAGCTGGCCGAAGAGGGCATGACCATGCTGGTGGTCACCCACGAGATGGGCTTTGCCCGCAACGTCTCCTCCAAGACGGTATTCATGGAGAACGGCGTGGTGGTAGAGCAGGCCCCTTCCCACGAATTCTTTGCCCACCCCCGCGAGGAGCGGACCCGGGAGTTCCTGCGGAAGATCGAGCACACAGCATAAGGGATAGCCGACGGGGAGCTTTCCACGCAAATGCTTCGGGCCATTCCATCGCCCGCCCTATTGCCTTCGGCAACAGGGTCCCACCCCAGCGGAACATTTGCTTAGGAAACTCCCCGCCGTCCTTTTGATACAGCTTTTTCTATGAAAGGATCTTAACTATGAAGCGCAGAACTTTTATTTCAATGATGAGTGTCATGGCCGCCGCCGGCGTTCTGACCCTGTCCGGCTGCTCCAACAGCAGCACCTCCACCGCCGCAAGCGCCGGTGCATCCTCTGCTGCCGGTTCCTCTGCTGACCAGCTGGCTGCCATTCAGGCCAGTGGCAAGCTGATCGTGGCACTGGAGGGCGCATGGCAGCCCTGGAGCTACCATGACGAGAGCGACACTCTGGTGGGCTATGATGTGGAGGTCTCCCGCGCCATTGCCGAAAAGCTGGGCGTGGAGCCGGAGTATGTGGAGAGCGATTGGGACAGCCTGTTCGCCGGTCTGGACGCTGGACGCTTTGACATGGTCTGCAACGGCGTGGAGGTCACCGACGAGCGCGCCCTGACTTATGATTTCACCACCCCCTACGGTTACATCCACACCGCTCTGGCCGTCCGCAAGGACAACGACGAGATCAAGACCTTTGAGGACCTGAAGGGCAAGACCACTGCCAACAGCCTGGCTTCCACCTACATGGAGCTGGCTGAGAGCTACGGTGCCACCGTGCAGGGCATCGACACCCTGGAGGAGACCATCCAGCTGCTGGCTGCCGGACGCATTGATGCCACCCTGAATGCGGATGTCTCCTTCTACGATTACCTGAACGTCCATCCGGATGCCGACTTCAAGATCGTGGCCCAGACTGAGGATGCCTCCCACGTTGCCATCCCCCTGCGCAAGGGCGACAACAGCGCCACCCTGCTGGAAGCCGTCAACAACGCCATCGATGAGCTGCGCGCCGACGGCACCCTGAAGGAGCTGAGCGAGAAGTACTTCGGTCAGGATATCTCCTCTGAGAACTGATCTATCCCTGAATACGCCA
>ULSO01065867.1_pt1 | contig 11734 bp, 6 predicted proteins | sample 1956701 | NCBI WGS metagenome assembly ULSO01 (sample SAMEA4835708, study PRJEB28245) | human gut metagenome | biome: gut microbiome; material: fecal sample | place: Denmark | collected 2008 | reverse complement strand
AGGGGCGAAGCCCCTTGCATAAAATAACCTAAAGTCTCCCCCTTCCCACTGGGAAGGGGGAAGGGGGATGGGGGCGGAATCAACGCAAAAGGCGGGGTTAGCAGACGCCATAGAAGGCAAGCCCGCACCGGAGCTTAACGCAAAGAAACAGAAAAGAGCCGCGCATGCACGGCTCCTTTCTACCTGAATCGGCAAACAAAAAGTTTACAAGTAAACGGAAGGTTTCAAAACCCGGACGAAACCGCCCATTTTCCACTCAAACTATCTGGAAAATCCCGAAAACAAGATAGTCCGTTTCCGGCACATTCCAGAGAATAGGATGATCGGGAGCCTGCTTGCGAAGCTCAATCTGCCGCAGACTGACACCCGCATCCTCGGCGGAATTGTGCAGCATCTGCAGGAAATTGGTGTCGGTCATGAAATGCGAGCAAGAGCAGGTCGCAAGATACCCGCCGCGCGGCAGAGCCCGCATGGCTGCCGTGTTGATGTCCCGGTAGCCGCGGATGGCGTTTTTCAGCGTGTCGCGCGTCTTGGTCAGCGCGGGCGGATCCAGGATAATGAAATCAAACGGGCAGGCGCGCCGCCCACGCTCCTCCAATGCCCGGAGGTAATCAAACGCATCGGCTTCCGTGTAGCGGATGCGGTCGGAAAGCCCGTTTCGCCGCGCGTTGGCGGAGGCGACCTCCAGCGCGGCGGCGGAAATGTCCACCGATTCGACCTCCAACGCGCCCGCCGCGGCGGCATTCAGCCCGAAGGAGCCGGTGTGCGTGAAGCAGTCCAGCACGCGCCGCCCCCGCGCGATGTTGCGTATGGCGCGGCGATTGTATTTCTGGTCAAGGAAAAATCCGGTTTTCTGACCCTCGCAGTAGTCCACCGTGTAGCGAATGCCGTTCTCGGTAATCTCCACCGTTCCGGGATCCTCCGCCTCGCTCCGCAGGGAAAGTCCGGGATACGTGTAACAGCCGGTGAAGCGCGTAAGTCCTTCCCGCTCCCGCACGGCGCCGTCACAGCGCAGGTACACGGTGCGGATGACCTGCCCCCAGTCCTCCCGCAGAATCGTGACAAGCGCGGGCAGCAGTCTGTCCAGCCGGCGCTCGGCGCCCAGCGACAGAACCTGCACCGACAGCACGTCCTCGAACCGATCCGCGATCAGCCCCGGCAGCCCGTCCGCCTCCGAGAAAATCAGGCGGCAGGCGGCGAGATCTTCTTCTCCCATCACGCTTTTCCGGTAGTCCAGCGCGTAGCGCAGACGGCGGTTCCAGAAGGCGTCGGTAAAGGTGTCGTTGGCGTTGCGCGAAACCAGACGCACCCGCATCCGGGAGCGACTGTTCCAGAAGCCGGTGCCGAGAAAGCGCCCCTTTGCGTCGCGCACCGTGACCAGGTCGCCGTCCTGCGGGGAGTCCTCCCCCGCGTCGGGCGCAGGCTCAACGGCGGTTACATCGCCGTCAAAAACAAACACGTACCCGCCCCGCAGAGCGCGCTCGCCCTTCTCGCTGACCCGGACTGTTCCGGTCGGGCGTTCGGTCGTGCCGGGCTGTATCGGTTCTGCCACGGCGGGATTTGCAGTTATTCCCATATTTTCTATCCTTTCGGTTTCGGTTTTTCCTGTGGTAGTATAGCACAATCCGGCGAATTTTGCAAGAGGGAGAACAAAAGAGTCCTCCGGCGCGGTACCTTCGCCCTCCTTGCACGGTTCCGGCGCACGCAAGCCGGCGCCGGAACCGCGCCGGCTGGTCGCTTGATGACGGCAAAAAGCGTTATACACCAATGCAAAATCATACGACCATCCGCGCCCTGCCGCCCGCCCCGCCCCGCCTTGCCGGGGTGCCGTGGCGCAATTTGTTCAAATTGCCGGAACGTAGAAAAAAGCTCTTCGTTTTTGTATACATTGACGAACGCCGGCAAGCCCCGCCGAACCCCCGAATCGGCACGCCGGAAATCCCTGCGACGTGCGCTGCGTGAGATTGTAAACAAAACCGCACGTATTTGTAAAAAAATCGGCAGCATTCCGCAAACGAACTGTAAATAAACCGCGATTTTCCCGGTAACGGAACCCGTACAGCCGGTGACGGGATGTGTCAAGGCGGTGAGCAGACCGTGTACATAAAAGCAGTGACCGTGAGCGGGAAGTTGTGTACATACCATGAACGGCAAAACGGGTGGCAGAATTGCCCTTCCGATGCCGCCCTTATAAGGTAGGCGCCGGATTTCCCACTTGACAATCCGGCGGTTTTGTGGTATCATGTTAGGGTCAAATTGGGGTGTTTTGCAACTGTCCCAATGGGATTCTGGCGGATGTGCGGAGGCGCAGGCGCTCCCCCTGGCCCGGGGATGCGCGGCGCAGTCCGGACCTTGGCGGCTCATGACCGTCGGGGTCTTTTACTGCCCCGCCATCCGCCAGCCGCCGGAATCCCTGCCTGACCTGCCGCATTTCCTCTCGCCTCCGGGTGCGACCCGGTTTCGGTATACGGCGCAATGCGTTTTCGCACCGCGCCGGCGATCGGAGAGCCCGGATGGGCGGACGGGAAGGGAACGGACGCGACGCACTCCCGTGCGCGGGAGACGCGGCGGCAGAATGCTCCATGGGCGCAGCCCTCCCTTGGCTGCGTGTCGAAAATCGAAACAGGAGGAAACATGAATGAAGGGAACAAGATTTCTTAAGCCGGCGTGCTGGCTGCTCTGCGCGATGATGCTGATCGGGCAGCTGACGGTGCTTGCGTCGGCGGCAGACGGCTCGACCGGCAGCAGTACGACCTCGTCGTCCCTGGCGGACATCAAGGAGATGCTCAACGCCGCCTCGTACGAGGAATACCGCGCAAAGCACGCGGACGCGAAGCGCGCGACTCAGACCGTCGAGGTGGATGTCTGCGGCGAGGGCACGTATACCGTGAAGGGCGATGGCTTCAAGACGGTGGAGCATGACGGCGTCACCGGTCTGTATACGCCCAACACCGGCAGCGTGACCTGGACGGTGGAGGTTCCGGAGGACGGGCTCTACGCCATCCGGATCCTGTACTACCCCGAGGAGGGCAGAACCACCTCCATCGAGCGCGTACTCATGGTCAATGAAGAGGTTCCCTTCTCCGAGGCACGCTCCCTGACCCTGATGAAGAACTGGGAAAACCAGTATCAGAAGGCAAAGGTTCAGCCGGGCAAGAAGGAGACCGCCGAGCAGCTGAAGGCGGCGGCTGTTGCTGCCGGATTCACCGACGCTGCGGTGGAGGACGGCGAAGTCGTGTTCGCGGCGCCCGCCTGCATGACGGCGGCGATGTCGGCGTTCTGCGACGAGCATCTTGTCCGCTACTTCCAGCTCGATATCAAGAGCAACGAGCTGCGCCCGGTTTCCAAGCAGGCTCCCAAGTGGATGACCTACTACCTGCGCGATTCCAGCGGCAGCATCGCGGAAAACTTTGAATTCTTCCTGAAGAAGGGCGAGAATAAGATTACGCTGGAGAGCAAGAACGAGCCGATGACCATCGGTTCCATCACGCTCTACCCGCTCGCGGATACGATTACATACGAGCAGTACAGCCAGAAGTATGCGGGCAAGCCCGCCGGACAGGACACCGTCCGGCTGGAGGCGGAGTTCTTCACCGCCGCGTCCAACATTACCCTGTACCCGCTGGAGGATCGCTCCAACGCGCTCAACTCCCCCGCGGACGTCACCCGCACGGTGCTGAACACCGTCGGCGGCGATAAGTGGCAGACGGCAGGTCAGTGGATCGAGCTGACCTTCTCGGTCGGCTCCGCCGGTATGTACGACATCGTGTCCCGCTTCAAGCAGGACGTGCTGGACGGTATCTCGGTCTGCCGCGCCATGTATATTTACAGCGACGGGCTGAAGGCTGGCGACGAGGGCTACTATGACGGCGTTCCCTTTGCCGAGGCGCGGGAACTGATGTTCAATTATAACTCTTCCTGGCAGGTCAGCAAGCTGAACAGCGGCTCCGACAAGACCTACGAGGTCTACCTTGCCGCCGACACCGTGTATACCGTCCGGCTGGAAGTCACGCTGGGCGCTATGGGTGAGGTGGTCTCCGAGGTCAGCGACGTCCTGACTCACATCAACAACGACTACCTGAACATCATCAAGCTGACCGGCGCATCCCCCGATAAGTATCAGGACTACGGCTTCTCCGACACCATGCCCGACACCATGATTGACATGGTCAAGCAGGCACGCCGGCTGGAGACGCTTGCCAAGCAGCTGACCGCAATCGCCGGGGAAAAGTCCTCCAACGTTGCCACGCTGGAGAAGATTGCCCGCCTGCTGAAGGAAATGGGCACCGATGACGATGACGTGGTCAAGAACCTGTCCTCGCTCAAGACCAATATCGGTACGCTGGGTACCTTCCTCTCGGACGCGCAGACACAGCCGCTCCAGCTGGACTACATCCAGATCCAGCCTGCCGGCTCCAAGATGCCCCGCGCGAATCCGAACTTCCTTCAGGCGTTTGCCCATGAGATGAAGGGCTTCTGGCAGTCCTTCTTCCGGGACTACAACAGCATGGGCGCACTGGAGGAGAGCAGCTCCGAGTCGGTCGAGGTGTGGCTTGCATCCGCACGCGACCAGTCGCAGGTTCTGCGTAACCTCATCAACAATGACTACACCCCCAACACCAACATCGCCGTTGACCTGAAGCTGGTCGCGGGCGGTACGCTCCTGCCTTCCATCCTGGCGGAGTCCGGACCTGATGTGTATCTGGGACTGGCACACGGTGATGTCATCAACTACGCTATCCGCTCGGCACTTATAAATATTGAAGGCTTCGATGACTTCAAGGAGACCGCCTCCCACTTCACCAACGCCGCCATGACGGTGCTGGGTATGGAGGACGCCGACGAGATCATGCACTACTACGGTCTGCCGGAGACGCAGTCCTTCCCCATGATGTTCGTGCGGCTGGACGTGCTGGCTGACCTGGACCTGGAGGTTCCCAAGACGTGGGACGAGCTGATGGCTTGCATCCCCACGCTGCAGGCGAACAATATGCAGATCGGTCTGACCACCGACTACAAGATCTTCCTGTACCAGAAGGGCGGCGACCTGTTCGCCGATAACGGTATGCGCATCAATCTGGATTCGCAGGTCGGACTTGCATCCTTCGAGAAGATGTGCAACCTGTTCACCATGTACTCCTTCCCCTACCAGTATGACGCGGCGAACCGGTTCCGTACCGGCGAGATGCCCATCATCCTGGGTGACTACACCGGCGTTTACAACCAGCTCAAGGTCTTCGCAACCGAGATCGAGGGCAAGTGGCAGTTCCTGCCGCTGCCCGGTGAGACCGACGCCGAGGGCAACATCAATAACGTGTCCATTTCCGGCGTTGCCGCGACCGTCATGGTCAAGGGCTGCTCCGACCGCGACCGCGCATGGAGCTTCATGAAGTGGTACACCGGCGAGAGCTGCCAGGTCAGCTTCGCCAATGAGATGGTTGCCATTCTGGGTCCCTCCGCCAAGCAGGCGACCGCAAACCGCGACGCGCTGGCGAGCCTGCCCTGGACGGTCGAGGAGTTCGCACAGGTGTCGGCTCAGTTCGAGAACCTGGCATCCGTGCCCAACTACCCCGGCTCCTACATTATTGACCGTTATACCAACTTCGCGTTCCTGAGCGCCTTCAACGACAAGGCGAACCCCTCCGAGGCGCTGCTGCAGTACATCAGCACCATCAATAAGGAGATCGAGCGGAAGCGCGATGAGTTCAACCTGGAGACCCTGACGGACGGCAAGGACGAGTACAAGAACCTGCTGACCAAGCGCAAGGCGCAGATGGACTTCATCCAGACTGCCATTAAGCAAAACAAGGATTACTCCGCCTCCTACGATGCCCTGCTGGATCAGATCGCGTCTGCGGTCAAGTCGAACAACGCAGCCAAGCTGATGGCGGCGCGCGACGCGGTCCGGGAGGCGTATGCGGCTCTTGATCCCGACGGTTCCCTGTTCAAGGCGGATCGCATCAAGACCATGGGCTACGATATGGAGGACACGACACTGACCAAAGAGGACAAGAAGAAGCAGCGCAAGTGCTTCTCCTATGAGGTGTACAAGAACACCTCCGAGCTGTACACGCAGCTCAAGTGCTGCGCTGACTTCCTGGATGACATCATTGAACTGTCTGCTGCCCAGAAGTAATCGGCAGGTGCGGACGGCTCCCGGAGGCACCCCCCTCCGGAGCCGACCGGATCCGAGAGAGTATCTATGTCCTTGAAACTATGTAAGGAGAGAGAGTAAATGGCTACGAAAACAGCTATGGCTAAGGCTGAAAAGCCGGCTGCATCGCGGGAACTAACCAAGGCGCAGTGGAAGTGGAAGGAAGCCAAGCAGAACTGGGTTGCCTATGTTATGGTTGCCCCGTATATGATTATCTTCGCCATGTTCACCATTGTGCCCGTGTTCCTGTCCATCTTTATGAGCTTCACAGACTTCAATATGCTGGAGATGCCCAACATGGTCTGGATGAAGAACTACGTCACCCTGTTCTTCGACGACGACATCTTCCTCATCGCAATCAAGAATACCTTTATCTTCGCTGTCATCGTGGGACCCTCGTCCTACCTGATGTCCTTCCTGGTCGCGTGGTTCATCAATGAGCTGCCGCCCAAGATCCGCTCGCTTGTCACACTGGTCTTCTATGCACCGTCCATTTCCGGTCAGGTCTACCTGATTTGGGGTACCCTGTTCTCCTCGGACTCCTACGGCTGGGCGAACGCATGGCTGAGCAAGCTGGGCTTCATCGACGAACCGATCAACTGGTTCAAGGATGAGAAGTACGTCATGCCCCTGTGTATCGTCGTCTCGCTGTGGATGTCGCTCGGTACCTCCTTCCTGGCGTTTATCGCCGGTCTGCAGGGTATCGACTCCGCCCAGTACGAGGCGGGCGCCGTGGACGGCGTCCGGAACCGGTGGCAGGAGCTGTACTACATCACCCTGCCGAACATGAAGCCGCAGCTGATGTTCGGTGCCATCATGTCCATCACGGGCTCCTTCGGCTTCGGTGCCGTCGTGGATGCGCTGGCAGGCTTCCCCTCCGTCAACTACTGTGCGCATACCATCGTGCACCATCTGTCCGACTACGGCGGACAACGGTATGAGATCGGTTACTCGTCCGCCATCGCGGTGGTGCTGTTCCTCATCATGGTCGGCGCCAATATGCTGGTCAAGAAGATTATAGCAAGGTTGGGTACGTGATATGGCAAAGTTAAGAACAAGAAATCACAAGGTCGTCCTTGCCCGTTCCGCGGGCGGCGACGCAGGCATCACAGTCCTGCTGGTCATCTTGGGCGTATTCATGTTCCTGCCCATGCTGTACGTCATCATGCAGTCGCTCAAGCCGCTGGATGAGCTGTGGATGTATCCCCCCCGCTTCATCGTGACCAGCCCCACGTTCAAGAACTTCCGCGACCTGTTCACCCTGATGAACATCTCGTGGGTGCCCTTCTCCCGGTACATATTCAACACCGTGCTGGTGTCTGTTGCCGGTACCTTCGGGCACCTCCTGCTGGCGTCCATGGCTGCCTACGCGCTGGCAAAGATCAAGTTCCCCGGCAAGAACGGAATGTTCCAGCTGGTTCAGCTGTCCCTGATGTTCAACGCCACCGTCACCACCATCACCTCCTTCATCCTGATGTCCGAGCTGCACTGGCTGGATACCTACTGGGCACTCATCGTTCCCGCATGGGGTTCGACGCTGGGTCTGTACCTGATGAAGCAGTTCATGGATACCAACGTCAATGACTCGGTGCTGGAATCCGCCCGTCTGGACGGCGCACACGAGTTCCGCATCTTCTGGACTATCGCCATGCCCATGGTCAAGCCCGCGTGGCTGACTCTGATCATTTACAGCTTCCAGGGGCTGTGGAACGCCGGTGCTTCCATGTACATTTACTCCGAGCAGTATAAGTCCTTCAACTACGCCATCGGACAGATCACGGCAGGCGGTATCAAGCGTGCCGGTGCGTCCGCCGCGTCGCAGGTCATTATGATGCTGGTTCCGATTACGGTCTTCGTCATATCGCAGTCCAACATCATCGAAACAATGGGCTCCAGCGGTATGAAGGATTAACGGGGAGGTGCCGAAAATATGAAGAAAATGAATCTGAAGAAGCTCCTCTGCCTTACTGCCGCAGTCCTGCTGCTTGCCGGGGCGCTTGTCGTGCCGACCGGCGCAAGCTCGGCGTACCAGACATACACCTACAGTATCGGCGGAACCGCGCTCTACTCCCCCGATGCCTATACCGCCACCAAGGCGGTCGGCGCGTCGGAGATGGGACTTGAGTCCCTGCTGCCGGAGGACGCCGCCGCGGACAGCACGCTGGGCAAGCTGAACAACCCCAGCGACCTTGTCACGGACAAAGCCAAGAACGTCTACATCGCGGATACCGGCAACAACCGGATCCTGGTGCTGGACCGCTACTATAAGCTGAAGCGGGTCATCAACACCTTCACCAACAGCGAGGGTGTGCCGGATGCGCTGGCGGCGCCGCAGGGCGTGTTCGTCAGCGAGCCGAACAAGACCTACCCCGAGCGCCTGATCTGGGTCTGCGATACCGCCAACTACCGTATCGTGGTGTTCAACGAGCAGGGCGAGTTCCAGCGCATCATCGAGGAGCCGGAATCCACGCTGTTCGACCGCAGCTCGGTCTATAAGCCGATCGCCATCGCCGTGGATGAGTACAACCGACTGTACGTTGTCTCCTCCACTACCTATCAGGGTATCATCGTCATGACCGATGACGGCACCTTCACCGGCTTCATCGGAGCGCAGGTGCAGTCGCTGTCCGCATGGCAGATTATCTGGCGCCGTTTCCAGACCAAGGAGCAGCGCGAGAACTCCGAGAAGGTCATCACGACCGAGTTCAACAATATCTCCATCAACCCCAGCAAGAACCTCGTCTATGCCACCACGTCATCCATCAAGGATGCCGACGTGGAGAGCAGTATCAGGGGCGGCGACAAGAGCGGTAAGTACTCCCCCGTCAAGCTGCTCAACGCCAACGGTACCGAGATCATGCGCCGCAACGGCTTCTGGATCCCCGCCGGTGAAGTGGATTACTCCTCCAAGTCCACCGACGATATCACAGGTCCTTCCACCATCGTGGACGTGGCGGTCGGTCCGGAGGATACCTGGTCGATGATCGACTCCAAGCGTAACCGCGTGTATACCTACGACTTCGACGGCAACCTGCTGTTCGCCTTCGGCGACAACGGAACCATGCTGGGCAACCTGGGTGAGAACGGTATCAAGGCGATCGCGTATCAGGGCGACGTCATGCTGCTGCTGGATAAGACCAACAACAACATCACCGTGTTCCGCCGCACCGAGTACGGCGACCTGCTCCTGTCTGCCATCGCGGCGGAGAGCACGCAGGAGTACGACAAGGCGATCAACCTGTGGATCAAGGTGCTGCAGCGTAACTCCAACTTTGATACCGCCTATGTCGGTATCGGGCAGGCAATGTACCGGAACAAGGACTACGTCAACTCGCTGTCCTACTTTGAGTCCGCGTATGATACCACCAACTGGTCCAACTCCTACCGTGAGATCCGGAAGGAGTGGATGTCCACGTACTTCCTGGTTCTGTTACTGATCGTCGTCGCGGTTATCGTGGGCGTGGTGCTGTTCTTCCGCACCATGGGCAAGATCAACCGCAGAGTCGCGGTGTCCGGCAAGAAGCGCACCTTCTGGCAGGAGGTCGCTTACGGCTTCCATGTCATCTTCCACCCGTTCGACGGCTTCTGGGATCTGAAGCACGAGAAGCGCGGATCGGTCCGTGCCTCGCTGTTCTTCATCGCACTGGCGATTGCCACCTTCTACTACCAGGCAATCGGACAGGGCTACCTGCTCAACCCGCGCAACCGGTATAGCAGCCTGTGGGCACAGCTGATCGGTGTTGTGGTGCCGCTGTTCCTGTTCGTGCTGGCAAACTGGTGCCTGACCACCCTGTTCGACGGCGAAGGCTCCTTCAAGGACGTCTTTATCGCCTGCTCGTACAGCTTGGTTCCCATCCCGCTGCTGGTCATTCCCGCGACCATTTACTCCAACTTCTGCGTGTCCGCCGAGACGGATATCATCGGCTTCATCGGAACGCTCGCCTTTATCTGGCTGGGTATTCTCGTCTTCTTCGGAACCATGGTCACGCATGACTATTCGTTGGGTAAGAACTTTATCACTATCCTGGGTACGCTGATCGCCATGGTGTTCATCATGTTCATCGCAGTCCTGTTCACCACGCTGATCGGCAAGATCGTCAGCCTTATCACCAACATCGTAACAGAAATTCAATACAGAATGTAACGAAACATAGGAGAGAGCCCGAATGAAGAAAAGTAAGAAGATCTTATCTCTGTTTTTGGCTGTTTTGATGCTGTGCGGTGTTCTGACCGGATTTTCGGTCACGGTTTCGGCAGACGAGACCACGGCGGAGACCGGCACGGGAACAGGAACAGGAACAGCCGAAGAGGATAAGCAGATCAATTACCTGACCGATGTGTACGAAACGCCGGAAGCCAAGCTCGCCACCATGAAGCGCAAGCTCAAGAAGGGCGACTATGAGCTGTACAGCGACGAGACCAGCGGTGAGGTGGCGGTGCGGAATGTGACGACAGGTCAGATTCTGTTCACCAACCCCTACGACATCGGCGCCAGCAACGCGACCGATTCCATCAAGTACCAACTGCTGTCTCAGATTATCATCAAGTACACGGACAACGGCAAGGAAAGAGAATTCAACAGCTATGAGTACGCCTCCATGCGTGACCAGATCACCGTCAAGAACATCAAGAACGGTATCCGCGTGGAGTACATCATCGGACGTGAGGAGGCAAGACACCTTGTCCCCCGCGTCATCGAGAACACCCGCTTCCGTGAGAAGCTGCTGGGCCCCATGCTGGAGTACTACGGTCTGGATAAGAACCTGGACATCAGCAGTGAGGGCGGCATGACCGAGACGGAGTATGCCGCGACCGTGCCCTTCGCGCTCCGCCAGCTGATCGCCTACTACGGCGGTCGGGACGGCATGAAGAGCATCGCCCGCCAGAAGACCGACTCCCTGAAGGAAAAACTCATCCAGACCTACCCGGTTCTGAAGAAGAAGCCCGATATGGAGTTCTGGGTGTTCGACGGCACCGCGTCCTCCACGCAGATTGAGAAGCAGGAGAACATGATCCGCACGGCGGCTCCCGATTACTCCTACGAGGAGATGGACTATGACCATCAGCTCACCGAGTACGAGAGCACCGAGACCAATCCGCCCGTCTTCAAGATGGCGCTGGAGTACACGCTGGGCGAGGACGGCTTTACCGTCCGCCTGCCCGTCAACGGCCTGTCCTTCAACGAGACGCTGTACCAGCTGACCAGCATCAGCGTCCTGCCCTACATGGGTTGCGGCAACAATACCTATGACGGCTATGTTTTCTACCCCGACGGCTCCGGTACGCTGTTTGCCATGCAGGATATGCCCAACACCACGACCTCCGTGTCGAGCAAGGTGTACGGCGTGGACTACGCGTACCACAAGCTGACCGGTACCTACCAGCAGACCGTGCGCTATCCCGCGTTCGGTATCGTGGAGGATACCCGGTACTATGACTGCCTTGAGTACGACGACGAGCTGGGCCAGCAGACCGTGACGCGCATCTCCGGTGTGGTGTATGATGCCATCACCAAGGCGCAGAAGGAAGGCAAGTCCACGCCCGCCGGCATGAGCAGCTTCGCAACGCTCATCGGCAAGG
>ULSO01005578.1_pt1 | contig 11736 bp, 10 predicted proteins | sample 1956701 | NCBI WGS metagenome assembly ULSO01 (sample SAMEA4835708, study PRJEB28245) | human gut metagenome | biome: gut microbiome; material: fecal sample | place: Denmark | collected 2008 | reverse complement strand
AGTGAGGATATTGTTCTATTGTGAGAGAATAATTAACTTTTGAAGATTTTATTCTCTAAATGTATTGAGTTAAAAATCATTCCAGACCGGGAATTTTAACCGGTGCATCTTTCTCACCTAAAAGACAGACGCGACTATCTGGCCTCTCTCTGAGCAGTTCCATGCCTAAACGAGCAGCTACGCGGCGGCCGAACTCTGCCACGGAAGCCGGTGAAGGCATATTGTCAATCGTCATGCGGCGGCGGGAGTCACCGACGAAGACATACCCCTTGGGTTCAATAAAGAGTGGATCGGCCAGTTCGTCAAGTTTAGCATATTCGTCTTCCCAGCCGACGTTCCAACCCTGCACTAACGTATGCCGTATCACGGTCCGCGTATCTAATGATGGAAAGAGCTCTAGAGTCTTCAGCAGTTTTTCCCAGCCATCTGGTATCCGCGGCACACAGAGTCGTTTGTAGATTTCTTCATTCGGTGCGGCGACCGTCATATACAACTGCGTCGGCAGTGTATCCAGTTTTTCCAGAATTTCCGGGGTCGTGCCGTTAGTAACAAGAAACGTAGTCATGCCCCGCCGTTTGCATAAGGCAATGAAATCACTGAGCAGCGGGTAGAGTGTAGGTTCACCAGATAATGAAATTGCCACCTGCTTAGGTTCTCTGGCTTCCTGCCACATCTCTTTACTGCAGCGGGGATCGCCCCCAAAGCCGGAGACCAGTTTCTTCTGCTCTTCCAAACAATGTTCCAAAATCGCTTCTGGTTCCTTCCAGGCAATGTTCTCGGCATCGAAGCCTTGTACCCGCCAGCAGAAGAGACAGTTGTGCGTGCACATGTTGACAACCGGCGTCATCTGCAGACAGCGGTGGGATTTGATACCGTAAAATTCCTGTTTATAACAAGGACGGTCATGAAGCAGACTCTGCTTGACCCAGTGGCATAGTTTCACCGCTGCGTGATTGCCATGCAGTTTGTACTGCTGTTTCTTCAGCGTTTCTGTTACATCATTCATGAATAACGACCTCAGAACAGCGTGCTTTGGTTTACCGGCGCTCTCTTCTTTTCTTTGGGCTTGGCGGCTTTCTTCTCTTTAGCTGCTTTTTCTTCAGCAGGAGGTGCCATTTCTTTCATGATGCGTTTGACTGCTGCCGCATCAATTTTTTCTCCCAGAATATAGGCAATTTCTTCTTGCTCCAGTTCTAAATCCAGAGAAGTTTTCAAGGCAAACTCAGGATCGCTCTTGTAAATGCGAGAGTAGTAGGGCAGAATGTCCTGCTTAACCTGCCGGGCAGACATGTGCACAGCTTCACCGAGTTTGGCACAGACACTGTTCTGCACCGCCCGCACCCCTTTGGAACGAGACATCTTCATCAGATACTGCGGGAAATTGTAGCGCAGGAAGCCGTGCATTTCCCGTGTTTTGGCAGCACAGACGCCATAGGAAAGAAAGTCCCCGGCATAAGACCAGAAACCAAAATACTGGCGGCGGTAGACGCGGCCGAGATACTTATCAGCGTTGGCTACGGCTTTCATGCCGCGGTATAAATCAAGATGATCACGGTAAGCGATCGGCAGATTCTCTTCGATCCACAGCAGCTTGGTGTCCGGCGGTTCATCAACTTCCGCCAAAGAACGCCGTGCACGATCCGCATCTTTTGACTTAAGAATGTCATCCAGAACATTGTACATCGTTTTCTCTACTTCACGGTAGGAAACAGAAGTAGCGTCGAGATCCTTAACTTCCGTTTTACCGGTAGCTACAGCCTGCAGATCTCTGATTGCTGAACGCATATCGCCGTTGGCGTTTTCCGCTAAAAGCTCCAGTGCACGGTCGGAGATGATAATGCCGCGGTCTTTAGCAATTTTACGCAGGAGGCCGCGGATCGTAACTGACTTAATCGAAGTGAATTTGATCTGTTCAGTCTCACTTTTTAAGACCGAACTTTTACGAGAAAGAGCATACCAATCGTTGACGATGAGAATCACTGGCTGCTTGGTGTTTCTCACCACTTCCACCAGTGCCGGCACGCCCCCGCGGTCTTCTTTACCGCTGAGATTATCCGCTTCATCTAAAATTATGAGTTTGAGATCGCCCGCTAACGTGGAAAGAAACTCCCCGGAGTCAGTAAAAGTCTGAGTAAGAGCTCCCCGCAGAGCAACCGCCTTTACCGCATCAGCATTACGCTGATCAGAGGCGTTCATCTCCACAGTATCCCAGCCGTACTCACGAGCCAAAGCTAACGCCGCACTCGTTTTACCAACACCCGGTGTGCCGATCAGTACCGCCGCTTTCTTCGTCGGCTTGCCAGCTGACCAGGCATCAGCCCACTGTCTTAAGGAAGCGACAGCTTTGGGATTGCCCACGACCTCATCGAGGTTATTTGGGCGGTAAAGCTCAGTCCAATCATCACTCACAGAATCATACATGCAAAGGCAGGATAAATAGAATACTCCCTCAGTATGTGAAAATAGATGAGGAATACGACGTTTAAAAGGAGCGCTATTATTGCTCAATCATCGGCAGTTTATCGCTCCTGAGCTTATTTTGTCAAGATAACCTCAGTCACTGTGAATAATCGCTCTTGAGCATTGTCCATCTGAAAAATGCATTGAGAATGGTTAATGTAGATCATGAATAATCAGAGAACATAAACATCTAAAATAGAGGAATATAGATTTCATGAAATATCGCACCAAAGAATGGTATCAGCTTTGTCAAAATCAATTTGATTACTTTCATTTCAAAGCTGATGAAAGAGCGGAAATTTTTTCTGAGGAATATTATCAAGAGCTTTATCAACAAAAATTAAATAAATTCTTAACATGGATATAAGAAAGATATGATGAGGATTCTGAATATGGCCTAAAATATGGGTTTCCTGAAACCTACAATCAAGAAGAGTTGACAACTTATTTTAAGAAAAATCACGAAACGAGCATAAATGAGCTTAAGAATGATCTTTTTCCCGAGATCTTAACAAAAATAGCTGATCTACGGGTATGTAGTCTCGGTGTTGTTTCCGCGGATGTGCTTGGCTATATAACAATCTGGTGTGAAGCGAATGGAGAACAGACCAGAGCAATAAACCAAGAATACTTTGCATATGAAAAAAATTCCAAGGTTGCTAAAGAAATTCTCGATAATTATTCCTTTCATGACTGCCGGGTAATCGAAGCAAAGAAAGTTGATCAGGATTATGTGATCAAATTTGAGACGCAGTCCGGCTTTAGTTCAGTAGAATTTCTTATCTTCCACAATTATCGGATTATTGAACTAGATGGTGACTTGGCTGGTGCCTGGTGGCTGTATGATGAAGTTTATGCTGTCGAAGGAGGAAATGAATATCATTCCCTTGTCCAGCTGCAGGATAGATCATTGGCCTATGTAACTATTTTTGCGACAGATGTCGAGTTTATCGAATCTACCGAATCGTGAAGAGTCATGCACTAAACATTTTTCAAGAAACCATTTATTAAGAAGTTTGCAGCTGTCACGAATAGATGGAGATTTTTGAGATCGGTGGCTTGGAAGTTGAAGTAGAGCGGAAAAGGATTAAAAATGCCCATCTTTACGTTCATCCGCCGTATGGAAATATCAGCGTCTCTGCGCCACTTAAAATGAGCCGCGGGGAGATTGAGCACTTTGTCCTCGCAAATCTTTCTTGGATTGAAAAGCAGCAGGCTAAATTTCAAAGTCAAAAACGTACCGTTCATCGTTATCTTAACGGCGAAGAGCTTAGCCTCTGGGGAAAGGCGTACCAGCTGACCATAATCCCTTCCGCAAGCAAGAGTGTAATTCTCAGCGGTGATGATTTACTGCTGCTGATTGCAGAAAACAGCAGTTTTGAGGAAAAAGAGAAAATGATCAACTCCTGGTACAAACGCCAGTTGGAACCAGTAATAACTGAAGTAGGTAAAAAATGGGAAGCAGTTATGGGTGTCCAAGCTAGTGCCTATACAATTCGCAACATGAAGAGCCGTTGGGGCAGCTGCAATACCGCCACGAAGAAAATCTGCATCAATTTACAGTTAGTTAAAAAGCCTCCAGAGTGTCTAGAGTACGTTATCGTTCATGAACTGTGTCACCTGCTGGAAGCCAGCCATAATCAAGTATTCAAAGCCTATATGGATCAATATCTGCCCACTTGGCGAGAGACCAAATCAGAACTCAACAGACAGGCAATAGGAACCTTTTAAGGATCAGAACGCTATACACCCTTGTCTTATTTTATTCATTTAAATTAAGTTCATGTGATAGCAGGTGTGGTAAACATGGCAGAAAGCAAAGATAAAATGGTAGCCGTTATTTGCATAGCAGTGGCGTTGATGGCAGTGGCGGTGCTGTTGACATTGTCCTTTACTGCTCAATTGGTGAGCTACGCCAATGCATCAGAACAAGATCAGGTTGAATTCAGTAATCTACCCGTAGTAGTTCTTGGTTATCCTAACGAAGGCGAAGAAATCAAGGCTGCCTTAATCGAGTATACTTCAAATGTCACCATTCAGGAAGATTTTGAATCGATCGCGCCAGGAACGATTGTCTTTATCACCGAAACCTATACTTTTCGTCAGGACTATAACTACCTGATCAATGGTGTAAAAGAATTGGTACGCAACAAAGTGCCAGTAGTTACTTTATTTGAGTCCCCTTACATACTGATCATGGCTGGTGAAGGTGGTTATAGTTATTCGCAGGACGCAAATGCACATGGGTTATTATTAGGCCCCAGAGAAGGAGGATATCCCGCTATGTGGTATTCTGTTACTTCCGCCGATCCCGAGGATCACATTCAATGTTCTTACGAATGGGGTAAAGAGAGTCTCATCCGTTATGATCGTGCATGAAACACAGAGATACTGCAATAATCAAAGCAAAATATTGCAGTATCTTGATATTCTATGAAACATATGATCCGCTGCAGATGAGTTCAAGCACTTTCTGATAACTTTTGAATTCGTCAGGAGAGGATTACTATACCTTCTAAAAAATTAACCAATGAGGTCGGAGCTCCGGTAGCTGAGAATGAGCATTCATTAACAGCCGGACCTCGCGGACCCGTAATGCTGCAGGACGTCTGGCTGCTAGAAAAACTGGCCCATTTTGACCGTGAAGTGATACCCGAAAGACGTATGCATGCTAAAGGAAGCGGTGCTTACGGTACCTTTACCGTCACCCATGACATCACACAATACACCAGAGCCAAGGTTTTTGAACCAGGCAAGAAAACTGACGTTTTTGTTAGATTCTCTACCGTTGCCGGTGAAAGAGGCGCTGCTGATGCAGAACGTGATATCCGCGGCTTTGCCTGTAAATTCTACACTGAAGAAGGAAATTGGGACCTGGTTGGTAACAACACACCTACCTTTTTCATCAGAGATGTTCACGATTTCCCCGATTTAAACAGAGCGGTGAAGAGAGATCCACGGACCAACATGCGTTCAGCCCAAAACAACTGGGACTTCTGGACCATGCTCCCTGAGACTTTCCATCAGACAACCATCGTCATGTCTGACCGTGGTATCCCCGCCTCCTATCGTAACATGCACGTTTACGGTGAACACACCTTCAGTTTCTATAATGCTAAGAATGAGCGGGTTTGGTGTAAATTCCATCTGCACACTCAGCAAGGAATTAAGAACCTCACTGATGCAGAAGCCGAAGAACTCATCGGCAAAGACCGGGAAAGCCACGGCCGGGACCTGTACGAAGCAATTGAACGCGGTGACTACCCCCGCTGGACCATGTATGTGCAGATCATGACTGAAGAGCAGGCTAGAAACCATTACGAGAATCCGTTTGATATCACCAAGGTATGGAAACACGCCGAGTTCCCGCTGCATGAAGTAGGTGTGCTTGAGTTAAACCGCAATCCCGAGAACTATTTTGCCGAGGTCGAACAGGCAGCATTTACACCGGCTCACGTAGTCCCGGGTATCGGCTTCTCACCCGACAAATTCTTACAGGGCCGTCTCTTTGTTTACGGCGATGCTCAGCGTTACCGGCTTGGTGTGAATTACAATCAGATTCCAGTTAACCGCGCAAAGTGCGAAGTGCACGACTATCACCGTGACGGTATGATGCGGGTTGACGGCAATTACGGCGGTGCGCCAGCATATACACCGAACAGCCTCGGCGAATGGGCTGCCCAGCCGGAAGTTATGGAACCACCGTTAGATCTTAGCGGGGCCATGTATGCTTTCGATCCTAAAGACGATCCTACCGATGATTGCTTCCGGCAGGGCGGTGACCTCTATCGTCTGATGACCGAAGACAAACGCGCATTATTGATTGAAAATACCGCTCGCAATATTGCCCCGGTAACAGCCAACATCAAATACCGCCATGCAGTCCACTGTTATCTGGCTGATGAGGAATACGGCCGGCGGATCACTGAAGCGATGGGCATCAACTTTGAGAAAGTAAAAGAGCTTGCAAAGCTGTCCAACGCCGAATTGATCAAAGCTACACTCGATCAGAAGATGCACTAAGCAATAGATCCATCAGATGATCATCTATGAGTCATCTGATGGATATTTATATATAAAAATTTCAAAATATATGCATCTAATCATCATGTAAATTTTGGTCAATAAAGAGAAATTCATAATAGATTGCGTGTTGTAACAGAATAGCAAGGCCAATGCCAGAAAAAATACCCATAATTGCCCTTACAACTGAAGAATCAATCACATATGATTTAATTATCCACCATTCAAAAAAAGTTGTAGACGACAGAATTAGTGAAATAAATAATAATCTGATATTATAATGACGAAATATCTTTAATTTATTATCAGTTAATATAAGCCCAATAAGCATACCACACAATACAGAAAAATCCCTAATGCACAATGCAACTTCAGAACCATTGATGATAAAACTTCTATTCATTTGCTGATGACACAAATAATCACCAATTGCATATAGTGTTCCAGAAAATGGATCTAATTCATCCCATAGTGACGCGTGGTCTATGACACCAATTGATCCATCTAATTCAGAGATGAATCCGTGTGGATACAACAATGGTATGATAATCATTGGAATCAAGAATATGGCTAGTGCAATCAATACAATTCTACCTGGCAGATATCGATTCATGGTGAAGTCCTCAAGCATTGTACATGATAGTATTCTAATTTGATAAAAAATAAATAAAATGACCGTGTGTTTACGGCCATATTGTATTTACGATCTCCGTAATAGATGATAAACTAATGGAGTGCCCATCGATCCACCAAAAATCAAAGGTATAGAAATAACCAAAGATATGCAATTAGACCTATTCCACTTTGCATACAATGTCATGTCTTGTGATACTCCATCGGTAAAATCGTATTCATATGATAATGAAGAATCAGAATACCAACCTCCAAAAGTATACTCATACGTTAATCCACCCTTACGCGTGGGATCTGCAGGTTTTATAACTTTTCCATTTTCAACAACTGTTTGACTTTCTATGTTTGAGCCCCCATTTGACTCAAATAAGATTAAATAGGATTTTTCTGACTTTTCCCATTTTGCGTAGAGTGTCATATCCTGCGTTACAGGAGTAGCAAAGTTATACTCATAAGATAATGATGGGTCAATATACCAACCACCAAATGCGTAATCATATGTTCCATCTGAATAGACTGGTTCCGTAGGCACCAAGGCCTTCTTACCTTCAGATACGGTTTGATTAGATACGCTAGAACCTCCATTTGATTCAAAGATTATTGTATATTTGGGATAATCTACTTTGCTCCATTTTGCATAAAGCGTTATATTCTTAGTTATAGGCATATCAAATGAATACTCTTGAGTTAAACTAGAGTTTAAATACCAACCTTCAAATGAGTAATAATACTCATCGGTACCTTCACGAACAGGAGTTTGTGGAATCTCTGCAGTGTTGCCTTTGTATACATTTTGTGATTTGAGATTATTACCACCATTAGTGTTAAATGACACAACGTAAGATATGCTGGGCACTGTAGCTTCATCCCCATTTTGACCAATATTGCCTTTTCTGCCATCTAATCCATTTGGTCCATTTTTACCTTGAAATTGTTTATGTGTGATATCTGCAATTACGACGCCTTTGTTACCACCATATCCTTTAGTACCTCCTAAACCACCAGTACCATAATTACCAGAAATTAGCCCGTTACCACCATTACCGCCGTTTCCACCAGCGCCACCGTTTCCACCAGGTCCACCGTTTCCACAAATAGGTGTTTTTACTACAAACCATTGATTTTGGCCACCACTGCCACCATTGCCGCCATTTCCACCATTTCCGCCGTTTCCACCATTACCGCCGTTTCCATCTACATTACTTATTGCAGAATACGATCCGTTAAATGTAGAATATTTCAAACCAGCGCCACCGTTTCCACCAGTGCCACCATTACCACCATTGCCGCCATTTCCGCCAGCGCCACCATTAGATACTTTGTATTCATCAATACTGGCTACGCCAATTCCCCCAGTGCCACCATTGCCGCCATTTCCACCATTTCCGCCAGCGCCACCGTTTCCACCGATAGCATAGACATGAACAGCATCAGAGATGGTGATTGATTGAGAGGATATGCCATATCCACCATTTCCACCATTCGATCCCTTACCACCACTACCACCAATAGTACCAGATGTACTTTTTATGGTACCTTCGACAGCATTAGCACCTGTTTGTCCCTTTGATCCATTAACACCAGATGTGCCAATACCCCCATCACCTCCAACAGCAGTTAAAGTTCCATTACCTGATACTGTTAGATCATATGTACTAATGGCTGATAAACCGTTAGAAGATGATGCTCCATTGCCACCATAGATTTTAAGATCCCCATCAAGGGTTATATTGACATTTGCTGAATATATTGTCGACGTTGTTGCCTGTGAATTGGTCTGATTGGAACCATATATAACCACATCATCAGTACAGATTAAATTAATCTTGTATTTGGAAGAAGTTGAATAATCTTTAGAGTATATGGCTGGCTGTTCTTTAAGACTCTTGAATCCAACATTGGTTAAATAAATATTAAGATCATTAGATCTTGAATCTACACATATAGAAAAACCATCCAAGATAGTTTCTGTTAATGAATAATCTCCATCAATAATAAGGGTGTTAATATTTGATTTTACAGTATAAGTTTTACCAAGATATGCAGATGAAAGGTGTATATCTACAGATCCCATTTCATCTGACAATACATATGAAGATTCATCATAACACACATTGTCATCATACGATATACCATTACTAACTGCACATCCAAACAATGATGCACCAAACATAAATGCAATACAGACTACTAACGCTTTACATAATTTCACATTATTCCCCCCGTATCACGTCTACATTTCGATGATCGGCTAAATCTGGAGTAAGTGTAATCATGCATGATTTTGTCACACCCATGCATTCAGTTGTGACACTAATTAATCCAGATACATTTATTCTAAAAGTTGTTTTTATTGGGGTATGTTTAGGAACTTTTTGAGGTAATTGAATGCTCAAATCACCAATTTTCGTACAATCATCCAGTTCAGTATATGTTGTATCTGCAGGGGATGTATTTTGATATATGTTCTGAATAAATGAATCGGTATCATCATGTCTAGTAATGTACCCGCGCATACATTCACACGGTATGCGTTGACCTAGGAAAATATGATTGAAGCAAACAATTTCTTCACTCTCTTCTGAGCGATATGCATCGACCCCAAATGTATTTGAAAGATATTCACTAAGACTGTTTTCACTATACTCTTTACACCATATAGCTGCCCCTCGTGAAATTGATAAATCTGGATCTCGTATCAAAACTTTATTGTTAAATTCAGGATGACGCTCTATAATACCCCTCTTAATCTGAGGCATTCTTGATGATCCTCCAACGAGTATTATACGATAGATATCATCGCTGCATATTTTTGGAATGTCATCTTGCTCATTACAATACGCACTTTCTAATGCATTATCAAATACGGCTAGTGCTTCGAGTAATCTATGCTCTGTTTTTTTCTCAAAATCTTCTACACTCAATACAAAATTTATAGATTCTCCGGTGGACGGAAGTACGAATTGTTCATCAATTGGACCAGAAGATAGTTGAATTTTATATCCTTCAGATCTGTATCGAATCATCTGGTAATCTGTTGGAGCGTGTTTAATTTCATCTTCTGATCTGTTAGATTGTTTTGAACATTGAAGTAACAATTCACTTTCTAGTTCTTGATCCCACTGAAATCCACCTAAGCATTCTTTCCCTTTAGATACTACTACTTTATAAGTTGGATTGTTATTGTCATCCAATACACAAGTAGCCACCGTTACATCAAGAGTTCCTCCACCTAAATCAAACACTACTATAGTTTTCCCAACAGCATCTTGATTCATTTTAAAGAAACAAATCGCTGCAGCAGTCGGTTCATTTAGAAGACTCTTGACGGATATTCCAGCTTCATGAGCTGCTTGTAGAACTAGGTTTTTTTTATCTTCCATATAATTAGCAGGACATGTAATTACACATTCGTATTCTTCTTCACCATATTGTTCTTTATAATATTCTATCAATTTTTTTAAGATCTCAGAAGATACATCAACTGGAGTGACGTTTAAATCGTTACTTACTGCCCAGGTTTTATCTGTGCCCATCCACAGTTTTGCAAGTTCTACAGTCTTCTTTTTTTGACGAACATCGAACAAACGCTGTTTTGCAGATTCACCCACGATAACAGTATCTGCATCGTAGTGAACTACAGAGGGCATTGTGTATTTACCAGATAATTCAATTGTTTTCGGCTCGACATCCATGTCCGTAATCCTAGAGATACATGAATATGTAGTGCCCAAATCTATTCCTAAATATGCTTTCATTATTGCACCCCTACATTATTTTCAAATTCTGTGTAAATTATAACTTTTTGTGGATATATTAATATATTATTACGCTTATAACTTCCACTGTCGATTTGACGATAGATTGTACCAATCTTGGTCTCATCGATTGTAGGTTCATTAGCCATGATGAACATTGTATCATAATCAACATATTTTCCAATTGATGATTTTTTAATATATTCTACACCAACTTTCTTAAATGCAGAATTAAATAATCCACCAATGCTGATAAATGATTTTTTATAATCAAAATTAGTATCATTTTCAGACGCATTATACATTTTTTGATAATCTTCAAATGCATCTATAAAATGATTAATTATTCTGTTTTCTTCATCTCTAGCTCTATCTTTTGCTAAATTACCACAAGTCTCGTTTATTATTAATGATACGTGTTTTCCAATGTCATTAATTCCCTTAGAAAAATCTAAATTTGATGTTGATGGCATCACTATGCTCAAGGCATTCTTAATTTCATCAATATTTCTAGAAATACTAGCTAGCAATTCACAATATTTTGTATCCACCGATCCCTGTTGTTCAAACCCCTGTTGTTCAAACGCATGTACATCAGAAATATATGATTCTAAAATATATGAAGTCACCAGATTCAAAGATTTCTTCATATGGTCGATGTCTTTAGAGACATTAATCAATAATTCATGATCTTTTTCATCCCCATGCGCAGGACAAGGATCATCAGGGGATGAACATTTGTTTGCACTATGATCATCACATGATTGATCATTTGGTATATCTTCAAAATCAGTATCACTGGTATCCGTATTATGTATCAGACTAGTTTCATCTTTGCTATTAGAAATGCATGATGAAGTGC
>ULSO01097089.1_pt1 | contig 11755 bp, 15 predicted proteins | sample 1956701 | NCBI WGS metagenome assembly ULSO01 (sample SAMEA4835708, study PRJEB28245) | human gut metagenome | biome: gut microbiome; material: fecal sample | place: Denmark | collected 2008 | reverse complement strand
CGTGCGACCGCCGCGCATTATGCGCGGGGCCGCCGCCCCGCAAAATTTTCCCGCCGTGTGTGCGCGAAGTCCTCGGGCCGGTCTCCAGGACCGATACCCCCGCCACCGCAGGGAGGGGGGATATGCCGCGCCCGCCGGTGCCCAAGTCGGGCACAGCAAGCCGTAGCGCAGCAAAAAGGGGCACACGACGAAAACACCCGCCGGTACGCTCTTGCAGATCGCGGTCACGATAGCAGCCATGGTAGCACCTCCATCCGCCGGGCCGCTCGTGCGCCCGTGCGTTTTTGATTATCTCCATGGTAGCTTGTGGCCGGTGACTTTGCAAGGCCTCCCGCCGTGTTTCTCTGTACCCTTTCCTAAAGTTATATCTTACTACAAGTAAGAAACAAGGCCCCGGCCTTGTGGCGCTGATAGGTGATCGTCCCGGTAATTCATGGGGACTTTGTACTTGACATACTGATAGCTGCCGAACTCCGTCATGCGCTCCTCACGCTCCATGACGTGGCAGCCAACCGGCACACCCAGGGCCGTATCGTTCGGTACATACTCCGATACCACCACGGGCCGTGCCAGGCCCTTGGAGCACGTCCACATCTGAGCGCCCACGGGCCGCCCCTCTACGCTCTCCTTGGTCATGTAGGCCGCCCACTGGTCGTATTCCCGACACCCCACCGGCTCCATGTCGACGATATCACCGAAGGGCCACAGGCTGCGGACTTCCTCCATGTCGTGGCCGGTGGCGGACATCATGACATGATGATGCAACCGCCCGTCTCCGTGCTTGTCCTCGGTGGTGTAGATGTAGCGGAGGCTCACGCCCCGCAGCCGCCGGGACTTGCGGAGATCAGCCAGGAACCGCCGGACGTTCTGCACAGCCTCCTTGCGGGTGGCCGGTACGTCACCGTCCCGATAGGTCAGCGTCAGGAACAAATCCCTTCCGGCGAAGTTGCAGGCCAGCAGCAGTTCAAGCCGCCCACGGGCCGTTTTGTCGTTCATAGCCTTTTGCGCGGCGCTGGTGGCCCTGGACTTGGCTGCCCGTACTCGCGGGCTGTCCTGAGGCTCTGGCGCGGTATAGATCACCGTCTTGCGAATACGCCCGGCGATAATGGTCTTTTTTCGTTTTGCCATAGTAAGTACCCTGTGATGTGGAAAGATGCAGCGGCCTTTCCCCTGGGCGCGAGCCTTAGGGGCTGTGGCCGCTGCATCTGTTGTGTGGTTTCCTGCTGTCCTCACCTGTGGCCGCTATCCACGGGCGGGATTACTTAACCGGCGTCTGAGCCGTACACGCTCCGGCGGATGCAGCCGCCGGACTGGTGATGATCTGCGCCAGCTGGACGATCTGTGCCCGCTGTGCCTCTGTCAGCATGGCGGCAAGCCGCCGGGCCGCTGTGTCAGTCAAGAATAGCCGCCCCTTTCTCCAAGAAGATAAAGCCGAATAAGTGGGTGATTTCGTTGAGGTCTGTCATTTTGCGCTCCGCAATCTCTTCTATGGTGTCCTCCGTATCTCCTTCGTCCTGCATACAGGGCAGCCACGGAATATCTTTCTCTGGCTGGATCGCGCTGCGGTATGCCTCTGCGCCGCGCTGGACGCCCAGCAAGTACATTGAATGCAGCGCAAAGACCGCCCGCTCCTGTACAGTACTGAGCCGTCGGACATAGGGAGCGGCCACCTTGGCAGCGCAAGACGCCTCCAGCAGCAGAGGAATAAGTGTCGACTGCCGGTTATAGGGAGTGAATTCACACGCCACCATAAGTTCTTCGTCGGTCATAATCATTTCGTTTTCGTCCATAAGTACCTCAAGTACCTCATTTTCGCCCTGCCTGCTGGCCGCGCTAAAGTTACCATGATATTCCATTGTGATACCTCCTAATCCATCATACATTCGGCCATCATGCGGACAGCCAGCTTAAAGCCGTTCTGGAAGCCCAGCGACTGGCAGGCAACGCCATAGCCCATAAGGGCCGCCTGGTCATCGTCCGTCTCTTTCAGCTTGACTTCACCCCGGATGATCTTCATTACATCTTCCATCGCGTCCTCAATCATCGGCGTCGTGCTCACCACAAGCGCCTCGAAGTCACGAAGCGTACAGCCGCAGCTTGCGGCCTCGATTGCTTCAAGTGCTAATTTGACCATACTCTTTTCTCCTTTACAATGTTCCCACGGCAAGGCCGCTTTGTTTTTCTGCCTGTTCTTCCACCCAGCGCTCAAGGCCCACGCGGGACACCACGGTACGACTGCCCACCCGGAACGCCGGGAACCCCTCCGCGTGGCACAGGTTATAGACCAGCTTCGGGGACACCCCCAGCAGCTTGGCCGCCTCGGTCACGCTCAAGGCTACTCGCTCCATCAACTCACCCCCTCCCGCGCCTGATACTGGGCCTGTGCAATGTCGCATACTCCGACACCCAGCGCCGCAGCGATTTTTCCCGCCGTTTCCTGAGTGCAGCTCTTTCCGCTCCGGATGGCGGTAATCGTAGAGCGGGAGACACCAGCGAGCGTAGACAATTCGCCAAGGCGCATATCAGCTGTGGCAACAGCTGCGGCAAACTTCGCACGATCAATTCTCATATTTACACCTCCAAAATATTAATAATATTGCTATTAAAACGAATTGTACCAGCAACCACGGTGCTTGTCAAGCAATAGAATAAATTTTTTGCTGCAAAAATTATTAAACATATTGCTTTTTGCTAAAGCTGTGTGTTATAGTGACCACAGGAGGGGACGCTATGGACTATAATGAAAAATTGGCAAATGCCATACGCACGGCACGAGCAGCCGCCGGATATACACAAGCACAAGCGGCCGCTATTCTAAATATGTCGCAAACGGGCGTTGCCGCCTGGGAGACTGGCCGCGCAACGCCACCAGCTGCCACGCTTGCCGAGCTTGCTAAACTGTACGGGGTATCCGCTGATTATTTGCTTGGTCTAAGCGACTATTACAGCGATACGCACAAAGAAGTAATTAAGACGCTATTCGGGGACGATCAAGCCCCCGAATTTGCTGAAGAAATAACCCAGCTAATTGCGAGGTTGTCGGCGTTATCTAAAAAAACTGATGACCAAGACGCCATCGTCAGCACAGCCACGACTTGTATTACTGAGACAATCAAGGAATTTAATAAGCTGTTTTCGAGCTTCCTAAACAGTTATCAGGCTGTTGAATTGGGGTGCCTAGCATCGAAGCTTAATCGAAGCGTTGATAAGCTTTCAGATCGGAGTTATGCTGATTTTCCACAAGACGTTAAAGACTTATTTACGGAAGTATCTGAGTTTGAAAAGGCAGTTAAGGCGTATAATCCAGCTACGTTTTCGGGCGATGCACTTGATAGCATAAAACGCATAGAGGGTAATTTAGGGATTCTTGCTTTGTCATTGCAGCATAAGCTTAACAGCGTCTATAGGGATTTTCCCCCTGATAGGCAAGACTAACCCCACGCCCGGCGGCGGCTGCCGCCGGGCTGTGTGCCCGATTCGGGCACATTGCGGGCCATCAGGCCACGCAGAACCGCCGGACGGTGGTTTCTTTGGTGAACGCTGCGGCCACATCCGGCATGGCCTTACGCAGCGCCCCGGTGTCGATACGGGCGCTGGTGACGCTCTTCCAGGTGATCTTGTACTCCCCGGCGGTGATCGTCTCCGCGTCCCCCATGGCCGCCTTGATGGCGTCCTTGAGTGCTTCGGCCTCCTGCTGGGCCTCTTCGATCAGGGCTTGCAGCTGGCGCAGCTCCCGCGCCTTGCGTTCCATTTCGTTGGTGCTCATATGTGATCCTCCTTGTTATGTGGGGAGCTGGGCGGCGTCTGGAATGTATTGAGCGCTCAAGGGGCTTTTCACCAGTAGGTCTGCCGCCCGATCGTGGCTTGTTTAAGGCCGCTCCCTTAATCTATGGTCTTAGTATAGCACTAAATTCCGGTGTTGTCTATTGGCATAATACACTATATTTTAGTGCTATACCCGTGCGTTTTGCCACTTGTTTTTAGTGGTGTATTGACGTATAATGATTACACTGGAAAAGATAGGCCATTTTTCATGGCCCCCACGAAAGGAGGAAAGCATGGCAATTACATACAAAGTGGACGTCATGGCCGCGCTGCGTGAAGCCGGTTACAGCTCCACACGGCTGCGGCACGAGAAGCTTATGGGAGAATCCTATATGCAGCAGCTGCGGCGCGGTGAGCTTGTGTCATGGAAAGCCCTGGACACGATCTGCACGCTGCTGGGCTGTCAGCCTGGCGATCTGCTGGCGCATACTGCGGACACCGACGCAATGACAGAATAAGCCCGGCGGGAGCAGCCGCCGGGCCGTGCCCAATTCGGGCACAATCACAAGTATAGAAAAATCCCGCCCGTGGATAGCGGCCACAGGCGGGACAGCAGGAAAACCACACACGACAAATGCAAGGTCTCCGTATGCCTATTATAGCATACCGGGGCCGTTTTGGAAAGGAGTTTTTTCACCATGGCCGGGAGAAATGCGCGTGGCATGGGCAACATCAGGAAGAAAAGCAAGGTCGATAAAAAGACCGGCAAGAAATACGAGTGGTGGGAGGCACGGTATACCGCCGGACGTGATCCAGGCACCGGCAAGCAGGTGCAGCGCACCATCACCGGCAAGACGCAGCGGGAGGTATCGCAGAAGCTGGCGGCGGTGGTAACGTCCATCGACAGCGGCACCTACATAGCCCCCAGCAAGCAGACGGTGGGCCAGTGGATGGACACCTGGGCAGATACCTACCTGGGTGGCGTCAAGCCTCACACGGTGGTCTCCTACAAGACGCAGATCGCCAACCACATCAAGCCCGCCATCGGCGCGGTACGCCTGGAGGCCCTGGACACCCCCGCCATTCAGCAGTTTTACAACCAGCTTGCCAAGACCGGCCAGCACGTGCCGAAGCGGAACCAGGCGGGGGAAATTGTCAGGCGCGGCGGGCGCATTGTGTACGAGGCTGCGCCCCTGTCCCCTAAGACCATCAAGAATATCCACGGGGTACTCCACAAGGCCTTACAACAGGCCATAGCCGCCGGTCTGATACGCTTTAATCCGGCGGACGCCTGTACCCTGCCACGTGTCGAGCGGCCAGAGCTGCACCCCTTAGACGAGCGGGAAACGCGGGTCTTTCTGGACGCTATCCAGGGCCACGAGTTCGAAACGCTGTATACGGTGACGCTGTTCACCGGTATGCGTGAGGGCGAAGTGCTGGGCCTGACGTGGCCCTGTGTAGACTTCGCCGCCGGTACGATCCTGATAAAGCAGCAGCTTCAGCGGGAGAAGAAGCCCGGCGGCCAGTACCGGCTTGTCCCCTTGAAGAACGACAAGCCCCGCACCATCACGCCCGCGCCCTCCATCATGGAGCTGCTGCGGCAGCACCGCAAGCAGCAGACCGCCTGGCAGCTTCGGGCCGGTGAGCTATGGGACAATCCCGCCGGGTACGTGTTCACCAACGAGATCGGCGGGCACCTGGTGTCCTGGACGGTCACGAAGAAGTTCAAGCGGATCGTGGCCAGCATCGGCCGCCCCGACGCCCGCTTTCACGATCTGCGCCACAGCTACGCCGTGGCTGCTATCCGCTCCGGTGATGATATCAAGACGGTGCAAGGAAACCTGGGCCACGCAACGGCAGCTTTCACCCTGGACGTGTACGGCCACGTCACCGACCAGATGAAACAGGCCAGCGCCGCCCGCATGGAATCCTACATCAAGGGCGTCCGAAACCTGTAAAGGGGGAAATAAAGGGTGAAAGCCCTAAATCCGCATAGCAAAAAGTCCCGAAAACCTTGTGTTTTCGGGACTTTTTCGTTGGCGCAGTGGGAGGGATTCGAACCCTCGTGCCGCTTTTGACGACAACACGATTTCCAGTCGTGCTCGTTATGACCTCTTCGATACCACTGCATATGCAATTCGCTGCGAAACACAGCAACGATAATTATACCAAAAAAATGGTATTTGTCAATAGCGTGTTACGAAAAAAGCAACAAATTTTCTTGACTTGCTTTCCATGCTGCCACATAGTATAATATTTAACAATGAGGAAGGAAGGAGCGCGCCTATGATGATCGAAAAGAGCGGCAGTATCGAGCTGCGGGACATTTCTATTGAGGAACTGGCTCCGGAGGTAAGAGAGATGGTGCCGGAGATCAAGGAGATGGCCGCCGGGATGGTACGGGTGAAGCACCTGTACCGCAGCGCGTTGAAGATCGCCGTGACCCAGATGGAGATACTGGACGAGGAGTTCGCGGGACTGTACGATCACTCCCCCATCCACCATATTGAGCACCGTATCAAAACGCTGGAGAGCGCCGCAAAAAAGCTGAAGCGCCGGGGCTATGACCTGACCATCGACAACATCTATGCCCACATTCAGGACATGGCGGGCGTTCGGGTCATCTGCAACTATCTGGACGATATCTACTATCTGCGGAGCCTGCTGACCCGCACCGAGTCGTTCCGCGTGATCCGCGAGGCGGACTACATCAAGGAACCCAAGGAAACGGGATATCGCAGCCTGCACCTGATCGTGGAGGTGCCCATCGTGATCTCCGAGGGAACGCTGAAGCTGCCGGTGGAGATCCAGCTGCGCACCATCGCCATGGACATGTGGGCCAGTCTGGAGCACGAGCTGCGGTATAAGTCCGACCGTCACTGGGGCCCGGCGGAGAGCAACCGCCTGCGGCTGTGCAGCGATGCCATTTATGAGGTGGACCGGGAGATGCAGAACATCTATCAGGGCAAGCCGCCGGAGTACGAGGACTGAAAGCTACATAAAAAAAGAGGCGGCTGTGCCGCCTCTTTTTTGTCCTTGTAGATTTTTACAGAAATGACAGTTATGGCTTGCCAGACAGAAAAAGCTCCTGTATAATAAAAATATAACTATTGTGTGCCGGGACTTGACCGGCGGGAAGGAGAGACTGGATCATGAACAACACCACTATGACGCAGCGTTGGCAAGCCGCCGCCAAGCAAGGTCTATGCTTGCTGCTGTGTTTGCTGATGTTTGTCACCCTGCTGCCGGTAAAGGCCTATGCGGCTGCTAAGGTTGACCGTACACAGGCATTGGCCCGTATTGCTCAGCTTCAAAAAGAACTGGAGGGCAAATACTTTACCACAACAGGCAATCCGTGCAACAAACCCGGAACGGCAAGTCACGGGTGCACAAAATGTACAAACGCGAATGTCATCAAAGCAAGCTGGTTTAAAAAGGCTGTTTCTTTAATTCCCAGTACTATCAGCAAGTGCCCGGAAGGGCACTTCTATGAATACGCAAAGGGCAAGTACGGCGGCACAACGGCTTCCGCTAAGTCCTGCGCCGGATTTGCTACCTTTGCCTCCTGGTATATTTTCGCAAAAAAATCCAGCGACAATATTACCAACAAGCACATTGCAACAGCTACATATAATAAGAAGCTACTGGAAAAAGCGATGCCCGGAGACCTCTTGATTTTCAGCGACAAAAACGCACGAAAAGGTTGGAAGCATGCGGCCATTTTTATTGAAGCCACGTCCAGCGGGGCCAAAGTGCTGGACTGCAACTGGAACACGTCGAAGAAGGGGAATTGCTATGTATCCACGCATACGATTTCCTTCTCTTATGCCAAGTACATGTCTATCTCTCGCGCCAGCAATTATGATACTACCGCACACACCCATACCGCCGGCGCAGCGTGGCAGTATGACGCAGAAAACCACTGGAAGCTGTGTACCGGCAATGATAACTACGTCATGGATAAGGCGGCTCACAGCTTAAATACCGTCGTGGAGCAGCAGGGCGGGCTTTATCAGTATAAAAAGACACATTTGGAATGCGCCACCTGTGACTACCGGACAGAGACGACCTATTCCGGATTCCAGTATTACAAGGGCGATCTGAATTATGACGGCAAGGTGGACGTTATCGACGTAGCTGGTCTGTATGAGCATCTGGCACAGGGCAAAAAGCTTCCCGCATGTCAGAACGAAGAGCTTTTGGAGCACAGCGGTCTGGATTCCTGGTGGCAGGAGATCACTTCGGGCCCATCCGGCGGCGCTGATTTGAACGGCGACGGAACGACGGATATTTACGACCTGCAATTGCTGTATGAAATGGCCAGCACCCAAAAGCTGATCGTGGTGAATTATTAAATAGAACAAAAGAGGCGGCTGTGCCGCCTCTTTTGCTATTGCATGGCTTTCGCTACGTCGGACTTGAACCGCGTCCACTCGTCCTTATTTTGAACGAAGTACAGGGGACACTCCTTGTCGATCACGTCGTAGTGGCGGATCACGTCCTCCTGCGGGTCTAGTCCAAAAAGATCGCACAGCCATGCCGTCAGCTTCACCAGCGTGTCGTAGGTGTCTTGGGAGGGCTTGCCGTCGGTGCCGGGATGGCAAAACTCGATGGAGATGGTGTCGTGGTTCCGGTCGTTGGAGCAATAGGCCACCTCGTCCAGCGGCACACACAGCAGGGCTTCGCCCTCCAGACCCACGATGAGGTTGCTGCTGGCGGAGGTCTCGCCGGTGGTGGCCAGATTGGCGAAGTAGGAGCGGTTCTGCCACGCGGTGGTGTTGGGGTTGCCCACATAGTGGATCACCACGGCGTTGACGCGCTGGAGCTTGTCGCCGCAGCGGGAGTATTCGTTCACCGGCAGCAGATCCTCCTTCACATAGTTCGGCAGGGTGATGCTGGCGGGGATGTTGCTTTTCTGCGGCTTGGCGGAGACGCTCCCGTCGTTTGCGCTGCTCTCTCCGCCGCTGCGATTGTGGGCGCGGCCCACGCAGCAGCCGGAAATAAATCCGCCCAGAAACAGCACCAGCGCCATACCGATCAGCAGGACGCGCCGCCGGTCATACCGCCGGGATCTCCGGCGTCTGGGCGCGGCGCGGCGGGCCGGTGCGCTCTGGCGGGATATGTTCTCCTGCGGCGCGGCTCTTTGTTCTGCTGTGGAATATTCCGTATACATGGGCATGACTCCTTGGCGAGGGCATTCTCTCTATTTATTTTATGTGGAAGTTCGGAGCATTTGTCAAGATGCGGCAGCAGATTCCTGACAGATATTTTATGACGCGTGAGGGAGCGGAGACTTTCCCCGCCCCCTCACGTTGATGTCGGGAAGCCGCGCTTTTCACCGGGTATAGGTGCTGTCAAAGGTAACAGCCGTCTCGGCGGTAAGGTCGGTATAGTAGTGGCCACCGGCAGTGACAGAGGTCACCGCGTCCACATCTACCACGCGGTTGAAGCTGAATGCGTTGCCGATGCTGTGATAGTCCTCGTCCGCAATGCACAGGCCTACCACCCAGTTCATGATGTTGCCCTCTTCGCTCTGCACCACATACTGGCTGCCGTCTGCCATATGCAGCACCAGCTCATCAAGGACAACCTCCGTAACGGCGTCAGCGACGGCAGCGGGATTGCGCATACGGATCCCCAGCGCGGACACCGTTACGGTATCGCCGCTCTCCGCAGTAAAGGTGGTGGCAGGCAGATAAGCCTGAGGTGTGATGCTGATAACACGGCGTTCCGCATCCGAACCGTTGTTCACGCTGAACAGCAGCTCATCGCCCTTCTGCCAGTTGCCGAAGTCGCTGAAATACATCACAAGATGCAGCTCTGTGTTAGTGCTGGCATCGGTATCCAAATAGATGCTACTATCCATGGCATGGCCGCCCACCTCACCGATATACAGGATTGGATTCATCGGTATGCCTACCTGGCCATAGCCGAAATCATCATAGCTGACGCCTGCGGGATTGGACAGGGTATAGGTCATGAAGCCGGAGCCGTTTTCGTCGATCAGGAAGGTCTTGAGCGAGATGGTATAGCCGTCCGCCTCCACGGCAGCGTCCACCGTGGACAGATAGTCGCCCACCAGCCGCTGCATGGTCTCGGCATCCACAGCTACCCGCTCCATGCGGGGCAGGTTCAGCACCTGGCCGCTGTTGTCCCGTATAACGGGCGTATCGCTGCTGATACTGTCGGCGCCGAAGGCGTGCAGGTCGGCGGCTGTAACGCTGTCTGCCGGTGTCACATTGGCCTTGATAAGATTTGCGATACCGGCCGCAGCCGCCACGGTGATGCACATGGCCAGCGCAGCGGCCACCAGCATACCCTTGGAAAACGGATGACGATGTTTTTGTTCTTTGTGTACCACTTTGTATACCTCCGAAAGCGTGTCAGGGGAGGCATGCAATGTGGAAAAGGTCTTTTGGAACAGTTTACGGTCAATCATATTGCAGAACCTCCGTCAGGCTAGTTTTGAGTTTTCCTCTGGCCCGGAACAGGCGTGTACGGACGGTCTCCTCCGGCACCGCCAGCATCTCGGCGATCTCCTTCTGTGAGTACCCCTCGTAGTAATACAGCAGCACCGGCACACGATAGCGCTTGTCCAGCGCCATCACCGCGTCGAACAGCTCGCGGCACTCCGGGGCCTCGAAGGACAGGGCGCTTTCATAGTCGGCGATGTCCTCCATCCTGTGCCACGGGGAGCGAAAGATGTTCTTGCACCGGTTCACCGTCACCCGGATCAGCCAGCGCTTGAGATGCTCGCCGTCGCGGAAGGGGGTGTCGGTCTTATAGAGCTGTATCAGTACGTCCTGGGTCACGTCGTCTGCGTCCGACTGGCTGCGCAGATAGCCGTAGGCCACGCGGAAGATGGTGTCCATATACTGCTCCGCCGCCTGAGCAAACTGTTCATCTGTCATAGGAATGGTCTCCTTGAAAAGCTTTTCACCGGTATAACACGCCGGGAGAGAGAAACGTTTCAAAAGAAAATAAAAGGCGGGAATCCCCCGCCTTTTATTTTACCCCACAGTTCCGAACACCGACACGCCCAGCAGGCTCAGCGTTCCCATAATGACGCCCGCCAGCACCACGCCGCCCATACAGGCCAGTACGCTTTTTTTGAAGCCCATGTTCAGGAGACTGGCCGCCAGCGTGCCCGTCCATGCGCCGGTGCCCGGCAGAGGGATCCCCACGAACAGCAGCAGCGCCCAGAAAAGTCCGCGGCCCGCCTTGGCTTTCAGCTTTTCTCCGGCAGCCTCGCCCTTGCGCAGACAGAAGGAGAAGAACCGCCCGATAACGGGCTTGTCCTGTCCCCACACCAGCACCTTTCGGGCCAGAAAATAGATCGCCGGCACCGGCAGCATATTACCCACGATGGCCACCACGAAGGTCAGCCACAGGGGCAGGCCGTATACCACCCCGTAGGGAATGGCGCCCCGCAGCTCGATCAGCGGCACCATGGAGACGAAAAAGACGATAAGAATGTGTTTGAACATAGTGGCAGTTTCCTTTGTCAGAATGTGGTCAGCTCTTTCAGCAGGGCAATCTCTTTGGCGTAGCCGGGCAGCTCGTTGGGGGTCTCCAGCACCATGGGAAGTCCCCGCAGGGCGGGATGGTTCACCACGGCGCGGAAGGTATCCAGTCCCAGAAAGCCCTCGCCGATGCGGGCGTGGCGATCCTTTTTCGCGCCGCAAGGGTTGAGACTGTCGTTAACGTGGACGGCCTTCAGGCGGTCAAGGCCGATCACCCGGTCGAACTCTGTCAGCACCCCGTCCAGATTGTGGATGATATCGTACCCGGCGTCGGACACATGGCAGGTATCCAGACACACGCCCAGTTTATCGGAAAGCTCCACCCGGTCAAGAATTTTCCGCAGTTCCTCAAACGTACCGCCCACCTCCGTGCCCTTTCCGGCCATGGTCTCCAGCAGCACGGTGGTGCGGATCTCCGGCGTCAGGATGGCGTTCAGCGTTTCGGCGATCAGGGCGATGCCGGTCTC
>ULSO01003557.1_pt1 | contig 11759 bp, 10 predicted proteins | sample 1956701 | NCBI WGS metagenome assembly ULSO01 (sample SAMEA4835708, study PRJEB28245) | human gut metagenome | biome: gut microbiome; material: fecal sample | place: Denmark | collected 2008 | reverse complement strand
GTGTATGAAGGACTCCCGGACAATGTCTGGGTACGACAATCAGCCTAACACATTAATCACAAAGAATAACCACCCAATTTACACAGACCTTGGTGATTGCATGGCTAAGAAAGAATGTATCTCTGCTGAAAGAAAAGCCGAGTTAATTAATGCGGCAGAAGAGCTCTTTCGTGAGAAAGGGTTCGAAAACACTTCGGTGGACGATATCATCAAAAAAGTCGGCGTTGCCAAGGGACTATTTTATTATTATTTTGGTTCAAAAGAAGATTTGATTGAGATTTTAATTCAACGAATGCTCAAGGAGATTGAATCTTCAATCGTTGCAGTTTTGGAAATGAAAAATATCACCGCTGAAGAGCGCTTTATTGAACTGCTGAAATCACAAAGAGACGTCAGTATGCGTTCAGAAACCGTAATTAAATATTTTTCCATGTCGCGCAACAAAAACCTTCATCTGGAAGTAGAAAGACTAGCGTATGAAATGGTGGTGCCAGCTTTCGGCAAAATTATCCAGCAGGGCATTGAAGAGGGAGTTTTTGATACCCGCTATCCGGAAGACAGTTCCTACACCGTCAGCATGATGATCCGGGCGGCAATGATGAAAATAAAAGAGCATCCCGATATTGAAACCATTGAACAGTCTTTAGATGTGCTGCAGTATATGACAGAAAGAATATTAGGCATGGAAACCGGCAGTTTCGAAGTTTATCATATTTTTATGAGGACGTCTTGTCCTGAATTAGATCATGTTTTAAATAAAAAAAATTAAAAAAGTGAGAAAAACTCACTTGTAAAATTCTGCTACAGCCAGATAGGTCATGTAGACATCTAATTTAGAAACGACCTCAAAGGGCGCGTGCATCGATAAAACGGGCACTCCCAGATCGACCGTATCGACATTGTGGGTTGAGACATACTTTGCTACAGTCCCGCCGCCGCCGATGTCAATTTTACCTAATTCACCCGTCTGCCAGGCGATGTTGGCATTATCCAGCAGAGCTCTGATGAAGCCCATCATTTCTGCAGAAGCATCGTTGGTGTTATATTTACCACCGCCACCGCCGTATTTTTCCAGCACGGCGCCGTGATTGATGTACGAAGCATTGCGGCGTTCAAAGACTTCCGCAAAAGCAGGATCAACGGCCGCGCTGACATCACACGAAAGACATTTTGATTTTTCTAAGACATGACGTACTTCCAAGCCGTAAGCAGAGACCAGATCCTCTAAGAAATCTTTGAGGAAGAAGGAATTCATACCCGTATTTCCATCAGAGCCAGTTTCTTCTTTGTCAGCAAAGACGGTTACGGTCGTGTGCTGCGGATTCTTGGTGTTGATTTCAGCCATTAATGCAGTATAGGAGCAGACACGGTCATCGTGACCGTAAGCACCGATCATTGCCCGGTCAAAGCCCAGATCTTTTGGTTCAAAGGCCGGCACTGCACAAAGTTCTGCCGAGTTGAAATCACTCTCGGTGATGCCGTACTTTTCAAAGAGAATGTTAGCGATATTCAGTTTAACTTTTTCCGACACTTCTTCATCACGGAAGGGCTGGCAGCCGATGAGCAGGTTGAGCGCTTCACCAGAGAAGGCTTCCGCGACCGGTTTTTTAACCTGCAGTTTGTCGAGGTGCGGTAAAAGATCAGTAACGCAGAAAATCGGGTCATCTGGTTCATCACCGATGCGGACTTTAACGCTGGAGCCGTCCTTCAAGATAATTGTTCCGCGGATCGAAAGGGGAATGGCAAACCACTGGTACTTCTTAATCCCGCCGTAATAGTGGGTTTTAAAGTAAGCCATTTCCGTATCTTCAAAAAGGGGATTAGGCTTGAAATCTAAGCGGGGACTGTCGATGTGGCTGACGCCTAAGCGGAGACCTTCAGCAAGATCTGCTTTACCGATAGTCACCATAATCAAGGATTTGCCCCGGTTGCTCTTGTAGACCTTGTCACCAGGAGCATATTTTACACCACGTTTGAATTCAGTATAACCATTTTCTTGGAGAAGTTCGATGGTATAATCAACAACCTCTCTTTCAGTTTTATTGCGGAGGAATTTTTTATAGCCTTCGCAGAACTCATTGGCCTTATCAATCTCTTCTGCTGATCTCTGTCCGATGTTTTCCGGTTTCATCAGCAGTTTTTCGGTTAAAAGCTGCCCAGGCGTTTTTTCTGACATAGATATCAGTATACGCATTTCAGAAACAATACATTAATGCTTTCCCTCTTCTTAAGATTCTTGCGCATTAGATAAATATAGCAGTTGATAATTATCATTTTATGGCTCTTTATAAGAAGATTTTGATTGCCACCGACGGCAGTGATTACACCAAAAAGGCAGTTCATCACGGTCTCGAACTGGCTAAAACTTTTGGTGCTGAAGTCACCGCTATCAATGTGATGGATATGGGCAGTGTGACCAGCAGTTCCCAGGGTTATGGACTTCCGGATATCAATGCCTATATGCAAAAAAGCAGTGACGAAGCCATTAATTACGTAATGGAAAAAGGTAAAGAAATGGGTTTAGAAGTAAAAGCCATTTCCAAAATGGGTTCCCCCGCCAATGATATTGTCGAAGCTTCTAAGAATTATGACTTGATTGTTATGGGTACTATCGGCCGCACTGGCATTTCCAAGCTACTCTTGGGCAGCGTTGCCGAGAAGGTGGTGCGATTCGCTGAATGCCCAGTATTAGTTATCAGAAATCATCCCGATAAACAGTAAGCTTAAACTATGCGCTCCTGATCAGGAGCAGCATCAGTTATTATTTTTCTTTAAATAATATCAAAATCACATCTGCGCATATTTACAAAAACAGAGATTGTGATAAAAAAAATCGAAGACGGAGAAAGGTTGTTCATTCTCCGCGATCTTTTACATTTAAGACTTTGGCAATTTCCTGCTTATTTACTTCCGGCGTTTTAGTGGCATCCAGCGAACCGTCAAGACTGCGCTTGGTAATGCCCAGTACCGGTTCAAAGCGGAAGACTTTGGAGATCTGTTTGGATACTAGCGTGACCAGTGTACCCGTAAGAATGGCACTGATGACCGTCCCGATGCCGATATCTCTGATTGCTCCCGTAAAGATCAGCGAGATGGCAATCGAAAAGACCAGACAGGATATGTCAAAAATAGTCTTGGTCCTGCCCAGCGGCAGATGGCGTTCCACTACGATGTTCCTGACGAAGATATCGCAGGGCATCAGTGGGAGCTGACACTTCATAAAGAAGGTAATGCCCACGGAAATGATCAGCAAGGAAGAGACCAAATATACGGGGACCAGCCAGGTAGCGTCAGGTAAGGAAAAGATCAGCGGCTTAAAGAGGTCTAAAAGCACTCCGAAAACAATGCCTACTCCTAAAGAAACGGCATAATATGTCTTAACCTCTTTCAGGATGGCAATTAACAACAGCAGCACTGCTACCTGAAAGATAATATTCCACGTACCAAATGATAATGCTGGTGCTGAATAGTAAAGTGACAATGATACCGAAGAAATCACTGACACGCCCAGCCCGCTTTTCAAAAGAAGACAGACGGCAATCGCCGCACAAACTAATCCAGAGATTAATGCTAATTCACAAGGAAACAATATTTTTTTCGTTAATACTCGCCTCTACTTCATCTAATTAACTTAACACAGTTACCTGATGAGTTAAAATGTCAAATTATTAAAGTTTATCTTTCTCAGTTTCCCATTTTTCCACGTCAGCGACAGTTTTGCAGGAATTGTCTTTGTTTTCAGCAAGATAAATCTGATAATCGACAATCGATTTAACAAAATCATCGGTGATCTCCATGTCTTTAATGGACTGAGCGATCATCAGACAAAGTTCATACTGCTCAGCCCGGCGGAGGACATCGAGAAGAATAGTTGCCAAATTCTCATCATACCGTTCGCCTAACTCAGTACGCAGCGAAATCACTACGCCTAAACGGGCACCCATGGCGCTGATGGGATCGTTGAGATCGTCAAAGACCCAGGCCGCGTGCAAAGATTCCATGGCTGAGCGGTGAAGATTGCCGGTCTTATGCAGCAGATGAGCTGAAGCAAGGAAGCGTCTGACAGGTTCAGGAAGCGTCTCATCATTAATAATGTCCAGATACTCTTTAGACTGCAGCAGATTCTGGTCGCTGATAACTGCTTCTTCCAGATCACTGTTGCAATACCCGCAAAAAGAGCACTGCTGGATTTGATAAGGCAAAGCAGAGCGCAAAGTTTCAGGGGGACGGGTATCAAGATCCATGGGACCTAAAGGCAGAGCGTCGATTACTTCCTGAACATCTTCATTCTCGTTACCGCAGACTGCGCATTTTTTAGTAATGAAGGCTACCATGGTCATGATAATACCAGCTAAAGACTACGAGTTAATGACTTTTTCTAAACGTGTAGCTGACAAAACTGCTGCTTCAGCAGATATTGATCGGAGCGTTGGCCTGCAGACCGCGGAGACAAGCCGGCAGGTTCTTTTTCACATCACGGTGAAAGGTTACACATTCGCAGCATTTGCCATGCCGCGGACATTCACTAGAACAAACGCAAGTTGACGGGTCGTTGTCACAACTCATAGTTGTTCATGACTGAAGTGCAATATATCGCTTTCCACTAGTAATCTCAAAAAGATACGCTTGGCTAAAGGCGCTGGTGCTCATCCGCTGACGATCACCTCCTGCGCTTCTGCATAAGATTATGAATTTTAGTAGTATCAACAGGGATTAAGCATTATATACTGTCGGTAACATTCATTTAGATACTATTGAAGGTGGAAAAATGAACCGCGATTCTTCCAAAGAACTGCCGCCCTGTCCGGTAGAAGTAACTCTTTCCTTAATCAGCAACCGTTGGAAAGTTCTTATTTTACGAGATTTGATGAACGGTCCCCAAAGATTTGGCGAGTTGCGAAAATCAGTAGGCGGCATCACTCAAAAAGTTTTAACTTCTAATTTAAGAGAAATGGAAGAAGATCATTTGTTGATTCGTACCGTCTACGCCGAAGTACCGCCGCGGGTAGAGTATCAGCTGACCGACTTAGGTTACAGCTTAAAAAACGTCTTGACTTCTATGGAACTCTGGGGTAGCCGCTACAAAGAATCGCTAAACAACACACATCTCGAAGGTTATGCCTAAAAAATAAAGATGCAGGAACTAAGTCCTGCATCCCTCAAACGAGTTTGGAGGAGATTGAGTTTAGCTTTTCTGTTTTTCCGATGATAAGAACGCACAGATAGTGGCAATAACCATACAGATGAACATAATCATCCACAAGGTTTGGAACTGTTCTGGCGTTTTATCAGCGACAATGTAACCAGAGATGCTCTGGAGAATTGCTCCGCCCAGGAAGGGGAAGAGATTTAAGGCAGCCGTGGAAACGCCGACGATCGAAACCGGGTAAAGTTCTTTGACCTGTGCGTAAGAGACGACGAAGAAACCACCAAAGAACCCAAAGCAGAAGTTGATGATACCCTGCGCTACCAGCGAATCCAGCTTACCGGACATTAACCAGATTACGGCCCAGATGATGGTGTAGATGAGCGTACCCAGAACCAATACTTTTTTCCGTGAGTGGAGGACTTTATCAGAGATTACACCGGCAAGCGGGCAGCCGATAATCATACCCACACCCACTAAGGTCAGCAGAATGCCCCAGGTGTCTTTGTTCCAGTCATAAACATTGGTGTAGTAGGCACCGGCCTGCAGACCCTGGTAAACCATGATTGAACCGTACATGAAGAAGAACCAGATGGCCAGGGTCCAGAACTTTCTGCCACTGCCGAAGGTAATCTTCAGTGATTCCACCATAGACATCTTTTCCGAAGTGGACTCCTCAATGGGCTTGCCTGTTTCTTCAGACTCGATTTCTTCAATGCTGGGGTAGCCCTTGTCCTTGGGGTGGTCCTTGACAATAATCCAGCACATCAGACCGATGATGAAGGTAATAACTGCCAAGAGAATGAAGACGTTCTGCCAGCCGAGCGCTTCCGTCATCAAGACTAACGGCGTCGCTGCGGCAATCGCTCCGACATTACCAACCATCAGCAGAATTCCGCTCAAGGAAGCAAACTCGTCTTTCCTGAACCAGACGGCTAGTACTCTCATGATGGGGATGTAAATAACGGCTACACCAACACCAATGATAACCCTACCAGCAATCAGCATGGCATAACTGGTAGCTAAGCCGCAGATGAGCGAACCGATGGCCGTGATAATAATGAAAACGGTCGCTGATCTTTTCGGACCCCATTTGTCAGTGAAGATTCCACTCGGCAGCTGCATTGCTGTATAGGCGTAGAAATATGCCGAGGCCAAGAGACCGACAGCTGCTGCTCCGATACCAAAGGCCTCCTCAATATCAGGAGACATTGCTGTCGTCGATACACGATGGAAATAGACAAAAAAGTAGGCTATCGCTAGGATGATAAAGATGGCCCACCGATATTTCAGCATCTTTGCTTTTAACTCGGGATTTACGGACATTGAATTCCTCCATCGGGCAAAGACTTAGGAATCAAAACTGCAGGAATGATATCGTCATCAAATGGATAACTAAAATTACGAACATCTTCGTAAAACAATAATAGTACTAATTCTATACTTAATTGGTGAAACCATCCAATATACACGGCTACTGATTGACAGAAAAATCAACGGATGCGTCGCAGATGGTCATCCCTGCCATCGACTCCTGCCAGTCAATGTGATTAATGAAGAGAATATCCGGATTGAAATTACCCAGTGTTCAGTTTTAGCGAAAGGTGCCGGTTATTCAATGATCCGCATCACCGACATTGACGGTAAGCATAGCGATAAACTGCAGGAAGGCATGATTACCAGCATCTACGGCGAATGCGAGATTATGAAAATCTCACCCAAGCAATATCTGGCAATGGTCTCCAACAACAACTGCATGCTGGCCAGCATTCTCGCCGAATCCGGTTGTTTTCTTACGTCGGCAATACCCTTTACTGATGACATCATTGAATGGGGTATTTTCAGTTTAAATAGCACTTATGTCGATATGTTGATGGAGCGGATGCGTCACGAAGGTTACAAAGTGAAGATGATTTCTACCAATAGAGTGAGCAAAGAATCGATCTTAACCGAAAAACAGGAAGACGCCCTAATGGCTGCTCACAAGTTAGGCTATTATGACATTCCCCGCCGCATCACCATTGAGGAACTGGCAGCTAAACTGGGTTATGCCAAATCAACCCTCAGCGTGATGATTAGAGAAGCTGAACGAAAGATCGTCTTTAATTATCTCAATCTCGGCATGAGTGCCGTTAAGAAAAAATAGAAAGGCGCGGCCAGGGCACATAAACTATGTGCGCGGAGCGCCGTCTCTTCAGGCTTTGTAGTTTTTAGTGGCGTTGACCATCGCCCAGATGTTTTCCTTTTTGATCAAAGCTGACATTCCGCAGCCGGCGGAAATGATATTGAAACCAGCATCGATACTCGTCTGCGCTGACTTGATAACCGTCTCCGGTGTACCCTGGAGAAGATCTCTTACTACGCCGACATTTCCGACCAAAGCTACTTTATCACCCACCGCCTGCACGGCTTTGTAAGGATCAGCCTTTTCTTCAATACTTAGAGCATCGGCACCGGTGGCCGCCATATGCGGTAAGATGGGGACGGTATCACCGCAGATATGCAGCACTTTCATCGTCTGCTTCAGCGGCTTGTAGACTTTTTGCAGATTAGGCAGGACGAATTCATCAAACATGTCTTCCGAGATCATATCGTAGGAAGCAGTAGGTTCACTCATCTGGATGCTGTCGATACCCAGTGTCTCTACAAACTCCAACCACATTTTCACATAGTCACTGGTGAAGTCAGTATACTTCCGCACGATATCAGGATCGGTTAAAGTCCAGAGGATGAGTCCTTCTGTTCCAGCTAGATGACCAGCGATTGTGAACGGTCCGGTCACCCCCAGTAAAGTCGGTAAGTCGACAGTTCTTTCTTTGATGATAATTTCCGCAGAATCAGCCACGGCTTTATTCCTGGCTAGCTTCATCATCTCTTCCGGACCCATCAATTCAAAGTTAGGATCGACATCGCCTTTGAAAGGACTGTTCTTAACCATGGGCGTGCTGTTCTTTTTACCCAGATCGATTGTGCAGCCCAAGGCTTCCGCTTCATATGTCAAACAATAAGGAACTCTTACTGATTCCAAGCCCAGGTAATCATATGCGCCTAAGGCAATTTTTGCCATTTTGCGGGCATCGGTATGAGCATCAGGCCATGCCGCACCGACATGATCCATTAGTTCTACGGTAGCCGTAGTTGTCATGCCACAAACCGGTGGCCGGTCAACCTCTTCCCGGTGCATGGCTTTAAAGAATCTCTCCCTTGGTGTCAGATCACTCATGATATCACTCCCTTGCAGTCTTTATCCATCTTTGCCCAGTCTGATAACGTATTTTCAATAATCAAGCTGAGCACGAACATGTTCGTAAATCCTTTAGCAGCAGAATACACAGAAAATACGTCAGGAGATTGCTAATAGTTAGAAGTTAATTGTTTTAAGTTTAAGCACAATTTGTTACTGAATTACATTTAATCAAGAGGTTAATGAAAGATAACCTGCTTAATCACATCTCCCCCGAGAATTATGTCTTGATGGTTAAATAGGTCCTGAAAATTAAGTGGTAGCGGTTAGTGATTACACAAAGAAGGAGCGTGAAAATTAGATGATTTCTAAGATTACCAAAGTAACAGTTTTTCAGCAGGGAGCCGAGATCACTCGTACCTTAAAGGTCAATGTCCATTCAGGAAAAAATAAGATTATCTTTACTAACCTCCCCGCAGAAATTGTTCTCAGCAGCCTCACCACTCAGATCAATGGTGATGCGCAGCTAATGTCGGTTACGAGTCGCAATTCTGACTCCCCAGAAGCAGAAATGAGTGCAGCTATCACAAAATTACAAGAAGAGCTGGCCGACTGCGAAGAAAATCTAGCCCAGCTGCTGGCGACAAAAGATATTTTAGAAGACGAGTGTGAATTTTTAAAGGCGAATCGACAAGTAGGCAGCGATCAGGGTCTTAAGTTAGATGATTTACAGCAGATGGAAGCGTACTACCGTCAAAGACTGCAAGAAATTTCTTCAGAAAGACTCAGCCTGCAGAAAAAACAAAAGGAGTTAGAGACGCAGAGAGAGTACCTTTTGTCTCAGCTGGGACGTTATACACAGACTGCACAAGCCTCAGCAATCGAAGTTACTGTTGAGGTATCAGCAGAGAAAGAGACAGAAATCGACGTTCTGCTTTCGTACTTCCTGCACGCGGCTGGTTGGACTCCCCTGTATGAATTACGCGTAAAGGATAATGAGCATCCGGCACTGTTGATCTCTAAAGCAGAAGTTTATCAAAACACGGGTGAAGATTGGCAAGAGGTCTCAATGATTCTCTCTTCAAGCCGGCCTTCGTTGCAAGGAGCACCGCCGGAACTGCAGCCGTGGTATCTTGATATTGAACAGCCGACAGCAAGGATTAGTGCATGTCAGCTTGACTGTTGTGAAGAAATACTGGATGAAGAATATTCTTTCCGGAATTATGAAGCTCGACAGAACGGTAATTCCTTGGAATTCGTACTGCCCACGGCCGTCTCCCTCCCAGCTCTGGGCGATGGTGAACGGCTGGAGTTAGCCCGCTATGAGCTTAATGCCACCTATCAGCATTTCTGCATACCTAAGATAGATACTGACGTTTTCTTACTGGCTAAAATAGCCGGCTGGGAAGCTCTTGATCTATTAGAAGGACCAGCGACGATCTATGTCGGCAATACTTACGTAGGCGAGATGATGATTGATCCCCGCCGGGCCGATGAGGTACTGAACGTATCTTTAGGCAAAGACCGCGGCGTAATTGTCAGCCGGATAAAAGGAAAAGACTTCACCAGTTCCACACTGATGGGCGCTAATCACAAAGTCAAGAGAGCGTGGCAGATTAAAATTAAAAATACGCGTCAGACAAGCATCAAGATCACAATATTAGATCAGCTCCCCGTCGCCGTTTCCAAGGCGATTACCGTAGAAGCCGTCGAACTTTCCGGGGCCGAATATAATCAAGAAACGGGTGAGCTCTGCTGGGAATGCCAGATCGAACCGCGGGAAGCTGTTGAGTTAGCCGTTAAGTACACCGTTACATATCCTAAAAAAGAGCTCATCAATCTTGAATGAGGAGTTATTTAATTTATTAAGAAATCAAAAAGCGATGACCAAGTCTAAGCATTCACCGACCTGGTAATGCTGACTCGTTATCGCTAAAAATCAATTAACAGAGTGTAACTGATCTATCCCTGTCATAAAAAAAATCCATTATGTTTAAAAAGTTGGTAGTGCTCACAAGCAGTGTAATCAATTATGGAAATCATCCCCTATCAAAGTCAATACAAGCAAGAGTTCATTGATTTGAATCTTGCCTGGCTTGAAAAATATTTTGTCGTAGAAGCGCAGGATGTCGCCATGCTCAACGGCGTGGAAGAGTTAATTGAAGAAGGAGCGGGTGTTTTCTTTGCCTTAGAAGGTGAGATAGTAATTGCCACCTGCATGACTCTCCCGCGGGAAAATGATGTGTGGGAAATCTGCAAACTGGCCACTGATGAACATTATCAAGGAAAAGGCGCAGGTTCTGCCGTATTAAACGCGTGTATTGACTTTGCCATTTGCCATGGAGCAAAGAAAATGATGATCGTTTCCAACCGCATTTTAACCGCGGCAATGCATCTTTACGAAAAAAGGGGTTTTAAAGAAGTTCCCATCGACAATATGGAGTATGAGCGAGTAAACATTCAACTCGAACTTATACTTTAAATGTAAATTAATATTTATATGACATTGCTTAAGTTCTTAAAGACTAGGTAATCAACTAAGTATTTTATTTTGAAAGATAGGTATTGTGCGTACCTGGCAGCAACCTTTTAGCAGAGGTATTTACCAGTAATGCTCTTCTCGGCATGGGCAAGATCGTCAGGTGTACCTACGGCAACAATCCGTCCTCCTTCCAATCCACCGCCTGGTCCCATGTCGATAATATAATCCGCATTGGCAATTAAGTCAAGATCGTGTTCAATGACGAGAACTGTCGCCCCGCTGGCAATCAACTTGTGGAAAAGCGTGAGCAGCAGACGTACATCATCGGGATGTAAACCGATAGTAGGTTCATCAAAAACAAATACGGTGCTTTCTTGTTTGCGGCCCATTTCTGTAGCGAGTTTCAGTCTTTGCGCTTCCCCGCCTGAAAGTGCTGGTGTACCCTCACCAAGCGTCAAGTAACCAAGCCCAAGTTCATCAAGAGTCTGTAATTTTTCTTTAATTTTCGGTTTTGAAGATAATTTGTCAACTGCTTCGTGCACACTCATGGCCATGAACTCAGCGATTGTTGCCCCGCCGATTTTCACAGCTTCTACCTCTTTCGAGTAACGCAGACCACCGCAGTCAGGACAGATGATATCGACATCGGGCAAAAACTGCACATCTAAGGATATTTGGCCCGTACCGTCACAGTTAGGACAACGGAGCTTACCGGTGTTATATGAAAAATCATTAGCCTTTAATCCTAAGGCTTTAGCTTCCTTGGTGGCCGCGAAGGCTTTGCGCAGATCGTTTAAGACGCCAGAATAAGTCGCAACCGTAGACCGCACATTGGTGCCGATAGGTGTCGCGTCGATCAGACTTACACGATCAATGCCTTCCGCTTCGATGCTCTTAACGTGTTGCGGAAGTTCAGTATCTGTAATTTTTGCCTGCAGGGCGGGAAT
>ULSO01064691.1_pt1 | contig 11773 bp, 11 predicted proteins | sample 1956701 | NCBI WGS metagenome assembly ULSO01 (sample SAMEA4835708, study PRJEB28245) | human gut metagenome | biome: gut microbiome; material: fecal sample | place: Denmark | collected 2008 | reverse complement strand
AGGCTGTTGTTTTCGGACGCGAGCGCCGCGACGCGGGCGCGCACGTCGGCGGCGTGTTTGCCGTCCGCCTCCGCCCCCAGCGTACCCACGACAATGAGGTTCTTGCCGCGCATTTTCTTTATGAGCGCTATCGTGTCGTCGTCGGCGGTGCCGCGGTTGCACCAGTAGCTGAGCACGAACGTATCGAATAGTCCGATCATTTCGTCGGTGACGTATCGGATGTTGTAGGGGCCGAGCGGTTCGTCCAGCCCCGCCGCGGCGGCTTCCGCCAGCCTGAACGCGTTTCCGGTTATGGTGGAAAATATCACGGGTATTTTCATGCAGGTTAACTCCTCCGTTATTTAGTTCGCATATGCGAACCACAGTGCAAGGCAGATTATATCATACGAAAAAACCGTTGTCAAATACTTAACCATAGTTAATTATATTTTTACGGAAAAATTTTATACTGCGCATGCGAAAAAGCCGCGGAAATATTCCGCGGCCTTCCGAAAACCGGATTTTCAGTATGCCTTCTGTTTCTTCTTGAACGCGTTCTTTGCCGCGAGCGCGACGGTTTCCACCGCGTTGCGGAACTCCACGTGATCGGCGCGGCAGATGCGCTGCGCGGCGAATTTGCCGGTGATGACGGCGGGCGGCAGTCCCCCGCTCTGGAATATGCACTGGCCGGAAAGTATGAACCCGTCCAAACCGCGGATCACGCCCTTCTGCATGAGCGCCTTGCCGTTCTTGGTATGCACGAAGCCCTGGAAGGAGCCGCGGCGGGTGTTGAGATACCGCTCGTACGTGCACGGAGTGACCATGTCTATTATTTCCAGCTTGCCGTCGAGTTCGGGATAGCGCGCGACGACCTTGGCCAGCACCTCGCGGGCGATCCTGTCCTTTTCGGCGCGGTAAGTGCCGTTCTGCTTGCGCGCCTTCCACCAAAAGTACATATTGTCGTCGCCTATGATCTGCGCCTGGAGCACGCTGCTTCCGGCGGGCGCCTTCATCGTTTTGTCATACGCATAGCTGCGGAGCGCTATGCCGTCGTAGTTTTTGTCCATGACGACCGGATCGACGACGGCGTGCAGCCCGAGCGGGAATCTGCTCATATCCGCGGTGCACTTGAACACCGCTATCGTCATCGTGTATATGGGATACGTTTCGCTGTCCGCGTAACGCGTGTCCATTTTTTTGACGTAATATTCGCCGTCCAGCAGTTTTTTGAGGCAGTGCTCGGCGGCGACGGACGATACCACCCAGTCGGCGGGCACGAAGGTGCCGTCGCCCAGTTCCACGCCCACGGCGCGGCGGTTCGCCACGCGGATGCGCTGCACTTCGACGCCGAAGCGCATTATGCCGCCCAGCTCGCAGAAATATCTGTACATTCTGTCCGACATGGCCTGCGAGCCGCCCACCGGTATGCCGCCGTCCTTGTTCATGACGTGCGCGAGCATGTACAGCATGCTCATGAGATTATAGCCCGGAGCCATATACGACGAGAAGAAGTATTGCAGGTACTTGTTCTTGAACCGCTTGCCGTACTCGGCGCAGTCCACTTTGCCCAGCTTATGCACCCAATAGTAGTCGCCGTACATCGTCATGCCTATGCGCAGCAGCTGCAGCGGCCCCATCATATCCACGGGTTTATTCACCGGCCCCTCGATCTTACGGAAACGGCGGATAAGGCGGATGAAACGCTTTATCTCCTTTTCGTCCTCTGGCGCGAGCGCGAGCAGTTCGTCGCGGAAGCGGGCTATGTCCGCCCATATCGTCAGTTTCGTGCCGTCGGGAAAATCGTATACGGAGAAATCGTTCTGGAAATAAATCTGCGTATCGTCTTCCAGCGCGTGGGTGTCACGCCACATCTTATAGTACGGGCTTTCGGGGCTGGTACCCACCAGCCAGTGTATGCAGCCGTCTATATAACAGCCCTTGCGCTCCCAGCCGACGCACGCGCCGCCGGGGTTTCCGTTCTTTTCGAGTATCTCGACGTCGTAGCCGCTTTTGAGCAGGTATATGCCCGTAGTCATGCCGGATACGCCGCCGCCGATGATGATTGCTTTCTTGTTCAATATGAGTCACTCCCCTGAATGTTACACATAATATAATCCCCAAAAATTAATTTATAATTACGAAACGGGCATTCCGGATAAAAATAGGAAGAAATAATATGTAATTTTTACATAATGCCGTCACATTCCGCCTGCGTAAACGCCGACGGGGCGGTCAAACAATTGACAAAGCGCGGCCGCAGGGGGTATAATTAAGGGTAACTGCAAACAAGAGAAATACTTTTTTTCGTGAGGTATATAAATATGGCAAATCGCTGGGAACTGAACAAGAATCTCGCACAGATGCTCAAGGGCGGCGTTATCATGGACGTCACCACGCCCGAGCAGGCGCGCATAGCCGAAGAGGCGGGCGCGTGCGCGGTCATGGCGCTCGAACGCATTCCCGCGGATATCCGCGCGGCAGGCGGAGTTTCGCGCATGTCCGATCCCAAAATGATAAAAGGCATTCAGCAGGCCGTGTCCATTCCGGTCATGGCGAAGTGCCGCATCGGTCACTTCGCGGAGGCGCAGATACTTCAGGCCATCGAGATCGATTACATCGACGAGTCCGAAGTGCTCTCCCCCGCCGACGACGTGTATCACATCGACAAGACCAAGTTCGACGTACCTTTCGTGTGCGGCGCCAAGGATCTCGGAGAGGCGCTCCGCAGAATCAACGAGGGCGCGTCCATGATCAGAACCAAGGGCGAGCCGGGCACCGGCGACGTCGTGCAGGCAGTGCGCCACATGCGTAAGATGATGTCGGATATCCGCCGTCTTACCTCCTGCGCCGAGGACGAGCTCTTCGACGAAGCGAAGAAGCTGCAGGTTCCTTACGATCTCGTCAAATACGTGCACGACAACGGCAAGCTGCCCGTAGTCAACTTCGCGGCAGGCGGCGTGGCCACCCCCGCGGACGCTTCGCTCATGATGCAGCTGGGCGCCGAAGGCGTGTTCGTCGGCAGCGGCATATTCAAGTCGGGCAATCCCGCCAAGCGCGCGAGAGCGATCGTGCAGGCGGTCACCAACTACAAGGACGCCAAACTCATCGCGGAACTGTCCGAGGATCTCGGCGAAGCGATGGTCGGCATAAACGAGCAGGAAATCCAGCTGCTCATGGCCGAGAGAGGCAAATAAAATGCTCATAGGCGTTTTGTGTCTGCAAGGCGCGTTTATAGAACACATCGGAATACTCGGACGCCTCGGCGCGGAAACGGTCGAGCTCAGGCAGAAAAGCGATCTGGAAGGCAGGTCGTTCGACGGGCTGATAATCCCCGGCGGCGAATCCACCGTCATAGGCAAGCTGCTGCGCGAGCTGGACATGGAAAACGACATCAGAAGCATGATCGAAAGCGGCGTGCCCGTTTACGGGACGTGCGCCGGGCTCATACTTCTCGCCCGCCGCATCGTCAACGACGACAACGTATATCTCGGCACGATGGATATCGAGGCGAGGCGCAACGCGTACGGCCGCCAGCTGGGCAGTTTCGCCTGCGAAGCGGAGTTCGAGGGCATAGGCAGAATACCGATGACGTTCATACGCGCGCCGTATATAGAGCGCGTCGGAAAAAAAGCGAAAGTCCTTTCCGTCGTGGACGGACATATCGTCGCGGCGCGTCAGGGCAATCAGCTCGTCACGGCGTTCCACCCCGAGCTGACGGACGACAGCCGCGTGCACGAGTATTTCCTGGATATGGTGAAAAAGAGAAAATAAAAAAATCCGCGCGTGCGCGGATTTTTTTATTTGCCGTCAGTATTCCACAAGCCCGGCGAGATAGTCGAGCGATACGCCGAAAAATTCGGCAAGGCGTATGAAACTGCTGAGCGTCGGCTCACACCTGCCCAACTCCCACTGGCTTATTATCGACTTGCCCACGCCCACAGCTTTGGCGAGCGCGATCTGCCCTATTCCCATTTCTTTCCTGAGATATCTCAGTCTTTGCGCGAATCCTTCCGTCATAAGATTATTTTCCCACAATTTCGGGAAAAATACTTGACTTCCCAATATAATGGGAGCATACTTTATTCGGTATTTACGGTTATGCGGCGCGGTTTTCGCGCTGCCGGGAATGCGCGCCGGTCATCCTCGGCGGGAGATGCGGACGCGCACGACGGCGTAAAGCAGCTGCAGGACGAGCGCGACGCCGGCGAACACGAGATAAAACGTTAGCATATAGAACAGCTCGCCCTGCCACAGCGTCAGGCTGAGCACGAGCAGCACGAGATACTGCGCTATATTGAGCGCGCTGACCGCAAGATACACGGTGTTCAGGCGGCCGAGCGAGGCGTTGGTTTCCACGGTCATCCACGAGCCGGCGAACTTTTTGAACACTATGTCGAACGTCAGCACGGTGAACCACGCCAGCAGACTGGAACCGAACACGCAGGCGACGGCGCCGAGAAAGCGCGGTTCGATCTTCTGCGCGATCCAGTTCATGTATACGATATTGAGCACGTTCCACAGCCAGAAAAAACAGCAGTTGCGGAAGGAGGCGTATATGTCGGCGCGGGTGAAACCGTTATCCGTCTTCTTTATCGCGCGGGCGAAAAAGTATACCGCAAGCGCGCCGAGCGCGACGAGCAGCGTTTCGTGGAACAGAGCGTTGAAAAAGTACAGCGCGTATATGACGCGGTAATACTCTTCCCACGGAATGCCGGCGACCGCGTACGCCTCGATGACCGCCTGTTCGACGAACCAGAACAGCGCGTACAGCAGCGCGGGCGCAAACATGAAAAAGGACAGCAGGCGCAGACGGGCGCGGACGCCGTCGGCCAGCTCGCCGGGATCCGCGGCGGGCTTTTCTTCGTCTTCCCTGCCCATAAGCGCGCCGAGGGACACGCCGAAATATGCGGCGAGCTTTTCGGCGTAGTACAGCGACGGCACGTTGAAGCCGAGTTCCCAGCGCGACACCATCTGCCGCGACGTGCCTATCGCGTCGGCGACTTCCTGCTGCGTAGTTCCCTTCTCTTTGCGGAGGGCTATGATTTTGTCCGAATAATTATCCATGCGGCTGAGGCGTTACCTCTCGGGATGATAGTAGCAGTCGTTTTCCAGCGAGCAGCCGCCGCACTTGGTGCAGCCCTGCATGGCCTGCGGCGCCAGACCGTGCGCTCTCAGCATCCCGCCGAGCAGTTCGGAAATGCGTATGTATTCGTCGGGGTCGCACATGGGCTGACCGGCCAGGTCGGAATCGTCGAATGGGCGGAAAGGCATGATCGTCGGGAACACGCCGATCTCCGTCATCTTTTCGCACTCGCGCACGATGTCGTCGTACGGCTGCAAACCGGCTATGAGCACGCTCGACACCTGTCCGCGGCCGAACAGCTCCACGCCGCGGCGGTAAGCCGCGTAATAGTGTTCGTACGGTATTCTGCCCTTTCCCGGGCAGATTTCGGCGCGCAGGCGCGGATCCGCGATTTCGAGATTCATGATGACGTTGGTCACGCCGGCGTCTTTCATCGCGTCCAGTCTGCCGAGGTCGGCGGGCGGAGCGAACTCTATCGATATCGAGCCGGTATAGAACCTGCGAAGCAGCCGGGTCAGGCCGATCCAGTAATCCGCCATAAAGTCGGGATTTTTATATGTGGCGCCGGAAAAGTTGAGCGCATGCGAGTGCGGCACTTTTTCGTACAGCTTTTCCAGCCCGTCGGCAAGCTCCTCCGCAGGGACGGGCGCGCCGCTCTCGGCGAGAAGGGAGCAGAATTTGCATTTCAGTCCCGGCTTATCATAGCAGCAGCTCGTGCTCGGCCACAGCGTTATGCAGTCGGGCGAATGGTATTTCGCGAGCGAGTCCACCACGGTGCCCGTCCGGGGCAGGCGCGGGAAAAACTTCACGGGCGCGCTGCCGCCCTCCCAGGCGACGACATAGCCGCCGTCCGTCTTTTTCAGTTCGTACGGCGACACTTCGGAAAAACGTTCGGACACGCTGATTGCGATATTCGCGCCGAACAGCTCGGCGTGCACGCTGTGCGAAAAGCCCTTTTCGAAAAAGTACGGCATATCCGCGACAAGGCTGTCCCCCGTTTCTTTGCTCGCGGAGCAGCCCAGGCAGAGCAGTCCGCTTTTGATTCTCTTTATTTCCTTTATCGTCATATTTTATCCCTGAAGTGCGGAAACGCGTTCCAGTTCGCGATCAGCGAGCGATCCAGTCCCGCCGCGTCCAACTGCTCGGCGGCGGAAAAATCGCCTACGCGTCCGGGCGAATGAGCGTCCGAATCGCATATAAACGAGCAGCCCGTCGCCGCAAGGGTTTCGAAATCCTCGCGGGTGAGCAGGCATTTTTTGCTGTTCAGCTCTATATATACGCCGTATTCTTTCGCTGCTTCCCCGAGCGCTTTAAGATCGCACGTGATCTCGCGCAGCGGGTGCGCGATTATCCCGACGCGGTAGCGCTGCATGGCGCGGATATACGCGTCGGTATTCTTTGCGCGGCGGCGCGCCGAACTTTTGGGCGCCAGCGCGTTGGGCAGCCAGAAGCCGAAAAGCGAGCCGAGCGTATCCGGGAAGCGGGCGCGGTGATAGCCGCAGATGATAAGATCGAGCATATCCTCGGCGCCGTCCGGCATATCCAGAGTGCCGCCAGCGTCCAGCAGATTGGCTTCCACGCCGGCGAGTACGGTCATGTCGGGGTATAAGTCTCTCGCGCGTTTTACGTCGGCAAAGAACGCGGGCAGGTCGCAGGGGTGCATGTTTTCGGGGAAGCCGCTTATGCCGTGGTCGGTAATCGCGACGGCTTTAAGCCCCCTTTCCCGCGCCGCGGCAACGTTATCTTCCACCGTGCCGCTGCCGTGCGAATATACAGTATGAGTATGATAATCTCCCCAAAAAGCCATATCTATATTGTATCACCCTTTTTGCGTTTTGTCACTATGTTTTAATAAACTTTATGCGTTTTTTAATAAAAAAAGTGACGCCTATAAACTTTGGAGTCACTTTTTGAGTCAACTAATGTTTATTTGATTGAATTGCCAATATAATACAGATAACAATCAATACCGTGCCAATCCCTGCAAAAATGCCAAATATGTTTTGCTCAAAAACATTATATAGAGGGAAAAATATCACTGCCAAAAGCAATCCGGTAAATAACATACTGAAATATATAATTTTAGATATTTTTTCTTGTTTCTCCACTATTTTGTCATTTATGGTTTCCTGCTTTACCGCACTGCTTTGGAGAGCGATTAATTTATCACGATCAACCAAAGTAACATATAATTTTGCAGCCAGCTCACGCGCTTGTTTTGTAAAGTAACTATTTGTAACCACTATTGCATATGCCGCATTATAATAAGTTTTGGCGGCATATACTTCCTGCACAGCCGCTACACCGACACGACCGGTGTATTTCTTAACCTGGACGGCGGTTTTCAAATTGTCTTTTGTCAAAATAATATCGGCTCCCTTATCTCCCGACTTTGGTGTTATATCGTAAGTATAGCCGAGATTTGCATAAACTTTCGCGACATAACAATCAAAATCATAGCAAGAAATATAATCAAAATTTTGCGTTAAAGATATTGAATTTACTTTAGTCCTGATTGCATTTTGCGACTTAAATGAAGATGATGCAGACTTAATTTTTTTGCCGATCGTTTGACTCCCTTATACGCAAGAACTCCCAAAGATAAGCAAAATCCCAACAACTTGCCTACCAGACTCGGATCGTAAAATCCCTTCGCTCGTCTTCCCACGCTTTTTCTTTGACTCATAATAACTATTACCCTTTATTTTTAATAAAAGTATATCAGGTCTTTTGACCTATGTCAAGTCAAAAGACCTGATATGGGGTAATATAACAATATGAGTGAGTTCAGTTATGTAATTAAACAAATTTTGCTTGACAATAATTTGTCGCAACAAAAAATGGCGGATATTCTCGGCGTAAATCAAACTACTGTCGGACAGTGGCTCAGCGGAAAAAAGAAGCCGGGATATGACAGCATACTTGCCTTATATAAAAAGTTCGGGGTCACACCCAACGAATTGTTCGGTATAGAATAAAGCAGGCACGAGAAAAGCCCGCTCATCGGGGAGCGGGCTTCCGGCAATTGTTTGATTACAGATTGGAGGCGATGGCCTTGAGGAAATCGCGGGAATTGAGTTTTTTGGGCGTGATGCCGTCGGCCTTGAAAATGCCGGCGAGGTCGCCCGTCATATAGCCGCTTTCGATGGTCGAGATCGTAGCGCGCTCGAGGTCATCGGCAAACGACATGAGCGCCGCGTTGTTCTCGCTTTCGCCGCGCTTTCTGAGAGCGCCGCTCCACGCGAAGATGGTCGCGACCGGATTGGTGGACGTTTCCTCGCCCGCGCGGTATTTGTAATAGTGGCGCGTGACGGTGCCGTGAGCGGCCTCGTATTCGTAGTTGCCGTCGGGAGAAACGAGCACGCTGGACATCATGGCGAGAGAACCGAACGCGGTGGCGAGCATATCGCTCATGACGTCGCCGTCGTAGTTCTTGCACGCCCATATGTAGCCGCCGCTCGAGCGCACGACGCGCGCGACGCAGTCGTCGATAAGCGTATACTCGTAATTCAGGCCCGCCTTTTCGAACGCGGCTTTGAATTCCTTTTCGTATATGTCGGCGAATATGGCCTTGAAACGGCCGTCGTAGGTCTTGGAAATCGTATCCTTGGTGCCGAACCACAGATCCCGGCCGGAGGACAGAGCGAAGTTGAAGCAGGAGCGCGCGAACGCGGTTATGGACTTATCCGTGTTGTGCATGCCCTGGAGCACGCCAGCGCCCGTGAAATCGTGCACGGGATATTTTTCCGTGCTGCCGTCCGCTTTGGTGACGAGCAGCTCGGCTTTGGAGCCGGTCTCGACGCGTACGTCGGTGGCCTTATACACGTCGCCGTATGCGTGACGGGCGATCGTGATGGGCTTCGTCCACGTCGGAATATAAGGCGTTATGCCCTTGACGAGAATGGGCGTACGGAACACGGTGCCGTCGAGCACCGCCCTTATGGTGCCGTTGGGCGACGGATAGAGCCGCTTCAGCTTATACTCTTCCATGCGCTGGGCGTTGGGGGTGATGGTGGCGCACTTGACGCCCACGCCCCATTTTTTTATCGCCTCGCCCGCTTCGAACGTCACGCGGTCGTCGGTTTCGTCGCGGTGCACGAGGCCGAGATCGTAGTATTCGGTGTTGAGCTCGACTTTCGGTTCGAGCAGTATCTCTTTGATCCAGTCCCAGAGAATACGGGTCATCTCGTCGCCCTGAAGTTCGACGATGGGTTTTTCGTAAGTGATTTTCGGCATATCGGGTATCCTCGCTTGAAAAATTTTACGGGGATATTATACCATTTATTGCGCGCACGGTCAACCTTCTGCGTTCTATTTCCCCGTCACTGCGGGAGAAGAATAGGAATACGTCAGCCGCGATTCGTCGCGGAAGCGGCGTTCGGCTATGTCCACGAGCCGGCGCACGAACTCCGTTTCGCGCATTCCAGCGCGGCGGAAGAAGTACGCGGCCAGCGAGCCGGGCAGCGTGTTGACTTCGTTGAGGTACAGCTCGCCGCTCTGCGCTAGCATGAAATCGACGCGCACGACGCCGGAGAGGCCGGCTTTTTCGAACACGAGCCGGGTCAGGCGCTTGACTTCTTCGGTCACGTCGTCCGGGATTTCGGCGGGCAGACGGCGGCGCATGAGCGCTTTGCCGCCAGAATATTTGTCCTCGTATGACAAAAATTCCTTCCAGCCCAGCGGTTCTTCCACGTCGCTGACGGTCACGACGCGTTCGTCGCCGAGAGCGGCGCAGTTGAGTTCGCGGAAATTTTCGAGCAGGCGTTCGGCTATGACGCGGTTGTCGAAGGCGAATGCGGTGCGCGAGGCTTCCACGAGTTCGCGCTCGTTGCGCGCGACGCCCACGCCTATGGACGAGCCGAGGCGCGCGGGCTTTATCATGAATGGATAGCCGATGCCGTCCAGGCGGTCGGCCACGGCGTATATGTCGCCGTTGAACTCGCGGCGGGTGTATGTGACGTACGGCACCGTCGGAATGCCCTCGCTCTCCGCGAAGCGCTTGAACGCCGCCTTATCCATGCACAGCGCGCTCGCAAGCACGCCCGAGCCGGTGTACGGCACGCCGCACAGTTCGAGCAGGCCTTGCAGAGTGCCGTCCTCCCCGTTCATGCCGTGGCAGCACAGCACCGCGGCGTCCATGTCCGCGATCTTGCGTCCGCGGGACGTGTACAGCCCGCGCGAGCCCGGACGCGGGAATACCTTTTTCAGCTTTTCGGGCGATTTTGCGGCCTTGACGTCGAACAGTTCCCTGCCTGTACGCCACTGCCCGCTTTCGTCTATGTATACCGGCAGCGGCGACATTTCCTTTATCGCATTCAGCAGCTGCACGCCCGTCACGACGCTGACGCCGTGTTCGCACGACCTTCCTCCGAAAATTACGGCTATTGGCATATACTATCACTCCCTCGTAATGTATATGCGCGAGGAGCGGATTATGGTGACGGGCAACAAAACAATGAAACACAAAATAATTAAATTGTTATCACGGTACATTTTAATTACTAATGCTGTATTTCTTGCTTTAATGCATTTAACAGTCTATTGTTATCAACCGAACTCCTTATCGCAATACGAACAAATTGACCTAATGAACTATTAATTTTCGATGATAAGTCTTTAATAAGTATATTATGTTTATTCAATAATACCTTCGTTAAGGTCTTTGAAGACAGGCCGTTTAACAATTCCAACATTTAATAATGTCGACGAACTACATTAATCGTATTTTCAAAATTTATCAACATAATCTTTTGCGTTTTCATACTGTGCATAAAAATTTGAATTGGACAATCTTGCAATCGGATATATATACTGGTCGCACGTTTTATAATGCTTCAATTCATAAGGTAGTAAATCATCATGATGATCGATACAAAATTGTATAAAACGTTCGTAATCGCTTCGCGGCATCATAATGTCAAGATCATCGTCCCATGGAATAAATCCATTGTGTCTAATTGCACCAAGGAGAGTGCCGTAAGTTAAAAAATACTTATAATTATTTTGTTCGCAAATACGTTTGAATTGCATTAAAATATTATAACTTTCTAATTGTATTTCACGTAAACTTATATTTTGTGCAAAAGCTACAGCACCAATACTGTCGGGAGTTAAAATTCTAGCGACATATATTCCGATTAAAAATGGAAATAAAATATTTAAAACATTATATATCAGATAATATATGCTATTTTTCGCTAAAGACTTTTGTTTTGACATATACAATCACTTAATATACATATGACATTATCATTTTAAAATTACTTAATCGTTAATCAGCCGTCCCCACCATTTATACTACCCGCTGAAATTAAGTAGACATTACTTTCATATATATTCTCCTTACGATCTTTTAAACCGGCGCAGAAGCCCGGACAATTGTCGAATATTAAACAGCAGGTACACGAGCAACGCACCGCCGTATACGGCACAGCCAATCCACAAATCCAACATGCTTGCGCACAGGATAAATCCCGCCGTCATTGCCGCCTCGAGAATAAAAGGCAGAACCATGCGCACACGTATCGTTTTCAGTACCACGATTTCAGAAGCGATCGACGACAGCATCAATGTGACGACAACGCCTATGAGTACGGTTTCCAGGCTGTCGAAAACAAATGCGCCCAGACAGGAAACGACGGCAGACACCGCGAAAGACGCAACATTGATCACAAGCATTGCCCGCTCTTTGCGATACGCCTTCAGATAATT
>ULSO01034691.1_pt1 | contig 11819 bp, 17 predicted proteins | sample 1956701 | NCBI WGS metagenome assembly ULSO01 (sample SAMEA4835708, study PRJEB28245) | human gut metagenome | biome: gut microbiome; material: fecal sample | place: Denmark | collected 2008 | reverse complement strand
TAGAAGTGCATAAAGTTTATCTGAGTGCTATTTTAGATTTACTATTTCATTTACAAAAGAAGAGAAAGCTCGTTTTACCACAGGCGTAAATTTTTCAATTATTCTCTGATTCTTTTGACCATCGTATATATCCGCTAAAATAAATCGAACAAAGTCTTCTGTCGGAGATTCAAACTGTTTTGTTAAGATGTTTTTTATTTGACTGCTATATTTAAGCTCTTCGGCAGTACTAAATATTTTGTCCTTATCAAAATTATCTTTACAAAATTTTTTTAATTCATTGATGGAAGAATCTTTTAAATTTGCCATATCTATTTCTAGAAATGGCACAAGATCCATTTTGTTTGATTCTTCTAAATCTGTATAAAAACGATATATTATGCCATTTGTAAGAATGCCAAATTTAGCAGGAGATGTCCCGAAATATCTAAAAAGTTGAGATGAATGTTTGTCGAGTTGCTCTGAGCAACTTTTGCATTCGACTAAAATATTCGGCTGTCCATTTTCAAGGATTGCATAATCAACCTTTTCGCCTTTTTTAATTCCTACATCAGCAATATACTCTGGGCAAAATTCATTTGGATTGAAAACATCATACCCAAGAAGTTGAAATAAAGGCACTACAAGAGACATTTTTGTGGATTCTTCTGTAGTGATGGTGTCTTTTAAAGACAGTATCCTTTCTGAAAATTGTTTAATTACATCATTGAACTCCATACATTTTCCTCTCTTTCATATTTTATAAATCATCACCATATAGATAGTGGTGTTCAGCTCGGTGGAACATATCGCAATGTTCTTGAATAAATTCAACACGTTTCTGATCACGAGCAATCCGCTTCTTTAATCGTCTTCGTTCCGCTTGCAATTGCTTGATGCGATCAAGATAGATTTGAGCCGGTTCTGGATCTTTGTGTGGATGATGAGCATAGTATTCAATTTCTTGTACATTACCTTTTAAAAAGTCATCATTTGTTATATGACTCATGGCATGCTCATATGCCTTAAGTTGAGATTCATAATTCAATCCGGCATTGATCAGTATCGTGTAGCTTCCGTCTTCGTTCGGAACAACCATTTCATTTCCTTTTTTACTAGGAAAGTCCATAAGAACGACATTAACATCCGGTGTCGTCAATATCACCACGTTCCTTTCGTTTAAGCGCGAGAGCCATGCTATGCAGAGCTTTTAAGTCGTCCGGATCCATATCTTTCTGGACATCAAACAGCGCTTTCAGTTCTTTGTTTTCAAATATCTCTTGTGCTACCTGCGCAGTTTCATCATTTAAATAATACTTTTCTGTATCTGATTCATTTCCTGTCATTAAATAGTCGACAGATACATTGAAGTAATCAGCAATTTTCTTTATTTTCGTAGCATTAGGTGTACTGTTTCCTAATTTACTGATATACCCCTTTCCGAATCCAAGAGTTTCTTCGAGCTTGTTCATTGATATTCCATAGTCTTTGCACAAGCTTTTAATACGTTCTTTCATATTTTTGGGCCCTTTCTGAAAAAATCGCAAAAACTTCTTGACATTCTGAATATATCGCGTATAATAAAATTACAAGTTCTGAAAAAATCGCAAAAATAATCAGAATGGCAAATATGCTATTTATTTGTTTGTGGTAATTCAAATTATAGGATATTTTCAGAAGTTAGTCAATAATATTTAGTGATTTTTTCAGAACTTATATTGAAAAAGGAGGTGTAAATTTGATTTACGAAAATATTTGTAAACTTGCAAAAGAACGTGGGATTTCGATTAACAAGTTAGAGGAAAAAGCAAATGTATCGACGGGCAGTATTTGTAAATGGGGAAATAGTGTGAGTCCAAAATATTGTTACGGTGATGAGATTGCCAAGTGGAACAAAGAAGTGTTCCAGATGTTGAAATCACGACTTGATAAGCCTTATTCGTGCTTTGATGGAGCTTGTAACCCAGAACATCCAACACACTGGTTGAAAGAGTTTCTGGATAATGACGAACTGGATATCTATTTGCAGAGATACACAATCTTTGATAATCCGTTTCTTCCACAGGAATTTGTTGAGCAGCTGTGCAAAGAGTATGAGGGTACAATTTATTACGATCGTCTGATTCTTGGGTTATGGAAGAGAGCAGAAGGAGCAATTTATAAACGATTTGCAGACAATCCGGAGAAGTTCCGGTGTGAAGTACTGGAAGGACCTGCAGACAATCCGGAACATAAACAATTCAGGAAAAATGATATTGTATCGATAGAGATTGGACTTGACTTCGGAGGAAATCAGTCCGGTCATTCTTTTGTGGCCAGAGGATATACAGACGATTACAGAGACGTGATAGGGATTATGTCTAAGCGAGTCATGGCAAAAGACCAGGAAAAAGACATAGACAGCAATATGCTGGATCAGTTGTTCTGCGATTTTGTTCAAGAGGTAATTGATAAATACAGTGTGATCAAAAAACAAGGCGATTATGTAGAGTACTGTAATGTGGAATCCGTTTACTACGATAATGCGGAGACAGTGCTCGGTAATTCCATCCGAAATGCAGTGGAAAAGAGATTCCCTTGGATGATTGTAAGAAAAGCGAAGAAAGCATCTATCATTGATCGGATTCGCTGTACGATCCGATTGATGGGAGCTGGAAGGTTCTGGATTACAGAGGATTGCAAGTCCCTGCAGACAGCACTTTCGGATGCGGTATGGAATAAAGACGTGAAAGATAAAGATGAGCGTCTGGATGATGGTAGCACCGATATTGATAGCTTGGATGCATTTGAATATACAATTGAACGGGATATGCGAGATCTGATAGAAGAGGTGGAAAATGTTTGATGGATTAAAAAGACTATGGGGAAGGATAGTGAGCATGTTTAATTACACGACATTAAAAAATATAATTGGCAAAGATGTGGCACTGTCACAGACCATGATCGATGCCATCAATGAATGGAAAAGAATGCTGGCCGGAAATGCAGACTGGTGTGACGATACAGTAGAATCCTTGAAATTGGAAGAAGGTATCTGCCGTGAGTTTGCAGATTCGGCTCTGGTGGAGATGGAAGCCAAGATATTAAATAATGACAAGATGGATAAGGTTCTCCAGAAAGGCCTGTCCGACATAAATAAGAAGCTTCAGACCGGTCTTGCTCTTGGAGCAATGGTTCTCCGACCGCTTGGTCCGGACAAGACAGAATATGTTGCTGCAGATAAATTCATTCCGATTAGTTTTGATGATAACGGAGTCCCAAATGATATTGCTTTTCTGGTTGTAAAGTGTATTGGTGAAAATGACTATTACACCAGAGTAGAGAGACATTATTTCACAAATGGGAATCTGACCATTGAAAATAAATGTTATCATTCGCAGAGCCGAAGTGATATCGGGCAGAGATGCAGCCTGGAAGCAGTCGCAGAATGGGCAAATATTCAACCTGGGCCAATTGTTTATACCGGTATGACAGAAATGGATTTTGGATATTATCAGAATCCAATTGAGAATAAGGTGGATAGTTCTTCATGTGGTGTATCAATATATGAGTCGGCAAAAGGATTGATAAAGAAAGCTGATGTGCAGGCAGCACGTCTTGACTGGGAATATGATTCTGGAGAACGTGCGATTCACGTGGATCAGAGAGCATTAAAGAGTAAAGGCGGTAAGACTTACCTGCCAAGGCTGAAAAAACGTCTTTACAAAGGGATGAACCTTGAAGATGGTAAGGATAAAGAACTTTACAAAGAATATTCTCCTGCAATGAGGGATGAAGCATTTCGAAGAGGATTAGAAGAATACAAACGAGAGATTGAGTTCAATGTTGGTCTTGCTTACGGAGATCTGTCTGACGCACAGGAGGTGGATAAGACAGCCACGGAAGTGCTTGCATCAAAGACTAGAAAATACAACCGAGTTACTGCAATACAGGAGAAGCTCGAAGAATGTTTAAATGGATTCGTAAATGCGCTGGCTTTCTACAACGGTTCTTATATGTCTGGTGTGGAATTTACTTGCGAGTTCAATGATTCAATCTTGGCAGATGAAGAATCAGAAAGGCAGCAGGACAGGCAAGACGTGAGTATGGGTGTTATGAGCCTGGTTGAATACCGCATGAAATGGTATAACGAGGACGAAGCAACTGCAAAGTCAAAGATCCCGGAACAGAATCAGGTGATGGAGTAAGATGCGGGATGATTACAAAAATAAGATGGCCAGTAAGATCGCTGCCAGATATCAAGACCTGGAAGAACGGATCATGCAAGATATTGTTCGAAGGATCGTTAAAACTGGTGAGATTACCAGTACTGCAGATTGGCAGATCAACCGGTTGCGGATTCTTGGATATTCTTCGGAGGATATTGAGCGGGAAATCAAAAAGACGCTTAATGCTTCCTACCCGGAGATGTTTGAGCTGTACGACAAGGTAATCGAAAAGGAATATGTTCGAGATAATGATGTCTATGAGCAGATCAATGCAGAATATATACCGTATGATCAGAACGAGCAGCTTAATCAGATCACAGAAGCAATTATTGATCAGAGTTGTGAAGATTTGGAGAATATAACCAATTCACTCGGATTCTATTTGGACTATGGAAACGGCAGGAAGGTGCTGACACCACTTGCACAAGTGTATTCGGGATATCTGGATGCAGCATGTTATGATATCGTAACCGGCGCGTTTGATTATAACAGTGTCCTGAGACGAGTAGTTACACAGCTCACGAACAGCGGACTTCGGAAGATTGATTATGCTTCTGGGAGAGCCGATCGGGTGGATGTGGCTGCAAGGAGAGCGGTCATGACTGCAGTCAGTCAGATTACCGGAAAGATATCTGAGTACAACGCACAGAAGCTTGGCACGGAGTATTTTGAGGTGGAGTGGCATGCAGGTGCACGACCGACTCATGCAGTGTGGCAAGGGCGTGTCTGGTCCAAGGAACAGTTGTATTCAGTATGCGGTCTGGGGACAGTTACAGGACTTCTTGGAGTAAACTGCTATCATACATATTATCCATTCTTTCCTGGACTATCCGAACGTAACTGGTCGGATGAATGGCTGGATGTCAAGAATCTGGAAGAGAGTGAACCGAAGAACTTTGGGGATAAGGAATATACCTTGTATGAAGCCAAACAAAAGCAACGCCAGATGGAATTGGCGATGCGGGCGCAAAGAGAAAAGGTTCGACTGCTCCAGAAAGGCAAGGCTGATCCGGATGAAATTCTGTTGCATAAAGCAAAGTATCAAGGACAATTAAATGAATATTCCAGATTTTGCCGGAAAATGAAGCTTACGGAAGAACGTGAGCATATTTACCTGGATATGAAAGGTCGGGTGGCAACAAATAGCAAACGACAGAATGCATTGTTCCCGCGGGAAATGATTGAGAATGCATCCAAGGATGTGGTTCAGTATAAGCGGTATAAAGAAGTTCTGGGAGATTATATTGGTTCGCTTGTTAATTTCGGCCAGATGAAATATAATGATAGTGAGAAATGGAAAATTATCAGTGAAGCATATATAGATGTAAAATGGCAGAGTCAAGCACTGAAGAAGAAACAAATAGGAGAAGTACATTCTATCCCGTATAAAGGTGCTCCGAATAGTGTGTTTGATAATTTCAAAGATGGTGCCTTGCAGAGACGTAGATATTACGGAAATGATGGAAGACCAAGATTGGACATAGATATGACGGATCACGGAAATTCAAAAGAACATCCGATTGTACCACATTATCATAACTGGTATCTTGATGAAAAAGGTAACTTGAAACGTGAAGCAAAGCGCGATAATCCACTTAAATTAGGGCATGAAATTGCCAATAAAGATATTCTCGAGAAGAGGTGATTGAAATGATTGAGTATAAAGATTATGCAAAATTTGAGAACTTGTCTGAGCTGTCAGAAGCTATAGAGATAGGATTAGATATCGAGTTTATTCTTTATGGAGAAAGATATAATATTTCGTGGAGAGATGATGAGCCGTTTATATGCAGGTGTCCAGAAGGTGAGACTAATTTCTATACAGATGCCAAGGCAATGCTTGATAAACATAAAATAAATGATAGACAGTTAAAGGAATTATGGAATGATATGAAAGTATTATCCATGTAGCTACCACCAGTCGAAAGGCCGGTGGTATTTTTGTACGCATTTTTAGGAGGTGATCCACTTATCTCCCTTTGAGACGCAGGGTTATGCGTCTTATTTTTATGCCCTGTCATAAGGCTATAAACTGGACAATTACCCGGCCGGAGGTCTAACCGGCTATATCCCATACCGCTGAAAGAGCGGTCAATAAAATATTTCAGGAGGAATGTAACTATGAAAAATATTTATGAGATTTTGAAAGAGTATGGTATGGAAGTCCCGGCAGATAAAAAAGCGGATTTCGATAAGGCTTGGAAAGAAAATTATCGTACTAAAAGTGAGTATGATAATGCAGTTTCGCAGAGGGACAACTATAAGGCCTCTCTGGATGATGTGAATGCCAAGCTGAAGGAGTTTGAAGGTGTCGATGTAAAAGATCTGCAGGGACAGATCACAAAGCTTCAGGGAGATCTGAAAGCAAAAGATGATGAATACGCAGCGAAAGAGGCAGATCGTGTATTCATGGATTCTATCAAAGAAGCAGTCAAGACTGCAGGTGGAAGAAATGAAAAGGCTGTTATCGCGATGCTGGATATCGATGCTCTGAAAGAATCCAAAAATCAGTCCGATGATATCAAGAAGGCTCTGGAAGACGTGAAGAAGTCTGACGGATATCTGTTCGGAGCAAATGAACCAATTAACAATGCAGTAGGTGGAACCAACATTAATGGCGGAGCGGATCCGGGAGCAGATGATGTTTCAGCTATCCGCGCGGCTATGGGACTGCCGGAAAAGAAATAAGGAAAGAGGTAGAAAGATATGCCAAATGTAATTGCATTAAGAAAAACATATTCCACACTTCTGGATGAGGCATACAAGTTAGCATCATTAACAGCAGTGCTGGATGGACCGAATGATTTAGCTCAGGAGGGCGCAAATGCGAATGAAATCTTAATCCCGAAGATGTCTATGAGCGGATTAGCAGATTATGATAAGCAGACAGGCTATGCCTTAGGAGATGTAACGCTTGATTACGAAACAAAGAAGTGTGATTATGATCGAGGTCGTATGTTCACTGTAGATGCAATGGATAATATTGAATCTGCAGGTATCGCGTTTGGACGTCTGTCCGGCGAGTTCTTACGTACACAGGTAGTGCCGGAATTGGATACATGGAGACTTGCGAAGTATGCTGGATATGCATCAGGAAACAATGTTGTTACAGGAGCGATTGCTGATGGAAAAGCAGGTATTGCGGCAATTCGTGCGGGAAAGACTGCAATTAAGAATGCGGAGGCTAAAACAGAGACTTGCTACCTGTTTATTTCGACAACGCTGAAAGGAATGATTGATGACCTTGACACAACGGCATCAAAGAAGGCGATGGAAGATTGGGCAGGAGTAATTGAAGTACCGGCAAGCAGATTCTTTGACAAAATCACACTGACGAAAACTGGTGCAGGTGGATTTGCAACCACGGGAGGAAAAGCAATTGATTTCTTGATTGTGGACAAAAACGCAGCAATTCAGTATCAGAAACATACAGTTTCGAAGATTATCACTCCGGAGCAGAACCAGACAGCTGATGCATGGAAGTTCGGTTACAGAACAGTTGGTATTGCAGAAGCGAAGGACAATAAGAAAGTAGCAATCTATGTTCACAAAGCCGGAGAGTAAGGAGTGATGTCATGAATGTGACATACGAGTATTACAAGGAGTCTTTTGGTGGTTCTCTGATTCCGGAGAACCGCTGGATTTCCTTGGAATTAAAAATGAGTGCAAGACTTAACCAGTATACATTTGATCGAATGAAAGAAGACAACTGGCCGGAACAAGCCAAAACAGCACTTTGTGAAATGTGCGATTGTGCATATAAGTATGAGCGGCGTGAAGGAAAGATTTCGGAAAATAATGATGGCTATTCCGTGTCATATGATACGAGTAAGCCATTGAATGTGATGTTATATGAAATCGCAGAAGTGTATTTGATCAATGCAGGATTAATGAGTTTGGCGGTGGATGATGATGTTAACGAATGCAACGATAACTATCTATAACCATAGGTACGATTCACTCACCCGTTTCGATACCTGGCATAGAACCATTATTGAGAATGTGCATGTATATGTTGATCACAAAGCATCCGTTGGCGATTCCGGACTAAACAGTGCAGAAGTATATAAGATCCGTATTCCTACCGATGTAGAGAATGCGGATCAGTATCTTCCGCCGGAAGAATATGCGAAGCTGGAAGATCCGGAAGAACACTGGACCATTCAGACAGATGATCAGATTGTACTCGGCGAGTATGCTCAGGAGATTGAAAGGCCAGCTGATCTGAAAGACGTGCGGTTGAGACATTGCAAAGTGTTGTCCTGGTCAGATAACCGGTTCGGTGGGTTGCCACATTGGAGAATTGAAGGAGAGTAAATGGCACAGAAAAAAGAATTTCGAATTACAACCCCTCGCGGAAGTGTGTTTACTTCAGCTGATGCGAATGGAAGCGTAACGGCAAAAATAGAGTGGGCACCAGGATTTGCGCAGCGAAAGGCTGAGAGCTTTTCAAAAGCGCAACAGTTTGTTGATTCAGAATGCCTGAGGTATATGAATCCACTTACACCAAGACAAACAGGATTTCTGATTAAATCAGGAACACTTGGAACAGTGATCGGATCCGGAAGTATCGAATATTTAGCGCCTTATGCCCGCCGGCAGTATTATGAACACAAATCACGGGCAAGGTGGTTTGAGACCATGAAGGCGAGCAAGAAAGACGTAATCAGAGAGGGGGCTGAGAAGCTTGCTGCACGTTAAGAGGCCGATTATTGATAGTATCCGGGAGTACATTACCACTTGCCCGTACGTCGATGATCGAAAGATTAATATTGATTATCTCGGTGATGGAATGGAGTATTCCATTGATCCGATCGGGGCAGATCCCATCTACAAAAGGTATACCGATGGAACCTGCCTAAAACAATTCCAGTTTGCTCTGACCAGTAAAGAAGCCTATGACGGTGATGCCAGAACCGGCATTGCTAACAGCGGATTTTACCAGTCGTTTGAAGAGTGGACGGAACAGAACAACTTAGATGATATTTTCCCAGAGTTGGACGGGCACGATGCCGTAAAGGTGGAAGTGCTGCAGTCGGGCTATTTGTTTGCACCGGATGTAGACCTGGGACGATATCAGATGATCTGCAGATTGATTTACAAATAGGAGGTAGAACATGACAGGAGATACAAATAAAAAGAAATTAGTAGGCAGGCATAAGCGGGTAGCGTTTATGGATGTCGCCGGTGATGGTAAGACATTTACCAGGATGACAGGGTTCACATCAATGTCTGATTCAAAGAACTCTACAGAGTACAGCAGGCAGTATGTGGATGAAGCATCAGAACGATCAGACGTAGTTGGATATGCCCCATCTATGGATTATGAGTTTGACCGTTATACAAATGATGCGGTGCATGCAAAGCTGGCAGAGATTACAGATGATGAGATTCTGGGATCAGATGCACAGGTAACTGTTGTGGTTGTGGATCTTTTTGACGCTACGGCAGAAGATGCCAATACATGTACAGCCAGAAAGCGTGACTGGAGTGTGATTCCTGATTCAGAAGGAGATGGGACGGATGCGCTGATCTATAAGGGCAGTCTGAAAGCGGCAGGAGAGATCGTAAAGGGTACTGCGACAACGACAGATAAGTGGCAGACGTGTACGTTTGCAGCAGAGTAAAAAGATAGGAGAGTGAGCCGATGAGCCTTTTTAAATTTGGAAATCTTGAAGCAGAGATTGATTTTACAGATGTACTATTTCTGGAAAATCTTGAAGATGCGAAACAAGCAATGAAAGAAGAAGCTGCACGTGTACCCAAAACTGGAAAGACTGCAGATATTATTCGTGCACAATGCCAGTGTTACTTTAATTTTTTTGACAGAATTATCGGAGAAGGTGCACATGAAGAAATGTTTCAGGGGAAAATCAGCTTGAATGCATGTCTTGATGCTGCGGATGAGTTGCTGAAATTCGAAAATGACGAAGCGACAAAGCTGAATGGACGATACAGTGAATATACCATACAGCAGCATGGTAACAGACAGCAGAGACGTAATTATAATAAGCAGCATGGAAAGAAGCAGAATAAGGGAAATGTTACTTATTACCGTAATGGCAACAGGTAGTATGCTATGAATATTTTGTTCGATAAATTTCCGGATACAGTTTGCGTGAATGGTGAAGCTTACCAAATTGAAACAGATTTTCGTGAATGGATACGATTTGCTAAACTGGTGGAAGACGAGGATATCCCCTGGCAGATAAAGTGCCGACTGTTGTTACAATGGTACATAGATGGGATTCCGGATGATCTGGAAACAGCAGTTTATGCATTGGGTGATTTTCTGGCAATGAAAACAGAAAACGCAGAAGAGGATGAGAGTATTACCGGATCTGCACCGAAGCAATTGTATTCTTTTGAACAAGATGCAGAGTGTATTTACAGTGCATTCCGAGAGGTGTATGGAATTAATCTGCAGACGATTCCGTATATGCACTGGTGGGAGTTCCAGACATTGTTTGCTGGCCTTCCGGAAAAGACAGAGATCAAACAGAGAATTATGTACCGGAGCATAGATCTCCGGACAATTAAAGATAAGGACGAGCGTAAGAGAATTAAAAAGATACAGGAGATAGTTGCGCTGAAAAAGAAGAATCAGAGAAAAATGACAGATTATGAGATTGGAGATATGTTTGCGTGATGGAGCATATGATTAAGATCCCGACAGAAAGAAAGTGGTTCCGGTGTCCTTGTTGCGGTAAGAAGTTATTGATATACGATGATACCGCCAAATGTGATGGTGTATATATTAACTGTCGGGAGTGTAAGAGAGAAGTAAAAATAAAGATATAAAGCACATGTGAGCCGTTGAGCCGTGCTATCAGAAAGGATGATAGTATTGGCAGACGGCTATTTAAATTTTGATACCAAGATAAATGAAAAAGGATTTAATGACGGTATAAGCAAGCTTGGAAAGCTTGGAAAATCCGGCTTAAAGGTTGCGACACGTGCAGTTACCGCACTGGGAGCAGCTGCAGGAACTGGTATTGCGGCAGCGGTAAAAGTTGGAGCTGCATTTGAGGCAGAGATGTCTAAAGTCTCTGCAATATCAGGAGCCACTGGAGAAGATTTCCAGAAATTAACGGATAAAGCCAAGGAAATGGGAGCCAAGACAAAGTTCTCTGCTACAGAATCAGCACAGGCTATGGAATACATGGCAATGGCTGGCTGGAAGACCAGTGATATGCTCAATGGTATTGAGGGTATCATGAATCTGGCAGCAGCATCCGGAGAAGATCTGGCAACGACATCTGATATTGTAACGGATGCGTTGACTGCGATGGGATTGCAAGCGTCTGACTCTGGACATTTTGCTGATGTATTGGCAGCGGCATCTTCCAATGCTAATACAAATGTCTCCATGATGGGTGAGACATTCAAATACGCAGCGCCTTTGGCTGGAGCATTGGGATACAACATCGAAGATCTTTCTATGGCGATTGGATTGATGGCTAATTCAGGAATTAAAGGCGGGCAAGCTGGAACGACACTCAGAAGTATCCTGACGAGACTGGCAAAGCCTCCGAAAGAAGCTGCTGAGGCAATGGATCAGTATGGAATTTCACTGAAAAATTCCGATGGATCCATGAAGTCACTGATGGAAGTGATGGAGAATATGCGTGA
>ULSO01055693.1_pt1 | contig 11841 bp, 12 predicted proteins | sample 1956701 | NCBI WGS metagenome assembly ULSO01 (sample SAMEA4835708, study PRJEB28245) | human gut metagenome | biome: gut microbiome; material: fecal sample | place: Denmark | collected 2008 | reverse complement strand
TTCCCGCCGGCATCAGCCTTGATCTAGATTACATTCAAAAAGAAGTAGATCTCCGCAAACCAGTGGCGATGATTGGGACCCCGCGCAAAGAGCCAGATATCGTGAATATCATGGCAGGAGTGAAAGATGAAACTACCACTGGTACACCCCTTGTTATTCAGATCAACAATACCAATACTGATTCTTCAAAATATGAAAAATTCAAAGTTACTCCCCGACCGGGACATGCGGATTTCCCTGCCGTAGAAAAATACGGCGTCTGTCATGATCTGCGCGGCGGAGGTCAATTTTCCGGGAGAATGACGGCTCCCTTAACTGCCGCCGGCGCGATCGCCAAAGAGATCTTACTGGAACTGGGCGTTAAAATTGTTGCTTATACTCAGAGCATCGGCGGCATCCAGGACTCAGCCGAACATTCCTTTAAAGAAATCAAAAGAGAAAGCCGGGAGAATCCCGTCCATGCTGCCGATCCCACATTAGCTTTGGATATGCTGAATGAAATCTTAGCTGCCCGCGAAGATGGTGACAGCGTCGGTGGTGTTATCCGTTGCCTTACTGAAGGATTACCAGTGGGAGTAGGTGAACCATTCTTCGATACTTTGGAAGGCGAGATTGCTAAAATGATCTTTGCCATCCCCGGCGTCCGCGGTATCGAATTTGGCAAGGGTTTTGCCGCAGCGGCAATGCGTGGTTCGGAGCATAATGATCCTTACACGATTGTCGATGATTATTACGTTAAGACTGAAACAAACAATGCTGGCGGAGTCTTAGGCGGCCTGTCCACGGGCATGCCTTTGGATTTTAAAGTGGCCTTTAAACCCACCGCTTCAATCTTTAAAGAACAACAAAGTGTCAATCTAGGAACAATGACTGAAGAAATGCTGCTGATTGAAGGACGTCATGACCCTTGCATAGTACCGCGAGCGGTTATTCCCGTGGAAGCAGCGACGGCGATTGTTTTAACAGATTTATGTTTAAGGGGAGATTTTATTGCGTGAAGATATAGAGGACATTAGGAAACGCATAGAAAAAATCGATAATGAGATTTTGAGAATGATGGCTAACAGAACAGCTGCCGCAGTGGAGATGGGTAAAAGAAAAGCCTCTGATTCCCTGCCTCTGCGTGCACCGGAAGTAGAAGAAAAAGTTATCGCACGCTATGTTTCCAAAGCCAAAGAATTCGGCATGTCCGAAAGTTCAGCTTCGACTATCGCCAGACTGCTTATTCACGAATCAATTGAACAGCAAGGATTAATCCCTCGGCCGGCAAAATCTAAAAGAATATTAATCGTCGGCGGCAATGGTAAGATGGGGCAGTGGCTGTGCAGATTCTTTGCAGCCCGCGGTCATAAAATAAAGGTTTATGATACCACAGAAAGCATCAAGTATCCTTCCGAAAGTGATCTTAAACAAGGTGTGTTGGAAGCCGAAGTCATTGTTGTTTCGGTGCCGATCTCAGCCACCAATGCAATGCTGGAAGAGATTTACTCTTATTCTCCAAGCGGCTTGATCTTTGATATTTCATCCATCAAAAGTCCCTCTTCAGAGGTTCTTAAAAAAGGAGCAAAGACATTTGAAGTCTGCTCAGTACACCCAATGTTTGGTCCTGAAACGAACTCAATCATTGATGAAAATCTAGTAATCTGTAACTGTGGATCGTATGATGCCGTAGAAAAAGCAGAAGAGCTCTTTGACGGTGCCAACATCACCAAGACGGATCTGGATGAACACGATCGCCTCATGGCTTATGTTTTAGGATTAAGTCATGCTACCAATATCGCCTTTTTTGAGACTTTGAATCGGAGCGATAAAAGCTATGTCGAGTTGTCGCGGGTTGCTTCGACCACCTTTAAAGAGCAGGTGGAAACTTCACATAATGTTGTTTCAGATAATGCACAACTATACTACGAAATTCAAAATCTCAACCCCTATGGACAAGAAGTTCTTAGTACTCTGATTGATTCGGTCGTTAGTATCAAAGAGGCCGCCGCTAAAGGCGATAAGGAAGCTTTCACCAAGATGATGAGTGAAGGTAAAGGATATTTTGGAGGCGATTAAGCATGTCAAAGATAAAAGTAGCAGTCCTTGGCGCGACAGGAATGATCGGTCAAAGATTCATTCAACTTCTGGAAGATCACCCTTGGTTTGAGATCGGAGGATTATATGCTTCAGAGCGTTCAGAAGGCAAAAGACTTACGGATGTTCTGAAAGTCAGAGACCACCGGTTCCAAGATGAGACGCTAGCCATGAAAATTGAGCGTCTTGAAATAAAAAAGATCGCACAGACGAACAGGATCGCCTTTTCTGGTCTGCCGTCCGATATTGCCGGTCCCATCGAAAGCGATCTTGCTACCGAAGGAATCGCCGTCTTTTCTAATGCCGCCAATCACCGGATGAGGGCTGATGTGCCGTTATTGATTCCGGAATGCAACGCTGCGCACCTTGACGCTGTTAAAAACCAAGAGACCTATGCTAACGGCGGTTACATCGTCACCAATGCCAACTGTTCAACTACCGGCATTGCTTTGCCCTTGAAGGCGATCGATGAAGCCTTTGGTTTGAATTTCGTGAGTATCTCAACATACCAAGCTGTATCAGGCGCAGGTTATCCAGGTGTTCCTTCTTTAGACATTCTCTGCAACGTAGTGCCTTACATTAAAGGAGAAGAAGAAAAAATGGAGATGGAATTGTCTAAAATTCTCGGGAAATATGAGAATTCTCAGTTCACCAATGCCGAAATAAATGTACTGGCTAACTGCGTACGTGTACCGGTAATCGATGGTCACCTAGAGTCCTTAGTACTAAGAGTAGCTCAGAAGACCAAAGTTGACGAGATGAAAGCAGCAATGGCTTCTTTCCAGGCTGAACCACAGAAACTGGAACTGCCTTCGGCACCAGTCAAACCAATTATTGTTCGGGAAGAGCCTGACCGCCCGCAGCCAGCTTGTGATGCTTTTGCCGGTGAACCGTCAAGAGCAAGAGGTATGGCCTGCACCGTTGGCCGTGTCAGAGAAAAAGACAATTATTTCAAGATGTTCGTACTATCACATAACACTCTGCGCGGGGGAGCGGGTGGATCAGTGCTTAATGCTGAATTAGCAGTAGCAAAAAAATTGATATGAGGCTGTAAAATGAAAAGGACATACGAAGAGATTAATGCCAAAATCAAAAGTGGCGACGCAGTAGTCATGACTGCTGAGGAAGCCATTGTTCTTGCTGAAAGTAAGGGCATTGAAAAAGCGGCGGAAGAAGTGGACGTGGTCACTACCGGCACTTTTGGAGCCATGTGTTCTTCAGGAGCCTTTGTCAATTTTGGGCATTCTGAACCACCGATTCGTATGTCAAATGTTACTTTAAACGACGTGCCAGTCTGTGCCGGTTTGGCGGCTGTTGACGCCTATATTGGAGCAACGGAAGAACGCCCCGGTTCGGAACCAAAATACGGCGGTGCGCATGTAATTGAAGCACTGGTAAAGGGTGAAGCTATTCACCTCAAGGCCACTGCCCCCGGTACCGACTGTTACCCCCGCAAGGAAATTGATACATACGTCTCGTTAAAAACACTCAACCAGGCGTATCTTTACAACCCGCGCAATATGTATCAGAATTATGCGGTGGCAACTAACTCATCAGACAAAACTTTATTCACCTACATGGGAAAGCTCCTGCCTGAATACGGCAATATGACGTACAGCAGCGCCGGCCAGCTTTCACCGCTGCTTAAAGATCCGACGTTAAGAACCATCGGTATCGGCACGAGAATCTTCTTAGGCGGCGGCATCGGCTATGTAGCCTGGGAAGGTACCCAATTTAAAACTAATGTGCCGGTCAGAAACGGCGTGCCTTCAGCCTCCGCTAGAACCTTAGCAGTTATCGGTGACCTGAAAGGCATGAGCAGTGAATTCTTAAGAGGCCTGAGTTTCCACGGATACGGCGTATCTTTAGGAGTAGGCATCGGTATCCCGATCCCCATCCTTGATGAGAATTTGATGAAGTCAGCAGTAGTTGCCGACAAGGATATTTATGCGCCGGTTTTAGACTACTCAACACCCTCCCGCGACAGACGGCCGATTGGCGAAGTGAGCTATGCAGAACTTAAAAGCGGCAACGTAGAGCTGCTGGGTAAGAAGATTAAGACTTCTTCATTATCTTCATACAGCAAAGCGCGGACCATTGCTGAAAAATTAAAAGGCATGATTAATGCCGGTGAGTTTTTACTTACTCAGCCGGTTGAGCAAATGCCTGCGGAACGTAAACAAAAACCACTGAATATCTGTGCCAAAGAGGAGGTGCTGTAAGTGGTAAAAAAGAAAGTTAAGCTTAAGTTCGTACCGGAGCAGGCTAACGAACCAATCACCTACGTACTGGTAAAAGATTACAATCTGCGCTTTAATATATTACAGGCTAGAATTGTTGATGGCGGCGGTAAACTACTCTTGGAAGTAGAAGGTGAAGAAAAATGCATTGCCGCCGGTCTCAAATACCTCAAAGACTGCGGTGTCGGCGTCAAGGAAGTCTTTGATTTTGTGGCAAAAGATGAAGAGAAATGCACTAACTGCGGCCTTTGTGTTTCGATTTGTCCGGCGGAAGCGATTGATGTTGACCGCGATACCTGGGTAGTGAAATTTAACACAGAAAAATGCATTGGTTGCCTGATGTGTGTTGAGGCCTGTCCGCTTAACGCCATGGTTCTCAAAATATGATCGTTCATCAACATTTTGAAATGGCAGAAACGGCGGTAACCATCATCGCCGAAGAAGAGTATCTTCCTGCCATCACTAATTCTATTTTTGATTCACGAGAAATTGTTGAAAAGTGTATCGTGGCTCATCCCGAATTTCGCTGGTCACTGGAGCCTTTGAACATTGCAGGCGATGAGTTGATAATGAGAATGTGCAACGCGGCTAATAAAGCGCAGGTGGGGCCGATGGCAGCAGTCGCCGGCATCATTGCAGAAAGAGCCGTCCAAGCTGCGATTGCTGAAGGTTGCCGGCATTGTATTGTCGATAACGGCGGAGATATTGCTATGATCTTAGAAAAACCATTGGAAATCGGCATTTTTGCTCCAGGTCTAGAGAATCTTGGTTTTCACTTAGAACCTTGTGACCAGATCATCGGCATTTGTACTTCCTCAGCCACTGTTGGACCGTCGATCTCTTTTGGAGCAGCGGATGCAGCAGTTGTCATTGCTCAGGATGTGGCACTGGCTGATGCCTGCGCTACCCGCTTAGGCAACCTTGTAACTTCCGATAACGACGAAATAATCAAAGATGCGCTTGCACAAATACTCAGCATTGAAGGGGTGGCGGGCGCCTTTGTAGCAATAAATTCCAAGATTGCTATGAAAGGAACAGTGCCTGAACTCCGTAAAGTACACTTTGATTCCTCACAGATAACTAAAATTCAGTTTTAATAAAAAATTAATTAATGAGTAGCACCATTCCCAATTAATGTCTAAGTCCACTAAAAAAAGTGCAGTTGCAATTGTCATAATGATTTTACTGCTCTGCATACTCATTTATCCCTACCTTTCTGATATGGAAGAAGGCGGTGCCAGTGGCGGCAGTATCTCCGGCAATGGCTTTATTTCAACTGCCGATCAATCTCACAAAATCGATGATAAAACCGTAGAGATTACTCTGGGAGAACTTAAGCCAACACCAAAAGTTACTGACGCTACCATCGTATTATATAATCCTGAAAATGATGTAAAATACAGCGAATCATTTGAGGGTTCAGAGTATAAGATCACTTTTGAAGATATTACGGTAACTTTCGATGACGCCGATGGTGATGGCCTCATGGATGCAGAGGAAAAATTAGTCTTCGAAAACGATGATGCCTTTGGCGCTGGAATCTGGAATATAGAAGTGAATTACGACGGCTACAGCAACGGCACCAACACCTACCGTTTCCACATCTTTGAAAACAATGTGGAAAGTTATACTGAAAACGTCAGCGTTAATTTTCTTGATGTGGGTCAGGCTGATTCGGCACTGATCTTTACCTCAGATAATAAGACGATTATGATCGACGCGGGTATTCCCTTGAATAAAACTAGCTACATCCCTAAACTGCTTGATCAATTAGAAAAGCTGGGCGTAGAAAAGATTGATGCCTTAATTTTAACTCATCCAGACTATGACCACATTGCCGGTGCAGCAGCGGTTTTAGAAAAATATGAAGTGGGCAGCTTTTACACCTGCAAAAAAGATTCACCCAGTGCTACATATAGTAAATTAGTGGAAGCTGTCAACAATGAAAAATGTGAAGCACACTACGGAGACTTTTCTGCGGGTGATTACTTAAATCTCAGCACTACAGAATCATTCAGAGTATTAGCTGTGGATGCTCTGAACACGGACGCTAATTCAGCCAGCGTAGTTATCAGAATGAGCTGTGCCTCATCGTCCGTAATGTTTACTGGTGATGCTCCTTCAGAAGTTGAACAGATCATCATCAAGGATTTTACCAGAGATGCTGATGTGGATGTACTGAAAGTAAGTCATCACGGATCGCGAACTGCCAGTTCTGAAGAATTTTTAAAGATCGCCACCCCGGAGATTTCGGTGATCTCATGCGGGGCAGGTAACAGTTATGGCCATCCGCATGCCGAAGCCTTAGAACGACTGGAAAAATATTCAACAGAAATCATCAGGATCGATGAAGTGGGAAAATACACCTACGTTTCGGAAGGCGGAACTATTGCTGGGCTGAGCGCAGCTAGTTAAAATTAAACACCAATGAAGATCGTACCAGCGGTACGGTTCTTCACACTATTTTTTCATGCCATTACGCGACTAGGCAATATTCTTAATATATGGTAGCAATGATTGCCTCCAAAGACCGGTGAATCTAATGCCCATTAAACTGGCTGTACCAAATAAAGGAAGATTAAATGAGCGTTCTTTAGAGATGCTTAAACGTGCGGGATTAGAAGTAGAAACAGGAAGCGACAGACTGCTCTTTGCTTCAGTCAAAAACGGGAATTTTTCGATTCTTTTCTTAAGAGCTCAGGACATTGTACGCTTTGTACAAACAGGGGCTGTTGATGCCGGCATTACCGGTTGGGACCTTGTTCTTGAAAACGGCAATGATGTTGAACTGGTAAAAGAAATGGGCTTTGGCAGATGCCGCCTGTCAGTAGCAGTTCCTGCTGCTTCTGGCATTAAAACAGTGGCAGACGTACCTAACGGCTCACGGGTGGCGACCTCCTTCCCCAACATGACCAAAAAATTCTTTGAAGAACAGGGAAAGGAAGTAGAGATTGCCGTCATTTCCGGAGCAGCCGAAGTAATGCCGCGGATGGGCGTCGCTGATTTTATTACAGATCTGGTATCGAGCGGAAGCACCCTGAAGAGCAATAACCTCCAGGAGATTGCAGTTATTGCTGAATCACAAGCGGTGCTGATTGCCTCCAAGAATCTTGATGAAGAGCAATTAAAAGAGTTGCAGGAACTGGCCAGTGCTTTGGAAAGTGTGGAAATTGCCGAGCACAAAAAGTATCTGATGGCTGATGTGCCAGTAGATTCTTTGGCCGAAGTAAGATCTTTCCTGCCCGGCATCGACGGCCCGACCGTGATGAACATTGCCGGCAGAGACGATGTGGTGGCGATTCATGTGGTCGTAGACAAATCACAAATTTACAGTACAGTTAACAAACTCAAAAAATTAGGTGCTTCCGGCATCTTGATCGTACCAATTGACAGGATGGTGCCGTGATGGAATCATGGCTCCGCGAGACTGTGAAAGACCTCGAGTTATATTACAACCCCAAGATCAAAGCGATTCGCATGGATACTTCAGTCAACGTAGTCGGGGCCAACCCGGCAATCGAGACGGTATTGCACGAAGGAGCAAACTTGGAAGCTAATCAATACCCATCACCTTACTCCGATAACCTTCGTAAAGCACTGGCTGAAAAATACAGCTTGCATGAAGACAATTTTGTAGTGGGCAATGGCTCGGATGAGGTTTTAGACATTTCTTTCAAATCGTTTTTAAATCCTAACGAACTCGTTATTGCACCTTATCCCTCTTACGTCCTTCACGAATTTTTTGTAAAGATTAACGGTGGGCGCTTTGCCACCGTTGATCTGCGTCCCGATTTCCAATTGGATGTCGAAGCGATGTTGGAACCTTCGAGTAAAATGATCATTCTCTGCACACCCAATAATCCTACGGCCAACTGCTTTAAGAAAGCCGATGTGCAGAAAATCATTGAAGGACACGAAGGACCGGTTATTGTGGATGAAGCCTATGGTGAATATGCCACAGACAGTTTCATCTCCCAAGTAGATGAATTTGACAATCTGATTGTGACCAGAACTTTCTCTAAAGCTTACGGCCTGGCCGGCCTTAGAGTCGGCTACATGGCAACTAATAAAAAGCTGGCCAATGCGCTGCAGAAAGTAAAAATTCCTTATTCGCTCAATAAAGTAAGTGAAGCCGTCGCTATTGCCGCCCTGCAAGATACTGCCTACCTGCAGAAAGGACAGCAGGTAATTAATGAGCAGCGGGCTAAACTTTCTGCGGGACTGCAGGCCTTAGGCTTTGAAGTATTTCCTTCTGAAAGTAACTTTATTATGTTCCGCACTAAAGTGCCTTCGGCGGAGTTTGTAGCACGTTTGGCAGCTAAAGGAATTTTAATCAGAGATTTTGGAAAACGCAGACTCTTGGAAAACTGTGTGCGCACGACGATCGGCACTGAAGAACTCAACACGCTGTTGTTGACCAAAATCCGTGAGGTGAATGAAGAATGGTAGAAATCCGCCGTTCAGTGAAATATCCCGAAGCGAACGACTCATATCGCATTGGTCAACGGCCCAAAGTACGGGTCTCCATCGTGGATTATGGTGTCGGTAATCTGCATTCGATCCGCAAAGCCTTGGAAATTGCCGGGGCAAGACCGGTTATCGAATCCAATGTCCGCAATTTGCTAGATGCTGAAGTGATGGTCTTCCCGGGAGTGGGTGCTTTTGATCCCGCAGCCAAAAAACTTGAACCCTATCGAGAGATCATTCTTGACCGCCTTAACGCCGGCACGCCTTGCTTAGGCGTCTGTATCGGTACACATATCCTCTTTGAAGGAAGCGCTGAAGGTACGCTGCCGGGAATCGGTTTCCTCCAGGGTAAAGTAGAGAAGCTGCAGACGGAAAAGGTTCCTCACATCGGCTGGAATCAAGTAAAAAGTGAAGATGCGTATCTGAACGGGGTGGAATCACCTTACTTCTACTTTGCGCACAGCTATCGCGGAAAGCCCACAGAAGATGTAGTCCGGGGAACAACTGAATACTATGAAGTCTTTCCCTCATTAATCAGAAAAAAGAACACCGTTGCCGTTCAGTTCCATCCAGAAAAAAGCGGGGCTTCGGGTGCCATCTTCCTTAAGAATTTCATAAAGTTTGTAGAGGAAAAATTATGATTGTGATCCCAGCAGTCGATATCCTTGGCGGAATGGCTGTACAATTAGTAGGCGGTAAACCTGGTACTGAAAAAATCAGCCTGCCTAATCCCTGGGAAGTTGCTCAAGACTGGGTGAGCAAAGGTGCCCAGCGCCTGCATCTTGTCGATTTAGACGCGGCTATGGGCAGCGGCGATAATCTACAGGCAATCGCCAAGATTGTAGAAGCAGTTGACGTCCCCATTGAAGTCGGCGGCGGCATCCGCACCACGGAAAAAGCAGAAACACTGCTGGATCTGGGCGTGGATATTATTGCCGGAACACGGGCGGTGAGCGATCCCGAGTGGTTAAAAGATCTCGCCCAGCGCTATCCTGATAAAATCATTCTCGCCTTGGATGTCAAGCAGGGCAAAATCCAGTTAAAAGGCTGGAAAGAATCATCATCAAAAACATTAGCTGCCGTTTTAGAAGAAGTTGCAAATCTTCCGCTGAAGGGAGTGTTGCATACTAACGTCGATGTGGAAGGACAGAATAAAGGAATAAATGTTAATGAAACAAAAAAATTCCGCGCGTTGTGTCCACACCCCATTATCGAATCAGGTGGCATTTCCAGTAAAAAAGATTTGGCGCTTTTGGAAGAAATCGGCATTGAATATGCCGTGGTAGGAATGGCCATTTACACCGGGGCCATAAAACCAGAAGAAGTTTGGAGGCAGGAATGATGAGATCTGCAGATATTAAAAGAAAAACAAAAGAAACGACCGTTTCGGTGAGTCTTAACTTAGACGGCACAGGAACAGCTCAGATAAAAACAGATGATCAATTCCTTACTCATATGCTGGAAACTTTCAGCCGTTACGCATCGTTTGATTTGCAAGTTGATGCCAGCGGCGATAATTTCCACCACTTGATTGAAGATGTCGCTATTTCACTGGGAGAAGCGTTTAAAGCGGCTTTGGGCGAAACACCAATAGAACGGGTCGCTTCGTTCATGATGCCCATGGATGATGCCTTGGTAACAGCTTCCGTGGACATCGTCGACCGGGCCTGGTGTGATGCTGATTGTCCCGATGAATTGTATCTTCATTTCTTCCGTTCCTTTGCTATGTCAGCAGGGCTAACACTGCACATTATAATTCACCGCGGGTTTGACGAACACCACTTGATTGAAGCTTCGTTTAAAGCCCTAGGCAAAGCCCTGAAAAATGCTACCGTCGTCAGAAGCGACGTGTTGAGTACTAAAAATAAAGTAATTTTGGAGAAATAATCATGTTGACTAAAAGAATCATTCCTTGTTTGGATGTTACCGATGGTAAAGTAGTAAAGGGAGTTAAATTTCAAAACCTAAAGGGAATTGGTTACCCGCCAGATCTTGCTCACATCTATGAGCAGCAGGGTGCCGATGAAATTACCTTCCTAGATATCACCGCCTCCTCTGAGGCCCGCGATACGCTGTTGAACATCGTGGAAAAAACTGCCGAAAAGATTTTTGTCCCGCTTACCGTCGGTGGCGGTATCCGTTCAAAAGATGATATGCGGGCCGCGTTAAAAGCAGGAGCTGATAAAGTATCAATGAATACAGCAGCCCTACAAAATCCCACACTCATTACTGAATGCGCGGAAGAATTCGGCAGCCAGTGTGTAGTCGTAGCTATTGATGCTAAACAAGATGGTGGAAGCTGGTCAGTATACACCCACGGCGGCCGCAACAAAGTCGACCTCGATGCCGTTGAATGGGCACAAAAAGTAGAAGATCTGGGTGCCGGTGAAATTCTCCTGACGAGCATGGATGGCGATGGTACGACAAATGGTTATGATTTGAAATTAACAGAAAAAATTGCAGAAAGTGTAAACATCCCCGTTATCGCCTCAGGCGGCTGCGGTAGTCTGGAACACATCTATGATGTGTTTTCACAAACCAATGCTTCAGCAGCCTTGGCCGCTTCCATTTTCCACTATGGAACTTACACAGTCAGTGATGTTAAAACGTACCTTCGTGATAAGGGAGTGCTTGTCAGATGAAACTTAATTTTGATGCACACGGTTTGATCCCGGTAGTCGTCCAAGATTATCTCACCAACGAAGTATTGATGGTGGCCTGGGCCAACGAAGAAGCTTATGAAAAAATGCTTGCTACCGGAAAAACCCACTTCTGGTCCCGGTCACGGCAGAAACTGTGGATGAAGGGCGAGACCTCCGGACATGTGCAGGATATCGTCTCCATTCAAACAGACTGTGATGCTGATACTCTCTTAGTAAGAGTAAAACAAACGGGAAATGCCTGCCACTTGGAAAAACCATCCTGCTTTGATGAAGTACTCTACGGCAACACTGAAAAAACGGCTGCCATCCTGCCCGAATTAATTCGCGTAATCCACGATCGCAAGGAGCATCCACAAGAAGGCAGTTACACGAACGAACTGCTTAACAATGAAGAT
>ULSO01096408.1_pt1 | contig 11860 bp, 3 predicted proteins | sample 1956701 | NCBI WGS metagenome assembly ULSO01 (sample SAMEA4835708, study PRJEB28245) | human gut metagenome | biome: gut microbiome; material: fecal sample | place: Denmark | collected 2008 | reverse complement strand
ATAGAGATCAGTACCAATCAGGTACTGTGTACCGCCTACCGCGGCAACCATTTCAGTGATGGACGGCGCCAGGGAGATAATTTTCAGATCTTCACCAGTCGTCAATGTTTTACCATCAGAAGCGTAGCTGTAATAATTAAATCCTGTATAATCGGTTCCAGGAATTAAATCATCCACTCCGCCGGCTCTTGCCCAGCAGATTAAATCATAATCAGCCGCATTTACTGCATAGGGATCGAGGGCTAGTTCCCAGCCGTCAGCAGTCTGCAGATACATTGCCCATTCTTTACCGTCTAAATTAATTTGTCCATTTATGGAATAAATGGTACCGGCATCTTTGTCCAGGTATACAAATTCATAATCATTGATATGACAAGCCGCTTCTAACGCTTCAATACCATTCATTTCTTCGGTAAAAGACATCTCTGTCCAGTTAACGTCCCAATAACCAAAATCAATCATTACCCCCTGCCGGGTATCCTGAGCCGCAGTAGTCAAACCCATGAAAGGGGTTATCGCCAAAATCAAGATTAGGCACATGAAGGAAGCTAATAACTTGATTTTGACGGATTTCATTTCTTCACCTCATAAACCAGCAGGAATCTCCGCAGGTGTTGTCGGGAGTGGAACGTTCACATTTTCTACGGTAGTAGTCTGCAGAATCAGCGCAAAATAATGATTCTCAGTAATGTCATATTGACCGATAGAGTAGTCATTATAGCTCCAATTATCTGCATCATCCAGTGTCTCTGCATCAGGATCGTAACGATACTGTGACCAATAGGTCCAGGTACCGTATTGTCCACCGGCAGAGCTGATTCTTTTATCTTCCCAGCCTAAGAATTTATTCAACCAGCCAAACGATTCGCGGCGTTCATCATAGGATAAAACTTCTGTTTTATCACCGCTGAAATCTTCTGGAAGAAGGTAAGTATACACGGCATCAGCTAAACATTCAATGACATTTCCACCGGTACCTTCGATCCAAAAGCCCTCCCGCCGTTCCTGTTCAGTCATAATGCTGCGGATAAGTTCATTGGCGTCATAACCTTCTTTAAACTGCAGGAAGAAATATACTTTGTATTCGATGTCAAGATCTGGTGCGGCATAGGTTATTTTACCATGCTCATCAACGATTCTTTCAGTATAGGATAAATAAAGCGATACGCCCTCGGCTAAATCAAGCTTAGTGGTAGCTGCTGAAGAAAGTACCTGCCAGCCATCAGGAGAAGCCCATTTAAAGACTACCCAATATTTGTTACCGCTGTTGGCTACACCATCAACTGAACGAATATTGCCGTTGCTGCTGTATTGGATATCCCGTTCCGGGAAAGCCGAAGCCAGAATGTTAGCAATAGTATTGCCAAAGCCCTGGCCGGTTTCTTCACCATCAGGACTGCTGAGAGTGCAGGTAGCGTTTACTTCTTTGAATTCCTTGCTTTCTGCAGCATCATTTTGCAGGGCAAAAACGGCTACCACCATGAGGGCGATTACCGCTACGAAGATTACCATCGTTGCCAGCAATGTTTTTTTATTCATTTTTTCACCTTAGATATGATTGGGCAGGTCGGAACCGGCCACGATGCCGATTACAATGTCCATGCCCGAGCTGGTTGTATTTCCCTTAACGTTGAACTTCAGCATTCCTTCAGCAATCGTCCCCGTAACGGTTTTAACCGCGTCAGCGGAGCTGTCATAATAATAGATGGTTGTCGCCCGGTACGGAGAACCTACCGGGAGCTCAATGGTCAGCTGCAGATCACCAGAGATGCCATCACCAGCAAGGCTGATTTGAACGAAATCCAGAGAAGTTCCCGCTGCATATTGTCGTATTTTGCTGACCGTTGATCCATAAAGATAAGGTTCTAATGCACTGATTTTCGCTTCAGCCGGGATCAGACCTGTAACTTTTACACCGCCGTCGGTAGAAATCGTTGAAGAAGTGTTCTCCTGCCATTTGGCTTTCAGAGTGATGTCCTTTTCCAGCGGATAAATCATGCCCGCTGCATACTTAGTATCGCCATAATACCAGCCTAAGAATGTGTAACCGGTTCTCGTGGTAGTCGGTAAAGTATCGATAGCCAGACCGTTAGTAACGGGCAATTTATCATCTACTTTGGAACCGCCGTTACTGTCAAACGAAAGGGTATGGTTACTGAGCCATTTGGCTTTCAGAGTAAGCGCAGAAGAAACTTTGCTATATTGCGAAAGGTATTCGGTATTGTTTAAAAACCATCCGGCAAAGGTATAACCATTACGCTGCGGTTCCGGCACATAACCCAGGATGCCATCCTTTTTGACATAAACTGCATTTACTGACGACCCGCCGTTACTATCGAAATCTACTTTGATATTTGGTTCATAAGTAGCAATTAATGTAATATCCTCGGTAACTACGTCTTCCCAGACTATCCACTTCTGGTTGGAAGTAGTTTTCCAGCCGACAAAAGTCTTGTCTTCTGCCACTTTAAAGAAGGGTTCATCGACAATTGAGCCTTTAGGTACTTTTACTTCAATGACTTCTGCATTATCAATGACAAATGAAACTGTACAGTAAAGATTCTGCAGTTCGCCATAATTGCTCACTTTGTTCTTTTCGCTTTCACTTAAAGACGAATAACGGTATTCGACCATGCCCACTTCTTTAAAGTTAACGTAATTGCCGTTGTTGATCTGCCCGACAATTCGTTCAATGGTCTGTTCAACATCTGCGGCTGTATACACAGAAGTTTCTGCATTTTTATGACCATAGCAGAAAAGTGTTGAGTCGTTACGAACCAATAAATATCCATCAGGCGAGATAGTAAAACTCTGGAAAGCAAACTGCTCTACTGAAGGAGTCAAAGTGCCGACAACATTCAACTCTGTCTGTCCCTGCGTGTCTTTGAGAATGCGGATATCTGCGGAGCCGATATGGCTGGTCTTATCACCACTTTTCACAGTTCCATATTCAATAATGTAGATGTAGACAGCATAGTTATTTTCAGCAGTGGCGTAAGCTGTGGTGATCGAAGCAGAACTTTTTGTCAGAATACCGTCAGTTCTCACCGCATATGCCGAGGACATTGTGCCATCTTGAGCGATATTCAGCACAGTAAAGGGCTCATTGGTGCCCATAGTACTCCCACCGCCGCCAATATAGAGCCGATCGTTATAGATCACAGGCGTGGCCTGAGTACCGCCATCTTCAATGTCGGAAACCCATATTTTTTCAGAAAGTGTATTTATTGAACCGTCGGCATCAATAGTGTAGGAATGAATGGTCAGCGTTTTGCCGGTGTTGTCTTCAGAAGTAGCTGCCGAAGGATCAGTGGTTGCATTGGTTGCTACATAAACACGGCCTTTGTACAAAGTAAGTCCCGAAACACAGTATTCGTTAGCAAGTTTATGCGTGCTGAATACTGCTCCGGTTTTTGCATCTACCACATAAATGACTGCTCCGCCGATGGCGTAACCTTTTTCAGCGATAATACAGTAGTTTCCAGCAAAGGCTGGGGTAGCGTTGTACCAACCATGGGCTTCCAGAACCCATAAAGGCTGTACTGCTTCACTGCTTTGTGCAGGGTCAATGTCTTCAGAACTGAAACAGGCGTAATTACCATCATATGTTCCAAAATAAACTGCACCATCATGATAGATGATTGATCCTTGTACTTCCCCGCCGGCGACTGGCACTGACTGATAAAGTTGTTTTAAAGTGTCGGCAGCAAAGACTCTAAGAATGGTAGAATCACCTGAACGGCAGGGAACAAAGATTTTACCATCACCATAAGCAAGCGCCATGTTATAGACCGAATCAGAAGCACAACTTACTTTAGCTACGGTTTTTCCAGTTGCCGTTACTACACAATACAAAGCATTCTCTGCCCCGCGGAAGAAGTAAGTTTTATCACCAACACAGATGGCCGACCCGGGAACTTTCCAGATCATCGAACCGCCGTCAATTTTATCGGCGACTTTCCAGAGTTCAACTAGATCCTCCGATTTGGTAGGTGTTTTAGAATCAGAAACACCGAGCAGATCAAGATTGCCAAACCAGTAATTCCAATCTGATGAATTTACCGATTCGCTTAGATACTCATAATTTTTAGATGGGAAATATGAATTATCAGTGGGAACATCCAATGATTCTTCACCTTCACTGCTGGGTAGGGCGTAAACTGCACAGACGATAAGAATGGCAACAACGGCGACTGCCGCAACCGCAAGAATATTAGATTTCTTCAAATGAGACCCTCCTGGCGATGCAGGAATCGATGATTCGCAGTGCTTGGTGATATACACTCATGTTCCGAGTTGACTGCATAATCCAACACCAATTTCCATATCGAATATTGAAGTATAAATATCAAAATGACCAAAACTTTCCAAAGATGAATCCATCCAATTCAAAAGCAAGATATTTGGACAGTAATTGCACTATAACCTAAGTGTTTGCTTGAGAATAAGCAACAGAAATAAGTCCTAAATAAAAAATTAAAAATGCTCTTTGGCTGAGCAAAGAGCAGAGATGCTTAGAGTTTATTTTTCTTGCGCAGGACGATGTAGAGCACAGCGAGGATTGCCAAGACGGCGATGATTGCCGCGGCATAATACAGCGTGTTATTATTGCCACCATTCGGCACTGGTTCCGGTGTCGGTTCGATGCTCAGATCTTCTTTAACAAAATAGAAAGAGAGGTGATTTGTGGTAAAGGAGATTGTTTTTGTTTCTGCATCATAAACCGAGTCTTTCTTGACGATATTGCCCAGATCATCAACGTACCAGACAGTAATCTTAGCGGGATCCTCGCCTTCCTTGAGTTCATAAGGCACCGTAATACGGATGTTACCGCCTAATTCATGAATATCAGTAGTTTCTGATTTGATAGCGAAATCAAAAACCAGTGCATCGCCAACGGCTGCCTGCTGCTTTTCATTAAGACTGCTGACATCAGCTTTGGCTAAAGTTACAGAGACCTTTTCTCCACCCTGCGCCACTAGATTTTTTGTCACTTCAGGGGGTAATTCAATCTCAGCTACTTCTGTCTTCAATTTGACACTGATGTCTGCTTCTGCAAGTTTAGACAGTGAGTCATTTAAAAGTTCAGCAGTGGTTGCCTCGGCAGAAGCGTTTCCTGTCGATTCGATTTCTAAAGTATGAGCGATTTCCACTTCTTTTTCTGCAGCTAGTTTCTTGGCTTCTTCCGCCTGCTGGAGGGCTGCATCAATTACCGCTGAATCTACGGACAGTTTACCCTCAGTGGTTTCTACCGATACTTTTGACGTTGAAGAAGAAGTTACGCCAGCAGCATCTTTTTTGATTTCTGTAGAGGTAACAACTCCGGACGTTTTGTCATCGATGGCTAATGATGTTGTTTCTTCAAGAGAGTTGCCTTCAGCGTCTTTTACGATCGTATCGGTTTGTTTAGTAAAAGAACCGTCAGCAGCAATTGTTTCCTTACTTTTTTCTTCAAGAGAAGATTTGGTGTTTCCATCGCCGTCTTTAACCGTTTCGGTTTTCGCAACAGTTACCTGCTTTGAGCCGTCTTCATTTTCCTTCGTTGTTGTCGACTCAGTAACTGCCATGACGGTGCCATCTTCATTCTGCTTTTCATCGACAATTGTCACAGTTTGTGATCCGTCAGGATTGTTCGTGACCGTAACTTCCGCAGATTCCGAAATCCAGACTGCGTAAAGTGTGAGATCCTGGTCACCAGCAGTAAGTGAGGATAAAGCCGTTAAAGCGCCACTGCTCTTTGCCCACCCCTTGAACTCATATCCTTCTCTAGTTCCTGCCGATTTTGAAAGATCTACCGCTACCCCTTTTTTCACTTTTTCCGTAAAGTTCTCAGCAGAACCGCCGTTGGTATTGTAGGTAACGGTAATTACATCAGTATCGTGTCTGAGTTCCAGAGGGACGTCAGAAGCAGCTACACCGATGTTAGCAGAAGCCCCATCCACTGAGGTTGTTTGTCTTACTAAAGCAAACGTTCCGCCCTGATCATACCAGCCCAATGATGAGTTGTTATATGACCAGGAACCACCTGATGAAAAGTCTGGCCCGGTCCATTTATATTGAGACCAATATTTCCACATGCCGCCGCTAAGCTGCACATCGCCTAATCCAAAGAAAGTTCCCAACCATCCTTTGAGAGCACCTTTTGTAATTAGCATGATCTGAATGCCATTTTCATTACAGGCATTTTCTAAAGCCTCAGCGGCATTGGCACCATATCCCGCTAGCCAGAAACCTTTCTCAGCATCTGCTGCAAATTTTGTTCCGTCCGCAGCTTCCGAATCTTCTTTAAAGCAGATGTAAAAATAGTACCACTCCTTGTTCAAATCTGCTGGTTTTTCACTGACTGTTACCTCACAAGTTGCTGAAGCATTGGGAGAGGTTACAGTTATCGTTGTCTTGCCTGTTGCTAAACCAATTATGGTTACTGATGATATTCCTGAAATTGTATCTTTAAAGGATGTTCCTACTAAAAATTGTACAATATCTGGATCATTAGAAATCCAGGTTAAATCTGATGCGGATACTCCTAAAAGATTAGCTGATAGTCTTGACCCTTCACCATTGTTGTAGATCGATTTTGTTGAGTCGGAAAGCGTTATACTTACCGTTGTTGAACCGGAAACCGTAACATTACAAGTTGCAATTTTACCACCATCTTCAGTAGTAACGGTAATCACTGCAGTCCCAGGAGATTGTGCAGTGACTAATCCCGTATTGTCAACTTTTGCTACAGAAGGATTGCTAGAGTTCCAAAAAACTCCTGGGTTGCTAGCAGTTGCCGGCTCGATATCTGCATTAAGTCGCTGATTTTCCCCAACCGCTAATGTTAATTCGGTTTTATCAAGTATGACTCCAGTGACGGGGATTTCCTCGGTTTCGTTCTCAACAGTGAATGGGATGTTTTCACAAATGGATTGATGCAATAATGTTGCGTATGTAAATTTTATTAGATAGTCACCTTTTGTCAAATAGCCAGTACGAAAGCGTTCGTATATACTACCGTCATCTGTACTTGCATATGATTTTATTTTAGAATCTCCAGAGTGTGTACAAATCTCTACAAGTAAAGTTGAGCTTGAATTATAATTGGCTAAAGTTCCTTTGATGACCACTATGCCATTTCCATATTCAATTGATGGCGGTTCGACGAATATATCATCGTTGGTACCACTAACAGGAGATAATCCCGGCGAGATGGATAGTATTAGCAGTACCCCAATGATAGCGATTGGAATTAATTTTAAATTTTTCATTAGTTTCCATCCCCATCGGATATACTGCCAATCTTCTTTGAATACAAGATAGCATTGTCATTGTCGGGATCCTGATCCCAAATACAGATTAAGTATTCATATGGTGTCCCGGAACTGGCAGAAGACACTTGTACACTAGCTGAATCATTTATTACCACGGGTGAAGCTATGTAAATTGCTGTATCATCTGCATATTTGACATGAGCGGAAATTACCCAATCATGATCTGTTAGTCCAGATAACTGTTTACTGATTTCAATTTTAAATTTGATGGATTTTCCAGTAACATCAACTTTTTCAGTGATTTTAAACAGATCCAAATAGAGCTGGATACCCACTAATGATTTATTGGCTAAGATATCAGAAACAGTACAGCTTTCAATCTGGCCTTCTGAATCATAGAAATATGGCTGTGTAAAATCCGGAATGTCATCTGAAAGGATAAAATAATGAAACATGTCGAAGGTAGATAATGCCTGACTTGCGGTTTTCCACCCATTATAATAATATGAGATCTTCTGAGAAACTCCATTGAAAGTGATGTTTCCAACAGAATCAATAGTATATCCGTCGATTGATTCCAGTGCTTGAGACATTGAAGTTTCGTTTACTTTCAACCATTTATTGCCTCCCTCGAATTGGGTCATGAAGTAGTATGCATTTAAATCTTCAGTACCATAGCAGTACAGTCTTCCGGAATCTGTATACCAGATTAATTCCCCACTAGGTCCTACCCTCACCGCCTGAGATCCGTATGATGCTCCACATTTTGAAGTCACGAAATATTGGCTTGCAGAATTTTTTCCAGGATGGTCTTCAAATATGTATACAGCTTGATCATTCGCATCATATGGTAACAAGTAGATGTAGACTTTTCCAGTATCTGCAGCATGTGCGATGTTTAAGACGATTGAACCATGAGATTTTATACTATCTTCTTGATAAATCAAATAGGTTTCATGTGCATCTTTAGCCTTCTGAGTATCCCATTCTTGAGAAGATGTAGGATCTGATAGGAAGCCATTAACGTCATAAACATAAAACTGGGCTGTAGCTCCAGAAGTAGTGGAATCCCCAGTAACATTAACATAACCACGACCATTATACACTACAAATGCAGAAGCAGTACCTGTTAAATCAGGGATTGTTATGTATTTTTCAGAATCTTGAATGAAATCTCCGTCAGGTGTTAAAGATACACAAGAGATAGTGGCCGTTTTTCCTGTACCATTATCGAACAAACCTGCAGAATAGCCAGTCACGAAGAGGTAGTCAACTCCCGAGTATTCATAGTGTGTGAGCCAACCATCATCGATCAACAGGCCACTCAACTTACTAAGGGCGATTGTTGACTTATTTCCTGAATTCAAATCAATTGATGCTATGAGTCGATCTGATCCGTTGATTTCAATGAAATATATGCGATCATTAATAAAGACAGGAGTTGAAGTTGTACCATAGATACTATGCCATCTAATCTCTATGCCAGATGACCAAGCATCATCTGTGCAGCTCATACCAGAAGTTGGATCGACTTTCCACAGTTTATTATCATATGTGGCATAAAAATAGCTATCATTATAGAATGCTGCAGAATAGTTTTTATCTAGAGTACACACCGATTCAAGGTTCAAATTGTAGAGTGTGTGTGTGGCATAGTCGATGATTAATCCACCACCATATCCAAGATAGTGATAGTATGCGTTCACAGTAGTTGAGGGAATGGTGATTTTTTTAATTTCAGCACCAGAACTAATGTCCAATTTGATTAAATCATCATTTGCCCGTACAAACACGTAGTCATCAACTATTAGAGGTATACTGGGAAATCCTGTCCAAACTCCCATAGTTGTATTGACATTTCCACTATGCCATGTCCAAATCTGATGGATATCTTCACCATATATTGGTGATTTGTCGATATCAACAATATTTATCAAAGAATTAGATGTAGAATAATATCGATAGATCACTTCGATATGGATGTGAGTCGCATCCGTTCCAACATTGTGTGATAACTCGTTAGTGGTATGTTTTGTAATATTTGTATTGCCATTTGATTCAGTAGTTACTTTCCATTCAAGGAATTCAAATCCATCATATGGAGCAAGTGTTATTGAAATGGTTCCACCAGGGTTTACAGTTTCACCACTAGCTAGGCGTGCGGTTGAATTAGACAATGAATATGTTGCGTCAAACAGTCCATGAAAATTACCAAAGGTAATCGAAGTACCAGCCGTCGGACTCCATTTAGCAAACAAAGTGATGCTAGATTCTATCGGAGATTGATTGTATTTAGCATTATAGAATTCATCAAAATACCATCCAACCAACTGATAATCATCTACCTGATAATTATTAACTGATATTTGCGTTTCAAATATGCTTGGCAGAATGGTAGTCCCTTTAATAATTTCAAAACTTGCGCTGCTTAAAGAGTCATTCATCGGGTTTAACGTAATTTGTACTTTTTCGCCAGTCGCAATTGGGCTGACTACTATTTTAATATTCTGAGGAATTGAAGCAGGAAGAGTTGCCTCATACATGCCATCTACTTTTTCAAGAGTGATGCTTGTATCTGCAGTACCATCAGAATATGCAACTGCGATGACGTCATAAATTGTATGTCCCTCCTCAGTTGTAAATGTAAATCTAAATGATGTTGAATCACTGACTTTAATAGTATTTATGTCAAAATTAAAACCGGTCAATGAATCTAAACCATCAATTACTATGGATTGTCCAGTTATAATCTCTAAAGCATATTTAGATTCATTATTAATAATTGCCTCAAAATTATGATATGTACCATAAAATGAATTATCCGGAAGGTTTGAGGTAGAGATTAGAGTAGTGAGACCATTGCAATTATTAAAAAGATGACCACTATACTTAGAACTATCAATGGTGGCATAATCGAGTTTGACCGCCAGATCATTGTAGCCGCAATTAGATATCTGTTCATTGCCATTCAAAACAAGCGTGTTACACTCAAGAATGATTGAAGTGAGATTACGACACTCAGAGATGGCATGATTCTTTAAAGTGAGTGATTTCTCTGCTTTAAAAGATATCGCTTCAAGATTAGAGTTTGAAGAGATCGCATTGGATGAAATTACAAGATCACTACCAGTCCAAGAAATTGATTTTAGAGAAGTAGCATAGACTAATGACGATGAAGAAATTTGAGTTATGCTTTCAGGAATGGTTAAATTAACCACTCCTCCACCAACTAGTAGTAACTCTGTTTTAGATTTATTCATCAGTGATACGCCATCTGAGGCATATTGATTGTGAGATTCAGGGACTATAATATTATCAAGTCTATTCTTATAAAATGCATTGGGAGAATAGCTACTAATCTCATCAGGAATAGTGATAGTAGAAACAGTCGAAACTACATATCTTATCACAGAGTTAGATTCAACTAACATGCCGTTATTAAATGTGAATTTGGTGTTGTTAGCAGATATTTCAAATTTTGATAAGGCGATACAGTCATAAAAAGCATCTTCACCAATAGCATCTAACTTGGCAGGAATGAAAAATTCTGCTAACACATTGCAACCATTAAATGCATTTGCGCCTATTGAATTAAGAGCAGAATTTTCGCTGATGTTTATTGTAGTTAAGGATAGACAGCCATTAAATGCATTTGCGCCTATTGATTTTACAGAATCGGGAAGATTAAAAGTATATAGTCCAGCATTTGCAAAAGCACGATCGCCAATGCTAGATATAGTACACCCATCTTTAAAAATAAGACTGTTTAGTTTTGTGCAGTTATAAAAATCTTCAGATTTTATTTCTAAATTGCAACCTTCACTAAATGTAACACTTGATATATTACTACCTTTAAATAATGGTACTGCACCAGATTGGAGTGAAGTTACACTAGCGGGTATGATAATATCTACGAGATTTGCAGGGCGCAATCGAATAGAGTCAAATTCAGAAGATCCTTCAGACTTACTCAATACTAGTCCATTGACTACCTTAAAATCAGAACTGTCGGGAATTTTTATGGCATTTAATGAAGTGCATCGATCAAATGCCTCTGCACTCAGAGTTGATAAATGCGGCAGAGTTATGTTTTCAAGAGCTTTACAATCCTGAAAAGCCTTACTATAGATCTTAAGATCGGATACATCTCCAAAATCAATAGTTGTTAATGAAACACATTGGCTAAATGCATTGCTGGGAATGCTGATTGATCCAGATCCTGTAAATGAGACAGAAACTAATTGTTTACAATATCGAAATACGCCATAGTCGAGAGGAATATCGACAGATAATGATATAGATTTTATACCAGTTCCCACGAATGCTGACCCGATTTTTGCTACATTCTCAGGAATGGTTAACTCTGCATTTGACAAATCGCCTAATGCAAATAATAAATTAAATTTGTTTTCTGACGACATTTCACAGATAAATTTTATCCCACCAATGGATAAAGTTGATACGTTGGAATTATCTGGCAACTGTCCAGTAAATTCTATTTTTGAACTTGATTCGATTAAATCGCTGCCAAGATTAATTAAATGATTTAGGGGAATACATACTGTTTTGCCTGCAGTATATCCAGAAGATTTAAATGCAGAATT
>ULSO01013053.1_pt1 | contig 11865 bp, 9 predicted proteins | sample 1956701 | NCBI WGS metagenome assembly ULSO01 (sample SAMEA4835708, study PRJEB28245) | human gut metagenome | biome: gut microbiome; material: fecal sample | place: Denmark | collected 2008 | reverse complement strand
AAAGGACTGGACGGCTCGCCCGCCGTGCCGCTCATCTGCACCGCGGACTGCGGGTATTACGCCGACCCCGACCCGGTATTCGTGCGCGAGCTTGGCAGATACTACGCGCGCACGGAGTATGTCGGCGCGGAGGGAATGCGGCCGATCGACGCGCTCGTAAAATGCGCCGAGGAGAACGGGAACGCAGGCGCGGCGAGCAAGATAGCCGTGTTCTGCAACGGGCATGCCGACGAACTTATAAGCTCCATGCCGGCGGCGGAAGGACTGACGAGCGTCGTGTCCGGCGCGGACTGGATAGACTTCGTGCGCACCGACGTCACCAAAGGCTCCGCGCTCGCCTCGCTGCTGCGCCGCCTGGGCATCTCGCCGAGCGAATGCCTCGCGTTCGGCGACCAGTTCAACGACAGGGAAATGCTGGAGCTGTGCGGCGAAAGCTATGTGACCGCGGGCGCCTCCGCCGGCATGCGCGCGCTCTTCCCCGCCGTCGCATCCAACGACGAGTCGGGAGTGATAAATAAAATCCGGGAAGTTCTCGGCCTGTAAAATCCCGCCTTCGGTTTCCGCCGCCGCGATATGCGGCGCGCAGCCTGTCGGACCGATAAAACAAAATCCCTCTTCGCATTTCTGCGGAGAGGGATTTTTCGCGCCGGTTACAGTTTCATTTTCGCTTCTATTATTCCCGCGAGCTGTTGCGCGCCGCGCGGGCTTCTGCCGCCCTTTTCCAGGCAGAAACGTTCCGCTTCGAGCGCAAGCATATCGTCGGGAAGTTCGATGCCGCGGTCGGCGAGCACCGCTTTGAGAATCTCGAAAAATTCCTTTTTGTCCGGGTTGATGTACGTCACGACGATGCCGAAACGGTCGGACAGACTCATCTGTTCCTGTCTGAGGTCGGACTCGTGCATGTCGTTCGTGCGGTCGGACGCGTTTTCCTTGATGAGGTGGCGGCGGTTGGTCGTCGCGTATATGAGCACGTTGCCGAGGTGCAGCGCGCTGCCTTCGAGCACGGCTTTGAGCTCGCCGTAATTGTCCTGCCCCTCCACAAAGGTTAAATCGTCTATGAATATGATGAACTTGATGTTATCCCCTGCCAGCGCGATGGCGTTCATAAGCCGCGGCAGCGTGATTATATCCTTTTTCTTGACCTCGATCAGCCGCAGCCCGTCGCCGCGGAACTCGTTGACGAGGGCGTGCACGGTGCTCGATTTGCCCGTGCCGCGGTCGCCGTAAAGCAGCACGTTCTGCGCCGGCAGTCCGCGCAGGAAGGCGCGCGTGTTGTTTACGACGACGAGTTTCTCTTCCTCGTACTTTTTCAGGTCGGACAGGCGCACCGGATCGGTGGCGCGCATGGGCAGCAGCTCGCGGTCGGCGCCGTCCCAGATAAAAGCGGCGGCGGACTCGAAGAACTCTTCGTCGTACGACGCGCCGTTTTCACCGCCGCATACCGCCTGCGCGACGAGATACTCGATTTCGCCGTTCACCGAGCGGTATTCCTTTTCAGCAAGCCGCGTCAGCTTTTCCAGCATGTCCGGCTTTATTCTTACAATCATCTGTTTTCTTTCGTCTTTTGCCATACGCAATATGATAGCATTATGTTCGGCTTTTGTCAAGAAATCATACAAAGAAAAACTCTCTTCCGCGCAGGAAGAGAGTTTTTCCGTATCATCCCGAGGTCCTTGAAATCAGAACGTATTGGGAACGAAGAAATATACCGCGAAGAGCACCGACACCACTATCGTGACGACGGGGATGTCGAACTTGGGCTTTTCGGTATGCTTCACTCCGGCGACCGCCAGCCCTACGACGTATTCGAGCAGCGCGATGATGAGGTACGTGAGCAGACCCACTCCTATGCCGTCGGTAATGCTGTAACCGAGCGGCATGATGATTATCGTGAGGAATGCGGGCACCGCGTTCTTGACGCTGGAGAAGTCGATATTCTTGACATTGCTCATCATGAGCACGCCGACGTACACGAGCGCGCACGCCGCTGCCGCGGACGGAATGAACGCGAAAAGCGGAAGCAGGAATATCGAGAGCAGGAAGAGCACCGCGGTGACAAGCGACGTCAGACCGGTTTTGCCGCCGACGGCCACGCCTGCGCCGGACTCTACGAACGTGGTGACCGTGGACGTACCGAAGATTGCGCCGGTGCAGGTAGCGATGGAATCGGCGTACATGCACTTGTCAAGCGCGAGCGGTTTGCCCTTCTCGTCCACGAGGCCGGCGCGCGCCGAGCAGCCCGTGATCGTGCCCATGGTATCGAACATGTCTATCATGCAGAACGACACTACCGTCATTATGCAGAACATTACGGGAGCGCCGCTGAAATCGACGTCCCAGAATGCGGAGAGGAACGTACCCGTTCCTTCCTTCATGGAGAAGAAGTCTGCGAAGTTCTCCCAGAACGCCCAGCTGACCGTACCGCTGCCGGTGAGCGTATTGACGTCCGCCACGCCCATGGGTATGGCGATGATCGTGCTGATTATTATGCCGATGACAACCGCCGCCTTGACTTTGAAGTGCGACAGTATGGCGATCGCTATAAGACCGACGAAGCAGATGACCGCGCCGCTCGCCGCATATTCGCCTATCGTCGGCGTGTATACGTTGAACACGACGAGGTCGCTGACGGTATACGGGCTTGCCTGTATGATTCCAGCGTTCTGGAATCCGATATACGCGATGAACAGGCCTATGCCGACGGGAATAGCGGTGCGTACGGCTTCGGGAATGCCGTCGAATATGTATTCGCGAAGGCTTTTCAGCTTACCCGTTTCCTTGTCCCGGCCGCCGGGAACGACCGAAAGCAGCAGGAATATGAGACCGCTTATAAGCACAAGCAGCATCGCGGTACCGAACGAGAATATATACGTTCCCGCGCCCGCGGCATATCCGCCCAGCAACGCGCCGACCTGTGAGTTGAGTCCCATGCCCGGAGCCTGAGCATAAGGCATTCTGGCCACCAGCGACATGAGCAGCGTACCGACGAGCGCGCCGAGGGCGGTCGCGATGAACACCGATCCCCACAGCGAGCTTTCGGCGCTGCCGAGTATCATGTTGGGGTTGACGACGAGTATATAGCACATCGCAAGGAATGTCGCTATACCCGCAAAAATCTCCACTCTTATGGAGCTTCGTTTCTGCGTCACGCCGTAGAAGTTGTCCAGCCCGCGCAGGAAGCCGTTTTTATACGGCGATTCCACGGGCGCGTCGCTTACCGCGACGGCTTCGGGGATATCCGACCCGGACGTCTCCGCGACAGCTTCCGCCCGGATTTCTCCTTCGGAAGGCTGCTTGTTTTCTTCTTCCATATTTTCCTCCTTGAAATCGTGAGATACCATATTATAACATTAAAATTATATTAAAATCAAGCACTCTCGCGCAAAATCCGACACTTTGTGAAAATATCTTCATTAAAATTTCACAAAACCGCGGCAACCGGATAAGGTCAAAAAATTTTCGAGATTTTCCATGTCCCTTAACCCGCTTTTAATGTTTCGGGATATACTATATAAATGTAATTAAAACAGCAACGCGGAACGCAAAGCGCCGCGCGGATAAGGAGAAGATTATGGAAAAGAACAAGCGCAGAATTATGGTCGCGGTCATCGCGGCAGTCGTTCTCGCGGCGCTGGTTTTCGCGTTTGCGGGATGTTCTTCGAGTACGAGTATTCTGCAGGTCACGGAGAACGGCACGTATTCGACGGACGGTTACGACTCGGTCAGCGTGGAAGTGCCCTCGGCGTCTTACGACGTTACGATATCCGAAAGCGAATCGGATTATTCGGGCGAAACGCTCGTCGACACGATCGCGCGCGTGCGTCCCACCGTCGTGGACGTGGACGCGGTATTGTCTTACAATCTCGGCACCGGTGAAGCTACGGCTGGCACCAGTGCAGGAAGCGGTGTCATAATAGGCGGCGAAACGGCGGGCGTCGTCGGCACGGACTCGAATACGGCGTACGACAGATATTATATAGTCACCAACCATCACGTTATCGATGACAGTGGTTATTATCATGCAAGTTATTCTGTCGACGTACTCACGATCGATGATGACGGTAATGAATCGACTACGGTTTATGAGGCAAAACTCATAGGCAGTTCCCATTCACGCGATATAGCGGTGCTTGTAATAGATCCGCCCGACGGAACGCAGCTTTCCGTTGCGACTTTCGTAGCCGACAGCGATACCGTCAGGGTTGGCACCGAAGTCTTTGCGATAGGCAACCCGCTCGGTATACTCGGCGGCACGGTCACCAAAGGCATCGTGTCCGCAACCAAGCGCGAAGTCACAGTCGACGAGATCGGAACGATGACGCTTATGCAGACGGATACCGCCATCAACAGCGGTAACTCCGGCGGCGGCCTGTTCGACACCAACGGCAATCTCGTCGGTATCATAAATTCCGGCTACGACAGCTATAACAATCAGAGCGTCGAGGGACTCAATTTCGCGATCCCCGGAAACGACGCGAAATATGCCGCGCAGCAGCTTATTGAAAATCATGACGAAGACAATGAAGGCAACGTCACCGACTACGGCTTTGTTACCGGCGATGTACTTCTCGATGTATCATACAACACCTATCTCGTCTATGAAAGTTCGCGTCCGTCGCAAGATAATTATAACTACTATGTAGGGGCTTGCGCAACCAGTTCGAGCAGCCCTTTGGCCGGAGACTGGGGTGTCAATTATATCAAAGCGCTGATTTCGATAACAGTAGACGGAACGGAAACGGATTTGTCCCCGAATTCCGATGAAAGCACTTATGCGCTGTACGAAAAAGCGACCGCGGCTTTCGATTCTATCGAAGTCGGCTCCTCAGTCACAATACAATACAGAGACATTTATGAAATATTCAATAGACGCTATTTTAACGATAGCGAAATAAAAACATTGGATTTTGAGGCAACTCAATATACCTATATTCCTGTAAGTGCCGCGTGAGATATTTACCATGACAGGCCGCGGGGTCGGAACGAGTTTCCGGCTCCGCGGATTTTTTTATCAAAAATTTTTGCGAAACAATCCCAAAACACTTGCGTTTTCGCTCGCCATTTGATACAATATCTAAGCCTTTCGAAAAAGGGCATTTTGCATAGACGTGGCGGCGTAGCTCAGTTGGCTAGAGTACTCGGTTCATACCCGATTGGTCGGCGGTTCGAATCCACCCGCCGCTACCAGCAAGTCCCTATGGTCAAGCGGTTAAGACACCACCCTTTCACGGTGGAAACTCGGGTTCGAGTCCCGATAGGGATACCATGACGATTATCTCCGTTTTCGGAGTGCGTATATTTTCACGGCGGCGCGAGTCGCTTTCGGAAGCTTAGCTCAGTTGGGAGAGCATCTGCCTTACAAGCAGAGGGTCACAGGTTCGAGCCCTGTAGCTTCCACCAATACCCGCACCCTCTGCGCAGTAAGGCGCGGACGGATGCGGCGGTGAAAACCGCGGAGCATTGCGGACTATGGCCGTCCGCCTGACTTCATTCGAGGCGAAGCCGAGAATCACGAAGTTCAAGCAGAGGGTCACAGGTTCGAGCCCTGTAGCTTCCACCAAACAATAAAATCCGGAACGGCGCCCGGTTTTCCCGGTCGCTTTCTTTATCCGGGGGCGTAGCTCAGTTGGTTAGAGCGCATGCTTCACATGCATGAGGTCATAGGTTCGAGCCCTATCGTCCCTACCATGTTAAGTCCGAATCGTATCATCGGTTCGGACTTTTCTTTTACATGCAACCAAGTTTCCAACATATTTGAGTAGATAGGCAATCTATCTGGTTGCCTATCTGTTTTGTATTGACGAAAGCAATTCATAACATGTACGATATCGATTTATTTCGTACACTCAATGGCTGTATTTTTGCTCATGCTATTTACCACATCGCGACATAATTTACACTTAAAAATCTTACTAAGATTATCTTCAAAAATATATTGTTACTCTTGCCTCGCCCATCAATATCTGCTATAATTATGTCAAATAACAACATTGGGATATAATTTATAGCTTTTGTAGATAAATCAAGTCTGCGCAAATGAAGCTATGCCTAAACCAATCGCAACCTGCAAAAATTGATGTTACATTTGCCACCGCAATCAGTTGGAAGCAAAAAATATGAGCCGCAACTCTTCCATTGGCAAATTTAACAACTATTGCGAAAAGCGCGGCATTACATTTGATGATAAAGGAGAAATGAACAATGGATAAAATCACACGGCTATGTCTCTAATATGAAGAATATCAATGCGGTGCTGATATAGGTCGGCATCACGCAGTTGAAACAATTGCAGAAGCTCAACCATATTGCCATTTCGCAGATGAAAATCTTAAGCGAAACTGGCGGCAGAAAGTTGTTAAAGCAAGAAAGAACAAAAGATATAAAAAACAATAGCCATCTCGGAGAGATATATGAAACTGATTATTTACAAAGGATTTAATGTGGATTTTTTAAAAAAATTATCCGCCACCCCATTAATTAAAAATGATATATTTGCAAAGAAAGATATTTTGAAGTTTGATATGAGGTTGAAGCGTAAACTTGCCTCTGCTTTATTGGGGATGGATGAAGACGATGAATTTTGGATTTCATATGAAGAATATGCTTTTATTAAAGATCAAGTCGACGTAGCAATAAAAGACTATAATCTTAAACTTGTAATTTATGTCAATAATCTGTTTCCAGATTATTACCCAGTTGAAATACATATAACAGATGAGCTTTTGGATGAAATCATCTCAACTGCAAATACAGAAAATTCTGATAATGTAAGCGACAATTGTAAACTTTTTTTTCAAATTTATAATTCTATTATAATTATTGAGAAGAAACTTTACGCAAGTTTTTATAACTACGAATACGAAAAAATTTATGATGTCCAAATTAAAGAATACTATCCCCATATCCTAAATTTGAAAGAATTTGCTAACAATTCGGCTTTTACAATTTTCCTAAATGAAGATATAGAATAATGCCTGAAATCAATCAATATATATGTCCTCGTCAACATGTAACTATTAAGGTTAATGGTGATTTATTGCTATGCGATCTAAAAGATAAAATCTTAAATGATTTTGAAATTATTGCAGATGCTCTTTATCAAACATTCGGAAAATCTTACTTTAACAAGTTAGACTTCACAAACGCATTAAGCCCTTATTTTGGAAAAACTAAAGCGAGGGTTATATCTAATTCTCTATTTGAAATTGTCGATCCAAACAATCAATGCGTTAAGCATCGATCAACTGATGATGCTCATGATAGTGTATATACGTTATCAAATGGTACATTTAAAGAATGCCTCAGAAGACCTATCGTAAAATCCAAATTATTGCAATTGCTTGACAATAATCACAATAATACATATTTTCAATATATGCTTTTAGATAGTAGCAGTATTGATGCTGTTGCACTAAAGCTACTTTCTATGTTCGATTATATTACTTACGAAGTTGTCGGTGGTGAAGAGCCTGAAATTTTTATTCGTTTAAACGATGCGGAAAAAGTGCGCCGTATCGTTATGAAAGAGATTAAGTATTCAAATAGTTATGTAACAAAAGCGCGTCAAAAACATGAACGAGACGTAAAAATATTAGTCAAATTTTTTAATAGCTTGACCAGTAATGAAGATCGATGGAATTATATAGAACAATATTTTCTTGGTTCAGATATTCTTGCGGAATCCGACAAATCTGAAGAAATCGCAACGCCATTAAATTCTGCTATTGAAAAGGAAAAATCATATTCAACAGACCAATATTCTCATTGGAGTGACATGATTTTTTTGTTTGACGATAAAATTCAGTCTATTATCAAAACCTTTGAAAGCAATAATCTTCCCATTCCACAGTATTTACACACAATAATTAAAAAGAAAATAATAACTGGAGAAATTCTAATGTGTTGGCCCAATAAAAATACAATCATTTTTGACGAACCCATTAGTAATGAGGATAAAGCTATTTGCGACACGAAAGGCTGGAATACTTTTTATATATATGATCTTGATCTTGACACATTAAAGGCGGTGCTTTTGTAATGGCAATCATGTATCCACGAATTAGAGAAAAGCTTGGTGCATCATATGCAGAGCAAAAGATATATGATGAACTAAGCAATTTACCAGATGACTTTATAATCTTCCACTCAGTTAACTGGGTAAGAAAAAATTTCACACAAGCGTTCGCTTGGTATGAAAATGATTTTTTGATTTTACATCCTCAATATGGAATTTTGGTTTTAGAAGTAAAGGGTGGGATTATTTCTTGCGAAAATGGATTAATTCATCAAAAAAATAGCATAACTCAACAGGAAAATGTGCTTGACGAGGGAAATGATCCGCTTTCCCAAGCAAAAAGAGGTAAATTTTATTTCCGTAATTTGCTTTATAAGAAAATGAATATCAGGAATCGAATACTTATAGAACCAATGATATGGTTCCCTGGGTGTTTGGTACACTTTGAGTCTCTGCCTTATAATTATCAAGATATCAGTTTTGCAATTCTTGATGGTGCAGATCTGTCAGAAAATGCATCTAATAGATTAAAAGATAAAATAATAAGTATTTATAAACAATATAACGCTGACTCAATTACAAATATCTCAAATGTAGAATTTCTCGATATTCAAAATTTGATCGCTCCTGACTTCAAACTGATCCCCTCTTCTATTGTATGCAAGGGAGAATTGGATCAGGCGTTTGTCCGACTAACAAAAGAGCAAGCAGGACTTCTTGACTATATCCAAGAGCAAAGAGTTGCAACAATTCAAGGGGCTGCCGGTACAGGTAAAACTATGATTGCCATTGAGGCTGCAAAAAGATATTCAGATGAAGGGCGACATATTTTATTTTTGTGTTTTAACAGATTGTTGTATGAGCATTTGCAAAAAGATTGTTCTTATGGAAATATATCATACTATAATATTAATACATTCCTGAAAAGATATACGGGATTCGATGCAGTAAATGCACAACAACGTATAGAACTTCTAAATAAAAATAATATAAAAACATTACCCTTTGATGATATAATTATAGACGAAGCACAAGACTTTGAGAATAGTGAAATATTATATTTCAAAGCATTAAGTGAATTGCATGACGGACATTTTCTCGTGTTTTACGATAAAAACCAATTAATGACAACACAAGAAGTCCCGCTATGGATTAGTAATGCAGAATGTAGACTTGTATTGACAAGAAATTGCAGGAACACTTATGAGATTGCTTGTACCGCATATAATGTAATTGATATTGATATAAATCAAAAAATTAGCATGATTCATGGAGATAAAACATCAATTGCTTTTGTCGAAAAAAAACCTCTAATTGAATTATCAAAAATTTTGAAATATTATTTGGATAATAGTTATGCAAAAAGTGAAATAACAATTTTGTCAATGTCATCGTACCAAACTTCTATTTTAAACGATGTAAAACAGTTAGGCGAACTAAAAATTAGTTATGATAATAAGAATAATGATTCTATTTTTTTCACTACAGCAAAAAAATTTAAAGGATTAGAAAATAAAGTAATCATAATTATAGATATTGATAAAAAGTGTTTTACCGATGAAAGTACCAAACAGGTGTTTTATGTTGCGTGCTCACGCGCTACACATAATTTAAGTTTATTTGTATATGGCGACAATGATAAAATTATGCAAATAGCTAATAGCATTTCGGGGGACAAATTGTCAGGAAAAGGAAAAATAACAATTAAAACGCAATCTGTTCCATTTCAATTTAACAAAAAATAAAATTTTAGGCTTGATTTAATCTAGTACCCCTAAATGGCTGTAATAACTTTGGCAGTTGGCTTGTCGTATGGCAATTAATTGTGTCTCTATGTCGATATCGAGTTCGGCATAAACTTCGGATTATGTTATGCTATTAATTCAGCAATTTTAGGACGTAATAGCTAACTCTGAAAAGATATGATTTTCCATATCTTACCAGTAAAACACCGTAGCGAAATACGGTGTTTTATTTTCAATATCCCGTATATGCGATCCCATCAATCAAAAACCTGTTTTTTCGTAAAATCGCGGCAGTACATAAAAACAGCGGTGTATTTGTAATACACCGCTGTTTTTCAGTCTAAGATTTTCAGAACGTCCGCGGCATTGGTGTCCGGCTTGACCTTGGGCATCACTTTGATTATCTTACCCGTTTCGTCGATAACGAAAGTGGTGCGGACTATGCCGAGAAACGACTTGCCGTACAGCAGTTTGGGGCGCCACACGCCGTACGCTTCTATCGCCTGCCGCTCCGGATCGGAGAGCAGAATGAAAGGCAGCTTATACTTTTCCGCGAATTTTGCGTGCGAGACGACGCTGTCCTTGCTTATGCCGATGATAACAGCGTTCTTCTCTTCAAATTCCTTATACGCCGAGCCGAACGCGCATGCCTGTCGCGTGCAGCCTGGAGTATTGTCCTTCGGGTAGAAGTACAGAACCACTTTCTTCCCGAGAAAATCGGACAGCGAAACCATATTTCCGTCTTTGTCGGCGAGCGTAAACGCCGGCGCCTGCATTCCTTCTTCCAGCATATTTTTCTCCTGTGCGATAATTTCGTCAGCCGCTTACCTTTTCGAAATCGGAAGCGGGATGTTTGCATATCGGGCAGACGAAGCCTTCGGGCAGCGTTTCGCCCTCGTATTCGTAACCGCAGATCTTGCAACGCCACACCGTTTTATCCGTCTTTTTGGCCTCGGGCTTGGGCTTGATGTTCGCCTGGTAATACGAGTACGTGCACGTCGGGCGGGCGGACAGAACTTTGGCGTCCGTAACCTCGCCGAAAAACAGCGTGTGCGTGGACAGCTCCACGGCGTCGGTCACGCGGCATTCGAGCACCGCGTTGGCGTATATGCCGTCCAGCGCGAGCAGACCGTTGCCCGTGCGCTGCGTCGGGGCGAATCCGGCGAACTTGTCTGCGGTCGCGCCCGACTGAAAGCCGAAGCGTCTGAACACGTCAAACGTCGCGTCCTCGCTGAGCACCGAAACGTCGAACACTCCGGTGCGCGCGATCATGCCGTTGGTGTAGTTCGACCTGTTCACCGCCACGACGACCGCGAGCGGATCGCTCGTCACCTGCATGACGGTGTTTACGATGCAGCCGCTGTCCTTCTCACCCTCTTTGGCGGAAAGCACATAAAGGCCGTAGCCTATATTGAAAAGCGCTTTGGTATCCATATATTTCCTCTCCTTATCTTTTTAATCGTTTACAGTTCGACGCGCGATTCGAGCGCGCGGGACAGCGTCACCTCGTCGGCGTATTCTATATCGCTGCCCATGCTTATACCCTGCGCAAGCCTCGTGACTTTTATGCCCAGCGGCTTGATAAGGCGCGCAATGTACATGGCGGTCGCTTCGCCCTCCACGTCGGGATTGGTTGCGAGTATGACCTCTTTCACTCCGTCCAGCCGCGCCAGCAGTTCCTTGACCCGTATATCGTCGGCGCCCCGCCCTTCGAGCGGCGAGATAGAGCCGTGCAGCACGTGATATACGCCGTGGAAGGAGTGCGATTTCTCCATGGCGGCGACGTCCTTGGGATACGTCACCACGCATATCACGTCGGACGGGCGTTTGCGGCAGATGTCGCAGACGTCGCTCTCGGTGAAGTTGCCGCACTTTTCGCAGTACCTGACGTTATGCTTGACGTCGAGCATAGCTTTGCAGAACTCCTCGACGTCCGCCTCGGACATGCCGATAACGGCGTATGCGTAGCGCATCGCCGTTTTCGCGCCCACTCCGGGCAGCGTGGAAAACTTATGAGCCAGTTTGTTGATGGAATCAGTCATCTTCATTTATTGCGCGGCACTACCGTTCGGCTTCGCCGCGCGCAATTTGCAGACGCGCCTGCGG
>ULSO01083778.1_pt1 | contig 11896 bp, 7 predicted proteins | sample 1956701 | NCBI WGS metagenome assembly ULSO01 (sample SAMEA4835708, study PRJEB28245) | human gut metagenome | biome: gut microbiome; material: fecal sample | place: Denmark | collected 2008 | reverse complement strand
CGCTGCCGTGGGTTCCGGCGTAGGGGCAGGAGTCGGCGCGGGGGTAGCGGCAGGTGTTGCCGAAGGTGTCGGCGCGGGTGTGGCGGTAGGTTCCGGGGTTGCTGTCGGCTCGGCAGTTGAAATCGGTGCAGGTGTTTCTTCGGCGTCTGCACTTTCGGATGTCGCTGCCGACAGCTCCGTCAATTCAGCGGATTCCGGTTCCGGTGTCTGTGCGCAGGCTGTCAATGCGGACAGCATTGCAAGCATTACGATCCATTTTTTCATCTTGAAAACTCCTTGCGGGGGCCATCTCTGACCCGGTTGCTTCTTCTTCCCTTCATCTTAAAACCTTCTACCTTTCTTGTCCACGCTGTCGATTGTCCGAACGACACTGTTGCTCTTCGTCCGGCACGGTATCCAGCACGATATCCTTTTCGTTCAGGTTCAAAAGTGCCTCCAACTCGGCAAGGCGCTTGCTCTTTTCAGCCAGCTCGTCCGCCTGGACAAAGGGCTGCGCCAGCTGTTCCTTGGCGTTTTCCAGCTGCTTTTGCAGCTGCACCAATTTGGATTCAAGGTCGGTCACGCTCTGCGGCAGGTTATGCAGGCAGTTGTCCAGGCGTACCGTGTTGCCGACCGCATCCGCGCCCAGCTGCACCGGGTTGATACCGCTGCCCACAAGATACGCCAGATACATTTTGTCCATCGCAAAATAGGCGATCTGCAAATCAAAGCCCTTGTATCGCCCGATGGAAACCGGCTCGGTGCGGTTCATCGCCATACCCAGCAGCCCCAGCAGGGCTTTGCCCGCGTCCTCGCGCTTGGTGTAAACCGTGTCCATCAATGAGATGGCGAAAACATCCTTGTCGTCCGCATCGCGCTTGGTATTTTGCTGTAGCAGCGCTGTGTCCGCTTTGGCGTTTTCCAACTGCTGGGCGGTCTTACGCATTTCTGCGGGGAATCCTTGTGTAATCGCATCTTCCAGCCGGTAATGCTCGTTGTTGTAGGCGGTTTTCAGGGTTTTGAGCCGCGACACCTGAATATCCAGATCCATTTTCTCTTTGATCATCGGATTGCCCGCTGCCAGCGCCTTGACCTCGGCATAAGACAGCGCTGCATCGTCCAAATCATCCGCACTGCGGGCAGGGCTTTTGCTCGTCATAATTTGCCCGATGAACTTCTGTTTGGTTTCCAAAAGCTGCCACATATAGCTGTCGAAGGAAGCTTCTGTGACGTAACGATACTCATATACTTCGGCATTGGTGTTGCCTTGGCGAATCATACGCCCGTTGCGCTGCTCAATGTCAGAGGGTTTCCACCCGCAGTCCAGATGATGCGTGGCCACCAGCAGCCGCTGCACATTGGTGCCTGCGCCCATCTTACCGGTGCTGCCCATCAGCACGCGCACATCACCGCTGCGCACCTTGGCAAACAGCTCGGCCTTTTTCACCTCGGTGTTGGCGCTGTGGATGAACTGCACCTCGTTTTCGGGGATGCCCATAGAAATCAGCAGATTGCGCAAATCATCGTACACATTAAATCCGTCCGGTTTCGGGGTGGACAAGTCGCAAAACACCAGCTGGGTCAATTTCTTGTCTTTCGTTTCACTCCAGATGCGGTACACATTCTCGGCGCAGGCGTGAACTTTATCGTTGGGGTTTTCGGGCAGATTGGGGTCGATCAGCCGCTGATCCAGCGCCAGCTTTCTGCCGTCGTTGGTCACCTTGAGCATATTGTCCTCGGTGGGGTCTACATTTCCGGCGCGAATTTCTTCGGCGCGGTCGGCAAGGTCAGCCACCATCTGCTTTTGCTGGGGGCTTGGCGGCAGCGCCACATTGATGGGTTTGCCGCCCACCAGTTTAGGCACCGGCAGGTTGAGCATATCCGCCGTCTGCACATCCGCCACCTGCTTGAACATACTCATCAATTCCGGCAGATTATAGAATTTGGAAAATCTTGTTTTTGTGCGGTAGCCGGTGCCTTCCGGCGCAAGCTCCACGGCTGTCACGGTTTCTCCAAATGTGGATGCCCACGCATCAAAGGAGGAAAGCCCGTGCTGCTCCAAGGTTTCCCGCTGCAAATACCGCTGCATGGTGAACAGCTCCGCCATAGAGTTGCTGATGGGCGTACCCGTGGCAAACACCACGCCGCGGCTGCCGGTGATTTCGTCAAGGTAGCGGCATTTCATATACAGGTCGCTGGCGCGCTGGCTCTCGGTTTGGGATATGCCAGCCACGTTGCGCATTTTGGAAAGCACCGCAAGATTCTTGAAAGCGTGGGCTTCGTCCACCATCAGGCTGTCCACGCCAAGCTGTTCAAAGGTCACCACATCGTCCTTGCGGGACTGGTCGTTGAGCTTATCCAGCTTTTTCTCCAGCTGCTTGCGCATACGCTCCATCTGCTTGACGGTGAAATTCTCGGCGCGTTCTTCTTTCAGCTGTGCCACTTGGCTGATCACATCGTGGATCTGGCTTTGCAGGTATTCGACCTGCCGTTCCTGTGACAGCGGGATGCGCTCAAACTGGCTGTGCCCGATCACGATGATGTCATAATTGCCGGTTGCGATTTTGGCGCAGAACCGTTTGCGGTTGGCTTTTTCAAAATCTGTCCTGCGGGCTACAAGAATATTTGCGTTGGGGTACAGCTGCAAAGCCTCTCCGGCAAGCTGCTCGGTCAGGTGGTTGGGTACACAGATCAGGGTCTTGGAGCAAAGCCCAAGACGTTTCTTTTCCATCGCCGCAGCGACCATTTCGTAGGTTTTTCCGGCGCCCACCACGTGCGCCAGCAGCGTATTGCCGCCATACAGAATGTGCGCAATGGCGTTTTTCTGGTGGGGGCGCAGCGTGATTTCAGGTGACATACCGTGAAACAGGATATGGCTGCCATCGTATTCGCGGGGGCGCAGGGAGTTGAACCGTTCGTTGTATTCCTTTACCAGCATCTGGCGGCGGGTCGGGTCTTTCCAGATCCAGTCCTTGAAAGCGTCCTCGATCTGCTGCTGTTTCATCTGGGCTTCCTGCGTGGCAGCGGCGTTCAGAACGCGGATTTTGTTGCCTTGCATATCCTCCTTGGTGTCAAAAACGCGCACATCCCGCAGGTTCAGGCTTTCTTCTAAGATGTGGTAGAAGTTGGCGCGCTGTGTGCCGTAGGTCACGGTGGCTTTAATGTTGCCGCCCGTAAAGCTCTTGTTGGTCACATTCCAGACGCCGGTCAGTGGGATGTACAACACCTTCACGCGGTCCCGCACATAGTAAGGCGCGTCCACCAATTCATCGGCAAACTGCTTGATGAGTTCAGGAGCCAGCCAAGTAGCACCCAGACGCACGGCAATTTCGCTGGCTTCCAAGTCCTTCGGCTGCACGGTTTCCAGTGCCTGCACATTCACAGCAAAAGCGGGGTTGTTTTGTGCCGCCAGCTTTGCTACCTGTAATTTGTGGCGCACATCGCCGGAAAGATATTCATCGGCGGTATAGTAGCGCGGTTCACCATCAGAATTCTTTTCCAAGGGGTCGGCAAAGATAACGCCTTGCAGGTCGTTCACCAATGTATCTTTGTCCTTGCCGGTCAGCTGCTGCATATACCCAAAGTCGATGCCCGCGCGCTCACCGACACTCAGCGCCAGCGCCTCGCTGGCGGTTTCCACGCGCTCGGCAGGGCGGGCAGCCCGGATGGTGCGCTTTGAAAACATATCCGACTTGCCGATGAAATTGCCCTCGCTGTCGAGGTTTTCCAAGGAGCACAGCAGAAAATATCCACTGTCATCCCGCATATCCAACGATGCACCACGGCTGTTGATGAGTCCAAACTTACTGTGGTAGTGGTCGTACTGGCGGTTGAGTTTGGCTTGCAGCTCCGTGATGACTTCATCCGGCATATCTTCCAGCTGGGCTTGGATCAAGTCCCGTGTGGTGTCCCGCAGTTCGATCAACTGCCGCATACGCGCCGCGGAGGTAGCACCAAGGGAAACCTCGCGCATAATGGCGTTCTCGCGGTAATAGAATTTTCCGTTACGGATACAAAAGCTGAAATTGCGCACATCGGGTTCGGCGGGGATGCTGGCATCCACAGCGCCGGATTCCTGCAGCTCGATGTCCTGAAAGTGAAATTCAGCGTGCAGGTGGGACATGGCCTCTTGCAGCACATCGGGAAGGGGCTTATCGGCAAACGCCTCGCAGGTCAGGGTCGGGCCATACGGACCGCTGACGGTTTTCAGTGTGCCGCAGACCATTTCGGGGTGTTCGGCAAAATAGCTGTTGAGGGAAAGCCCGTCCTCCGTCTGGGTGGTGTGCAGCCAGCTCGCGTCCTGCTCCAGAATGCGGTCACGCTTTTGCAGGAAGATGATGTCCGCCATCGCCTTGGTTCCGGCTGACTTAAAGGTGGAATCCGGCAGGCGCACGGCACCGATAAAGTCGCATCGGGCGTTGATGTACCTGCGCACTTCCTCGCTCTTTTTGTCCAGCGTGCCACTGGTGGTGATAAAGGCGATGATGCCGCCCGTGCGCAGCTTGTCGATGGATTTGGCAAAAAAGTAATCGTGAATCTTGAAGTGCAGCCGGTTATACTGCGGGTCAACCACACTGTAATCCCCAAACGGCACATTGCCGATGACCACATCGAAAAAGCTGTCGGGCAGGTCGGCTTTCTCAAAGCCGGTGATTTGGATGTTTGCTTTCTGGTACAGCTGGCGGGCAATTCTGCCGGTCAGACTGTCCAGCTCCACACCAAACAATCTGGTGGTCGGCTCATACAAATAGCTGTGGCTTTGCCCAAAAAACGCGCCCGCACCCATACTGGGTTCCAGAATCGTTCCGGCACCCACGCCCATTTTGCGCAGGGTGGTGTACATTGCGTCAATGACTTCGGGCGGGGTGTAAAAGGCGGTCAGGGTGCTGCTGCGGGCAGCGGCGTATTCCTCCTCTGTCAGCAGGCTTTTCAGCTCGGTATATTCGCTGTGCCAGCTGTCTTTGTTGGGTTCAAAGGCATCGGACAAACCGCCCCAGCCGGAGTATTGGGCTAAGATTTCCTGCTCCTCACCGTTTGCGTGGGGACCGCCGTCCGCCATACGCTTTTCGATGGATTTCAGGGTGCGGATGGCGGTGATGTTGGCTGCAAACTTTTCGCGTGGTGTGCGCGGGGGTACAGGGTCCTGCGGCGGGATATAGTTGTTCGGCTCATAGGCTTCCTTGAGAGCAATGAGTTCCGCCGCCTGCAAGACCTGCTCGCCAAAACCACCAGATGATTCTTCTGCGGGTTCTAAGACTTCACCCTCAACAACCTCTGCCGCCTCACCGGCGTCCGGTAGATTGGGTAATTCTGGTGCCGCCAGCGCATTGTTTTTAGGGTTCGCCGCCAGCAGCCTTGCAAACTCCCCGCGGTTGACGGCGCGCCCGATCAGCGGGAAATCCTCATCGCGCAGATGCACATCAAAGATGCCGATTTCCTCCACCGTAAAGGGGTGGTCGTTTTCCAGATAAACGGTATCTCCGGTAGCCAGCGGGCGCTTTTCCACGGGCTTAGGCTTGTAGCGCTCCTGATATGCTTCATACGCTGCTTCCGCATCGTCAATGAACTGCGAAAACTCAACGTCCTCAATGCCTTCCTTGGCAAGCGCCCTTGTGCTGTCGAAGCGCGCACTGTCCACAAAGGAGCCGTCAACTAGATACACAATCTCATTGCGCAAGAAGTTGGCGTACACCTGAATTTCGTGTTCGCCGTCCCCGGTGGTGGAATAGGCAAGGTCGATGTGCGTAAGGTCCGAATAATCCGGTGCACCCAGCCCTTCGCGTTCACAAAAATCCGCGATGGTTTTCTCCGCATAGTCTATCTCGGCTTGACGGGCGTCGCGTTTGGCTTTCTGTTCCGCTTCCCATTTTTCATATCCCTGCTTGTTGTTTTCATCCAGATATTTGTCGTTGTGGACCAGCAGATGCAAACGGCGGGCAACCTCGTTCCACGGCAGCAAGCGGAAATGATCCGGAGCGTTATCGGATGCATAGCGCTTGATTCTCAGCCCCTTGGCATCATAATCCAGAAACCCTCTTTCGCCATCTCGGAAATCCCAAGTGCGCCCGCCGATACCGTATTCTTTTTTCAGCCAGTCGGCTTGCTCCTTTACTGTAGGCAATACTGTGGCAGAGAAAAATTCCTGTATGCGAAAACGCCCCTCACAAAAACCGCTGCCCATGACAAGAACATCGACAATGTCCTGCTCGTCGATATGGGTGCCATCATCCTTGATGGGCGGCTGCCAGCTTGCGCGGTGCTGTAATTGGCGGATGGTTTCTTGCTGCTGTTCAGGTGCGGGCAGACCGATTGCGGCGGCAGTTTCCTCGGCAAGGTTGCCGCGCCCCACGCTTTCCGGCAGTTCAATCTCATCGGAAACAGAAACAGCGGAGGGCGATAGCTCGCTCTCCGCTGTTGTGGGTTCGGTATTTACAGGCTCGTCACGATGGGCATCGCCAATTCCGCTGCCTGCGCTTGCAGACTGTTCATGTGCGCCGTCCAGCCCAATGGGTCGTTGTTCTTGTCCGGTGCCGGGTTGCTGACCAGCAGCTTCGTGATGGTCTGCTCCACCTGCTCCCAATAGCGCTGCTCGGTCTGTTTCAGGTCGCTGTACAGCGTCCCGTCCAGCAGCATCTTGTCGTACAGCAGGGAGTGGTTCTCTTGCAGGAACTTCTCCCGCTGCAGACCGATTCTCCCGACCGGCGGTCTGTGCGTTTCCTTCATTGCCATCTTGGGCACCAGATACCCGTTCAGATTCGTCATATCCATGATCCTGCACCTCCTGTTGGTTCGTCTTGCTTACATTCTCATCATACTGTTTCGGCTGGGTCTTTGCAACACTGTCGATGCTCTTGACGACAGCGCCGATTTCGGCAAACATCTGCCGCCCCGCGCGGTTGACGGCATTGCCCAGCGCCAAAACTGCGGATTCGGTATCAAAGCGGTCAATGTCCGCAAAGGCGTCCTGCGGCACGGCGCTGTCGCCCAAACCGCAGCGCACTGCCGCCATATAGACGGCACTCTGCGTGATGAAGTTGGCAAAAATCGCCGTTTGCTCCTGCGGCTTTGCCCATTCCAGCGTACTGCCGATCACGGCATTCTGTAAATCGGCGTCCAGCTGTTTGCCGTGCTGTGCCACAAACAAGGCTGCCTGCAGACCAAAGATTTCCGGCAGGCTCTCGGCATTGTGCTTTTCCTGCAAGGCTTGCAGGGTCGGATAGCGGTTGGCATCGGTGATTTGCCAGCCCAATGGTTTGGCGGCTTTGCCGGCAGGGTGGGTGTCCTTGATGTCAAACAGATACCGCACATTGCCTGCCATATTACCGGTGCCAAGGGACGCTACGCCGCGCGCACCGCGGTTGACCCAGCGCCCGGCAGCACGGTTCCAAGTGTCGATGTCCGCCAGCATGGTGGCACCGGGGCGCTGACTGTAAATAAGCGCCTGATTCGGGAAAGCGTAATGCGTTGTATACGCGGCTGAACGCAAAAACGCCCGCCAGCTGTCGGCATTGTCTGCTACATCGGCAATCGCCTGATGTGCCTGCCGTAAAATATTTTGGTAATTCGCCAATCGGTTTCATCTCCTTTGCGGTAATAAAAAAGCCCTGCACATGGCTGTGCAGAGCTTATCCATTCGAGTAATTTAATTTTATGCGGGGCGGTTGTTACTGCGTTCGCTGCGTTTGATGCCCATAAACGGGGGAACCGAGGAACGGTTCAGCCCTTTTTCGTGCGCTTGTTTCATGGAAAATTCGTGTGCTGCAACCGCATCGATGAACGCACGCTGTTTTTCAGTGGCGTGGTAGTAATCAACCTTATACCGTTTGCATACGGCAAAAAAGACATCCAGATACTGAATGTTTTCCTTAGTCATTCGCGTGACCTCAAGCTCGGTTTTATCCTTTTGCATAAGCGTTCCTCCTTTATGAAAGATAGGTGCTGAAAATCTCCTGTGCGCTTTCGTCAGCAATCATTAACAACTTAGGTATTATATCGAATTACCATAAAAAATCAACAAACGAAATGTGAATGATTTCATGATAGAAAAACCAACAAAGAAAATCCAATTCATTTATGGGTGTATTTTCCTTTGCTGAGCTGGTTTTGTTATCGTTCTTCGCGTACAACGCTGCGTTTCTTGGTTTGTTCCAGCCCCGGCAGCAAGTCATCCACCTGTTTATATCCAATCGGCTCCACATAATAGGCGTGTGCCTCACCGCCCTCATGCGTTACAATAATATCACTGACAGACAAAGAGCGCATCTTTCTGCCGTTGGGGCGGTTTTCCTGATTGTGCAGGCAGTAAAGGCTGTCCAGTGTCTGCCAGCATTCCATCTGCCCGCGGTACACCAGCTTATAGGATGCAGCATTTATATGATCTTTGGTGTAGTCATACCGTAAAAACGCAATCTCACGGTTGTTGGTCTGGTAGATTTCATACGGCAGCAGCTCGTACTTCTTTCTTCGCAATCCCCACGGAAAAATGGTGCCCTTTTCAAAGAGAAGAGGCTGGCTCAGATTCTCCGGAAACAAAACCGGAATGATGGGTTCGCCACAATACAAAGAAGCGTAAATTCTGGTTTTGAATTTCTCTGCATCGACATACGGAATGCGCTCCCGAACGCATCCGTTGCAGTCAAGATATTCGATATAGCCAATGACCGTATCGTGTTTGTTCATCTCGGTGATTCTCCTTTATAATTAACGGCTCAACCTTTCCCAAAAAGAGATTTTACTTCCAAAGCGCTCATCCGGCGGGCGAACCTTGGCAACCGGCAAATCACCGGACAGCATATCCTCTACCTGCGGAAAGAACAGCAGCCGATTATAGCGCTCCGCCTGTTCTTTTGAAAGCCCCAACATTTTGGACTCACTGAGTCCACAAACCAGAAACCGACCGCGTATCGTGCAACCATCTTCCAGTTGTCTGTTGTATTTCAGCCGGCTTTGGTTTTTACTGCACACAACGCCGATTTTCGATGTGCCGAACGGTTTCAGCAGCAAACTGTCGCCCTCGATCACCTCGGAAATTGCCGCCTGCGGGCTGTCAAAGGCAGCCTGATAGGGGCAGTAGCCCGGTTCTATAATCAAAACTCTTGTCATACCGCCACCTCATCGTTCGTAATCCTGCCGCTTGCGGTAGTAGTTTTCCAGAAGTTTCAGGATGGTACTTTCCATCTGTTCGGAGGTACAGCCCTTCGGGAAATAGCGTTCGACCTTGGATACGGCAATCGTGAGCTGCGGTTCGCGCGGCTTTACGCTGGGGGAACGGGCAGACATGATCCCGTGAATCTTGTCTTTCGTCAGAACACTTTCCTTGCTGGCAGCTTTCAGCTTCTGCGCTTGGGATAAGGACGGAGTGCAGCCTTCTTCCTCCATATAAGAGAGAAATTCTTCCTGTTCCTCCGGCGTCAGGTAGCTCAACTCCACAGCGGGGGTGGTCTTGAGTCTGCCGTCGTCCACAAGCTGCATCAGGTCAGGGGTGAGTTTGTTCAGCCGGATAAAACGCTGAACTTGGTTTCTACTTTCTCCTGCTCCTTGTGCTACAACCTCATCGGCACGGAAATTTGTCCCAACTTGGGACAAATTATTTTTTGACGGTCTACCGGCTTTTCTTTTTACCGCCTCCAACTTCATTTCATACGCCTTGGCCTTTTCGCTCGGCAGAATATGCTCGCGCTGGCAGTTGGAATCCACCATCAATATAATGGCGGTATCATCGTCCATGTCCCGCACAATGCAGGGCATAGTGTCCACTCCGGCGCGCCGGCTGGCGTGGCAGCGGCGGTGTCCAGCTACAATTTCATATCCGCCGTCCCGTCGCGGGCGAACGATGGCAGGTGTCATCACGCCATATTCTTTGACGCTGTCCACCATCTTGTCCATTTCTTCATCGTTGCGCACCTGAAACGGATGCCCCTCAAAGGGGTGCAGCTCAGACAGCGGCAGGATCTGGATTTTCTCCAACTTGGCATCCTGCCGTTCTTCCTCAGTGGAAAACAAGTCATCTATCGAGGGCAGTCGGATGTTTTTCGCGAGATCTCTCACCCTTTTCCACCTCCTTTGCCAATGCTCTGTAAGCAACACTCGCCGGGCATTGCTTACTATAACGAAGTACGCTCTCCGATTTAGTAAGGCTTTCACCGACTCTGGTGCAGCGCGGAACGATTGCCTGATAAATGCGCGTGTGCGGACCATAGCTTGTGTGAATGGCTTTGATCATATCCCGTGTCATATTGGTACGATGGTCTGCTATGGTAATCAGGACACCGTCAATCTCCAGTTTAGGATTGATTTTCCTGCGAATTTTACGGATGGTGCCAATGATACTGGCAAGACCTTCGACATCAAGAATCAGCGGCTGTACGGGAATCAAAACACTGTCTGAGGCGGCAAGAGAGGCAGTGACAAGGTTGCCGAGTTCCGGCATACAGTCAATCAGACAATAGTCGTATTGCCCTTGAAATGGTTCCAGCGCCCATTGCATTACGCATTCACGCATAAAGGTATTTGTCAAACTTCGCTGCAAATCAGAAAGTTGAATGTTGGCGGGAATGACATCTACTTTTTCATCGGTATGGATAACAACATCGGGCGGGTCTACCTCGTTGCAGGCAGCCTCAATCAGCTCTTTCAGGGACGCACCTTCGTTCCCCTGCGAACAGCCAAGGTATCGGCTCAGGCTGGCCTGCGGGTCGGCGTCCACCAGCAATACTTTATAACCCATATCTGCCAATGCTACGCCCAAGTTTACAGCGGTCGTCGTTTTGCCCACACCGCCTTTTTGGTTGGCAATCGCTATTGTTTTCATACGCGCTCTCCTCGCTGTTTTTCAATCTTTGACTTGTACCAGATAAGGCTTTCGTTGTAGTCCTTACCTACGGCAGGCAGCCGCTTTTCTACATTACATCCTCGCTCGGCAAGGCGCTTGGTAACCGTTTCGGCAAAGCGCAGCCCCGGCTCATCACGGTCAAAGCAGAGCACCACATTTTTCACCTGCGGATGCTGCTGCAAAAAGTAGTCGATGGGCAGATAGTTCAGCCCGCCCAGCGCCAGATAATGCACACTGCGCCACTTTCCAATGTCCGTATACTGACGCAATGTCGCGCCGGACATAGCATCAATCGGGGCTTCGTACAGCTCCACGGTATCGCAGTCCGGGTTTTCCGCTTGCATCAGAAATCCGTACTTCTTTTGGCTGCCGGTGACATCACCGCGGTAGGTGCCTTGGCAGCCACGCTGAAAAGCAGAACGCGGAACGCCGCCTTCATCCTTGCCCACAAAAACGCAGTTGCGGTAGTTGCCGCGCGTGGTCTGGTACAGGATGCCGCTGCCAACGCAGTAGCGCAGGACCTTAGGGCTGATACCGCGGTGCATCAGGTAGGCAGCAACGGCTTCGACGTTTCGATCCGGGGTAGGAAGTGTAAATGGACGAGGCTCGTGCGGCTTTACAGGCGCTGCCTTAGCCGGTTGAAAAGAAGCAGCGACCGGTGCCATCTCGTTCAGCAGACGAACCGCTGATACAAAGTCCATGCCCTCCACCTTGGTCAGATAATCAATGGCGTTGTTGCCGCCCACATTACGCGAAAACCAGTGGAAGAATCCATTGGCAGGCGTGATGATCAGGCTATCGTGCGTCCGGGTGCAGTACTCGCGATCCGTTTTGCGCACAAGTTCGCCGGGGTGATAGGTTTCCAAATACTGCATCACGGTAATTCGGCGGGCAGCTTCAATGTTCTTTTGGTATTTTCCCATGGGGGTGACCTCCGTTTCTGTATGAAAAAAGCACCTTGCCTACAAAACAGGTAAGGTGCCAAGGATACGATTATTTGTTTTCAGCAGGCTTTTTGTCACTTCAGCTGGCTGAAAGGGGGTGCGGGGGAAAACACAGACGGCACCCCATTTCCCGAAAAAAGAT
>ULSO01009086.1_pt1 | contig 11905 bp, 14 predicted proteins | sample 1956701 | NCBI WGS metagenome assembly ULSO01 (sample SAMEA4835708, study PRJEB28245) | human gut metagenome | biome: gut microbiome; material: fecal sample | place: Denmark | collected 2008 | reverse complement strand
GGTCCATTAGCTCAGTCGGCAGAGCACGTGACTTTTAATCACGGTGTCCCGGGTTCGAATCTCGGATGGATCACCAAGACAAATAACGCGGTTCAAGCCGCGATACATAAATATAGCGCAGAAAGCGGCAACGCCGCTAAAGCATATGCACCTTTAGCTCAGTTGGTAGAGCAACTGACTCTTAATCAGTGGGCCCAGGGTTCGAGTCCCTGAAGGTGCACCAAAAAGCCCGATTTTTAAGCGAAAATGCCTGAAAATCGGGCTTTTTTTCTTTGCTTCTGATAAAAATTAAACTTAAATAAGGCTACAAATAAGGCTACTTTTACAGTAGTCTTTTTTTAATTTCTTCTTTTAACTCTATTATGTAGTCATAAATAGGGCTGCTGCCGTTCATGAGCACATCGGTGTAAATATCCATAGTAGTGGAGAATGCTGCATGACCGAGTTGGCTTTGTACGATTTTAATTGGAATGCCGCATGCACATAGCATTGAGGCGAACGTGTGCCGGCAACTGTGTGTGAGAGATATTCCTTTTAGTCCTATTTTTTTGTAGGCTTTAAGGAAAGCTTTTTTTATTCCGGAATAGGTGAATGTTCCGAGCTCGTCGATATTGAAAACTTCGAATAGTTTCGGAGCAAAGAAAACTTGTCTTATACTTGTCTTTGTTTTCGGCGCAACTATTTCACCGCTTGAGATATTGAGACTTGCTGTGACATTAATCTGACTTTTGTTAAAGTCAATTGCTGAACGTTCCAGAGCGAGGAATTCGCCTATCCGTAGTCCGGTGGAGCATAAGAAGAAAAATGCTCGCCGGTGTTTTCCTTCAAGTGTGTTCAGAATTTCGCATTGTTCTGAAAGCTCGAAGGAGCGGCGATCATTTGCCTCATATTTAGGTCGTTCGATTGCTTTACACGGGTTTTTCTTTATAATCCCGAAGTCTTCCGCTTTTTGTAAGCTTCCGTTAATTATATCGTAAAGCTTTACAGTCAGATTTCTGCGTGGAAGTGACTTGATATACGTAAGTATATTCAGGGGTTTAAGTTCCCGCAACTTGTAATTTCCTAAGGCGTTTCTTACGGTTGTAACGTTTTTAATTAAAGTTCTTTTATATGTACTTTTGATTTTACCATCTTTGCATAGTTCTACCCAAAGGGATAGCCATTCGCCGTAAGGTTTATTTTGTGTAAATGCTTCCATGATCGGCAAAGGGGTTTCTTCTGAGCAGCTTTCATTGCGTGAAGTTCTCAGTTCTTTTAATTTGCTCAGGCATTCTGCCTGGGTTTTTCCGTATACCGAAATTTGTCTGTGGTTTAAGTATATTCTTCCTCGCCAAAAATACCTCCTTGTGCCGTTTTTGTTGGTGCGATAGCACTTTTTTAAGCTGCCGTCGCCATATTTGAATTGCATATCTTCGTCTCCTTCGATATGCTCATTTTGAGGTTCTGTTGAATGGATGCGCTCTTGCATGGGGAACTTTATGACGTTGTCAGAGCTCTTTTTTTTAATTCTGAATTAACTACGCAAAGTTTAGGCGTTTCATCGTCAAGTATCTGATAAAGAGCCATAAGTGATTGAATAGCTTCATTGAGAAGTTGCATTTTGTCTTTGATGTTCATATAAAAATACTCCTTCGGCAAGTTGCCTACGGAGTAATTTTATAATAAAATTTAACTATTTATTTAATCACTTTTTTATGTGTAAAAAAGTAATTATTATTAAAAATATGAGACTGTTCCGCCAGTTACATTACATTGAGCGTATTGGATATTAAAAATTTCGGTTAATGAAAATTCTGTAAGTGATATCGTGACTGTGTATTTAGTACCTTCAGTTACATTGCCAACATTTTTTGTTTTTGTTGTTATTACATTTCTGTTGTTGTCCATAAAAGTAAACGTTAACTGTAGGTTTTTAATGTCTGTTTTTGGTATCAGCTCATAATTCATACTGAACGAAAATTCTGTGCTTAAATCAATGTTTATATCTGAATTGTTTGCTGATCTACTTGTTATGTTGAGTGTGCCATCATTATTTAAATTTTTGCTATTTACGCATTCACCGATTTTTACAATAGCAAAAATTGAAATTAATATTAAGAGAATAATTAATAATGCTTTTATCCAAGGGCTTGTTTTGTATATAACTTTTGTTTCGTTATCTTTTGTTTCATCTATTTTTTCAATATTTTCTTTATTTTCAACTTCATTGGTTTGATTTAATAAATTTTCTTGTTTTATAGTGTCTTGCGTATCATTTTCTTGCTTTTTATCATCTGGTTCAATTTCATTTTCTTTATTGTGAAACATAAATAAAAGGGCGCAAGTTATTAAAACAATTACAACAAAACCAGCCATAATTAAGGCAATGGTTGTATCTTGTTGTGATAAGTTAAGATTATTTAACATATTAAGCCTTTAATTTTTTATTTGCTTCAGAACGCTGCCATGTCTGGATAGTGTCCTGGAGCATTTTTTTTAATGCCGGTGATAATGTTCGGTAATCTTCGATGAGCTGGCGTTCCTCTTTCGAATACGTGTCTGGCGAGGTGATAACCTTTTGCCCGAAGTCATCTTCAAGTCCTAAGAGATAGTCTGTTGATACATCAAAAAGTTTGGCGTATTCTATTAGGACGTCATATGGCGGTTTTGCTGTTCCGTTTTCATATGCCCATATGCTTTTTGGTGTGCTGCCTATTTTATTTGCAAGTTCTTTTTGTGTGAGCCCTAAGTCTAATCTTAAGGCTTTAATTTTGTCTTTCATGCCTATATTATCTAATAAATTTAGATTAAAGTCTTGACAATCGAAAATAATTAGACTATAATTTTTTTAAAGTCTAATAAAATTAGACGAATATGCCGGCAAAGGCAGAAGGGGAGTTCGAACCTCCCCGCCGGCAGAATACCTAACTTAGGGCGGGCAGGGCAAAGGCGAGAAACAATTGAGCCAACTAAAATTAAGGTCTTACTACAAGAGTTCTTGTCCGCCTCTGGTAGGTATTAAGAAAAAATAAAGGTAGGTATTCAAAATTGAAAAAGGACAAAACAAAAATCGTTGCTGACTGGTCAAGGTTTGACGACGAGATTGCGCAAGAGCTTCGACGTCACCGTGAGTTTATTCAGTCGGAGATTGGGCAGTTCCTCGCGAACGGTGATCCGCATTACGGCGACGACTGGTTATGTGTTTGTTGGCGTAATCCAAGTTCTGATAAGCTTGAGATTTATAGCGCTCAGGACACCGAGGCTGCGCAAGCGATAATAGATTTTTATCACTTCTCGCAGGGCAACACAAAGATGATTTTATGCGGGTCGGGTGAGGATGTCACAAACCGTTTAAAGTTTGACCCACGTTATCACGACACGTTTGTAATTTAATTAGTAAGGTAGGTATTCAAAGATGGCAGATAATTTATTTCTTGAAGTTCAGGATAATGTCGAAGATGAGTTAGTTTGGTTAAAACCTATTAATAACGACAGTATTTTTGCTTTTTTTGAGCATTCTGAAGAGCATGCGGAAAAGGCTGTTACTGCTTACAGTAAATTAATTGAGTTGTCAAGAAGTACAATGAATAATTTGTACGATATTTGTTATTATCTCAATTCGTTTAGCGTAAACAGCATATATTTAAGAACTCAAATGCTTGTGCGAGATAGAGAGCATACACGAATGGGTGATGATGAGGTCGTTGAGCTTGTAGCGAAGCTCGGTATATCACAATCTTCATTCTATCGTTACCGCGATATAGGTATGTTTGTTGATATTGATAATCATCGTCTTATACCTAAACTTGAAGGTTATAATATATCTCAACTTTGCGAGATTATTACTTATGTTCGTACTATTTATGGACGTGATGGTGATTTAAAAAATGGGGTGTTAAATACTCTTGAAATTATTCCATCGACGTCAACTATAATTCAAATACAGACTTTTCGAAACGTAATGCAACTTCGTAATAAGAATAAAACACCTTTTGAATGGTCATCTGATCCGAATTCTATGTATCAGAAAATACAGTACGACACTAAGCTTGAAGACGTTTTAAAGCTCTGGCAGGAGTGGGAGGAAGGTCAGGCGAATAAGCAGCTCGAGGAAACTATGAGCGGCAAGTCTGCGACCAACGATCCCACGCCGGAGTTTGACGAGACTATCAGATCTCTTCGAGAAGAGATCAGAACGCTGCGGCTCGGGTACGTTGCCGAACTCGGCATGTGTGATGGCTGCAAGTTCAATGGCGTAAACCTTAATAAATGTCGCTCATGCCGCAGATACAGGAACATGAGAGATCTTTATGAACGTGCTTAATTTTTCGGTAAAACCTTGCTGCGGGAAGCAACACGCTTCCCGACAGTAATGTTCTTCCCGTAGCGGTTTTATATAAATATTTTAAGTCCGCGTCATACTCGCGCGGCGAAGGAGTTTTTTATGAGTAATGCAACATTTATTTATGTCGGAAGTTATTCCGGAACGGCAAAGGACACCGGTAGACCTTTTAACAGGGTTAGTATAGTCGGTAAGACAGATCGCGGACTTCGCACGTTCGACCTTTTCACTGAGGGCGGCGAAAAATTGCCCAATCAGGATAAACTTCAGTTCGGCGATGTCGTAAGGGCAGAGTATAAGGATAGTTCTTACCCCGGCGGCAGACCTTCGCTCTGTGGTCTTGAAGTGGTTACACAGACCCCTTATAACCTTGACAAAATGGCACTGCTGGACGACGTTGCAGTTCTGCTTGGTGCATAAGTTTAATAGTTCATGGTTTCCCCGAGGCCGCCGAAAGGCGGCTTTGGGGAAACCTCTTGAACAATTACATTTATCTTGACCCATAAAAGGGCAGTCGGGGCTATTTTATGGACTTATTCGATTATGAAAAATTAAATACATTTAAAAACAGCGGTAAGTCCTTTTGTGATATGGCTCGCCGAATAAGGATAAATCCGCTTATCGCCGAATACTATGAGCAACTCGGTTGTGATTATGATGACTTGTTGGTTACCAGAGGTCTCAGGACAGTTGACTTTAATACGAAGTGTCAGAAACGAGCTCGCCGCATTTTAGAATGTGGCCGAAGAGTTTCAACCACTCAGTGGAAGGAAAGTAAAGTCCATCACGTGCTCAGCGTTCAGCTCTGCGCGGACAAGTTCTGCGGCAATTGTCAGAAGCAATTCGCTAACCGCCGTGAGCATAGATATACTCCGCTTTTAAAGGTTCTGAATGAAAAATATGATCTCTATCACATAGCATTGACGGTGCCGAACTGTTCAGGGTTTTTTCTTCCGGACACGGTAGGTAAAATATTAAAAGCTTTCGGAAAGTTGATGAAGTTCTTTCTCTGCCGAAAGAAAATTCGCGGTTTACCCTTCGAAGGTCTCGGTTGTCGCGGCGCGATCCGTTCTCTTGAGATTACGATGAACGAAAGTATGAGTACATATCACCCGCATTTGCATTGTATTTTCGTTTTTCGTAAAGGTGTAGAGCTGGACAAGCCGAAAGTGTTTACAAATTCGTTTTCGTTCAGTAAGGGGCGTAAGGTTCAGCAGTTCTCGGCGTTCGAAGTGCTTGTTCAGAAACTCTGGCGGCTGTGCTTCGACGGCGATAAGGTAACGAAGAAAGCCGTTGAGAACTTGCAGGAAGGTTACAGTTGCATAGTTAACTATGCGGACGGAAACTTCCATCAGATATTTAAATACGCCGTTGCCGGACTTCTTGCCGAAAAGAAAAAGGCAATGCGTAAGGACGTGAACGTCCAGAGGGGTTTAAGTTATCCCGAGTTTAAAGATTTATACATGGCGTTAGAAAACCGCCGTGCGTTGCAAGGTTATGGTTGTTTTTACGGCTTGAAACTTGACGAGGCGGAACTGAATGCCGACGACGCGGCAGACGAGGAAATTCGCAGCATAATTCATTGTCTGAACGGAGTAGAAGAGGGTTGCATGACTACGGAAAAACTTCTCGATGTCATTGAAAATATTGTAGTCAAAAACCATGTGTATTTCTCGGACAAGGATATTAAGAGCAACTTAGACAGCCTTTCCGGAGACGATATATAGAGTGCACCCCCGTTTCCCAACGTCGGGAAAAAATATCAAAGGTAGGTTTAATATGAAATTCACTGTCAAACAAAGGAAGTTGGCGCGAACGGTATCGACGTCGCGGCTTAAGAAATTGTACGAACGAAGCGAAGCGCGGCTCGAGCTCGCTGCAAGGCGCGGAGATTTTAAAGGAATTAGCCGTGCGATGAAGCAGCACCAGACATATGAATATGCCATGCTTTATAAAAAGGCGAGGCGCGCGAACGGTAAATCGAAGTATTAAATGAGGTGGCGGGTATGTCGTTAAGAAAGATAACGAAGAATGACGTCGACAACGCTTATAAGATAGTGGCAGAGGCGTCCAGGAACGCAAAGTTCAGTACGCAGCGTGCAAGGCTTTTAAAGCATGGCGCGGACAAGCTCAAGGCTGATTATAAACGCTCGCTTAAGAGCAAATCAAAAAAGTAAAATAACGTGGCTCCCAGCGTTAAGGGAAAGGAAAATATATGAAAATTAAAGCTAAGACAAAAGGTATTATCAAAAAGGTTTCTCTTGCGCTTGCGGGCGTTATCGCAATAAGCGCAATCGGCGTGGGCGTGGCAAAGCTTGTCGAGTACACGAAAGAAGACTTGAAGACTATTTCGCCGTCGTTCTCGGCCGGTAATCTCGGAACTGACGGCAAGTATGTAAACGACGAAAGCACGCTCTATACAAAGGAAGCGTTCCAGTGCGACGGCTTGCAGATAAAGCTCGATTTCGACAATGAGATAGAATATCAGATATACTTCTACGACGATCTCGACAACTTCGTCGAGAGTACGGAAGTTCTCTCTTCGGCATATTCTGACCCCGTTCATGACGGCTATGCGCGTATAGTTATAATGCCGACGAACGACGAGGACGGCAAAATCGGTATTACCGAACGCCTTACATATCCGGACCAGATGACCATAAAGGTCGCTAAGGAACAGAATATAGAGTATTATCAGGTGTTTAATAAACGCCTTTTCATTACTTATGGTTTAAATAATCTTGTATTTTCGTATGGGGATATTGTTGCTGAAGGTTCTTCTTATATCTTTACAACAAGTAGTTCCCGCGTAGTTACCTCTCATAATTTACTTGCTGTTAATGGTGGCGAAACCGTTTCTTGTTCATTTGACGTCGGTGATTATCGTTTAATTTTAATAGTTTATCAGTTTAAAAATATTGACGGTAATCTTACGTTTGTTTCGAGGAAACAATCCGACGTTGGTAGTTCAAGTGTTGTATTGTCTGACGCAATCGATTGTGTTGTTTTTTCTTGTCACATTTATGATAGTTCCTCGAGTTCAGTTATACCTATTGAGGAAGATGAGCTTGAGTTGTTTTCTTCCTATTTTTCTATATCATAATTTTTTCGGCGGTTGGTGGGCGTGGAAACGCTCACCAACTTTTTTATTTTTATGAAAACTAAAATTTTAAAAATTTCAAGTTTAATAGCAATAGTTATCCTTGCTCTTTGCATGCTTATGTCCTATTCCTCCGTTGCGGTGTTCGCCGTCACGGACGAAACTACGGTTCTGGACGAATTGCAGTCGGATCCTGACTTCGATATAACGGCGTATGAGGACAACGCAGAGGATTTTTCCTTGCAGGTAATTCAAATCGGTGAGGACAAAGACAAAGAACTTTACATATACACTTATCAGCCCGCCCATAACAGCATTGACCTGCTCGGCACAAAGGTTTCCATAAGTTATGGCTATTCCATGAACGGAGCAGGGCTTTCTCCTAAGCTTTATGATTTGGAGTTGGTTTCTACAAGCGGCGTATTCGATAAGTACCACGTAAAAGGTTTTACTCCGTCTAAGGACGGTGACAGATACTACAACATAGTTTCCATTTATCGTGAGTACAATTCAGTTGTGGACGATGAGTATGACGAGACGTTCCCGACGACAGGTAAAGCATATTCGGTAGGTCAACAATGGTATGTTTGCGATTTGAACGATGGTAAGTATTATGAAATGAATACTTTCAAAACTATGCCAGTTGATACTGTCCTAGGTGGTCCAATTTTATTTAAAGATGGTTTAACGTGGGGTTCATTAATTAATCGCAGTGAGCCAACTCAATGTTGGATATATTGTTTTAATGCTGAAGAGTATCAGATAAAGCATATATACGATGCTGATTTAACTTATTCTATTCGTAAGGTAATTCACAATTGGCACTATTTAACCGGTGAAAGTTATGATTACAAAGATGATCAGCCAAATCTTAAAATTACTTTGGCGGATACAGATGTGATGTTGCATGTTGGTTCGGGCGTTGGTGCTAAAGATTTTGAGTGGAATAGAATTTTATCTTCAGATGAATTCATTACTACTGCAGAAGAGCAAGGCGTTGAGTTTACTGATGAGCAAAAGCAGAAAATTCAGTCAAGTCAATGGGTTTTTACGTACTTGGAAACTGATTACGTTTATTCCGGTTATTCTTCTGGCTTTGGTAATAGTGTTTCTTCTTATACAGAAATATATTATGATGTTTATGACGTTGGATTGTTAAGACTTCATTTTCAGGATTTTAGCGGAATGTATTATGATTTGGGCGTTGTAAATGATTTAACTGACCCAGGTAATGATCCTATTGGTGTAGGCGGGACAGATTGGGAAGATACTTTTAAAGATTTTTGGGATAACTTTACTATGGTAGTTGGGCTTATAATCGGATTGATTTTTGTAGTAGTTTTGCTGAATTTCTTGCCTCCCGTTCGTCATTTATTTAATTTTCTTCTAAAAGGCGTTTCTTATGTTATATCTTTGCCGTTTCAAGCGTTGGCGTGGGTATTTAAAAAAGACGGTCGAAAATGACCGTCTTAAAAGTTTTTAATTCACTGCATAGACACATAGTAAGATATATATTACGCAAATAATTATAGTAACTATTATCATTCCAATAGTAAAAAACTTTGTGCTTTTGTTCTCATTGCATTTTTTGTTGAGTTGTATTATTACGCAAGCAAATATTACTGTAACTAATATTGCTAATATTGTTATAAGTAAAATTGATAAAGGTTTTGTATCAAGACCGCCATATCCAACAGGAATGTTGTCAGGGTCGGTTAATAATAAATTACAAAGCATAATTATATCTCCTTTTTTAATTTTAAATCATCAGGTTAAATTTATCAAGTAAAATGAAAAACTTAAAGAACGTTTTAAAAATTGTAATATTGTTAGTTGCTGTGCTTGTAATGGGCTATTTTATATTTACGTTCACTAACTTGGGGGCAGTATGAAAAAGTTTAATTACAGGCATTTAATCTGGCTCGGCGCGATCGCTGCAAGCCTCGCGCTGATACCATTCTTTTTTCAGTACGCCCATTTGCGAATTGCTGAGAGCTGCATAGACCTTTACAATTCCGGAAAGTTCTACATAAACGAGCTGTGCGATCTCAATATGACGGGCGAAATAACAGTCAATAATTTCACAAATCAGCCGTTCATTATGCCTTTCAATCTTCCGAAAACTTGGGAAGAGTTCTGCGCGAATATGAGCGGTTATTGGTCGCTGTTCTTCTCCATGGACAACTTCTCGGCATACCTCGAGAAAGTCAGCGACGTTCTGTTTTACATAACAAAAATATTGCTTATTGTAATGCCTTTTTTCCTCGTTATTTTTGCAGTTTTGATTGTAAAGAAAAAGACTATCAATAACGATTACGGAAAGGAGAGTAAGCCTTTGAAGGCGTTCAAGCGGTTTGAAAAGAAAGTCTATCCGCCTGTCAGAGCGTGGTTGCTGAGCTTCATCGAGTTCAGCCGCGAGCATAATTATTATCTTAAGATATTGGCATTTGTATGGGTTTACAATTTTAACGGCATAGCTATATTTATCTCCGGCATGGCTTATTATCTGTATTTTATTGCAGCTCTCAAAACAAGCACGATTTATATTCAGATAGTTAAGTTGCTTATGGATTTATCTGTTATGATAGACTTTATTCCCGCTATTTTGTGGGCGGTAATAATTATAGTTGCGTTGAATTTGCTTGCTCGCCATATAGCGTTTAACCGACTGTATCATCACGAACGTTGCAATCGCGGATTTATAAATGAGCGCGGATTGGCATTGACTATTGACGGCACTATGGAAAAAGGTAAGACTTTGCTCATGACGGATATTGCTCTTTCTGCGGAAGTTCAGCTTCGTGACCAGGCATTGGAAGTTATCTTCGAAAGTGATTATAAATTTCCGCATTTCCCTTGGCAGAATTTGGAACGTTTTCTTAAAAAAATGTTCCAGAAGCATAGAATATATGACGTCTGGAGCTGTCGTCGGGTGATAAAATCAAAGCGTTTGAAGTTTGAAAGGAAGCCGCAGAACCGTTATATCTTCGGTTATGACTTTGGGTATTACGGCTTAGATTATAACGATAATTTAAAGCCCATGAGCGTTTGGCAAGCAATTGAAGATTATGCTTGCGCATATCTGATATACACGAGGCAATGCGCCCTCTTAATATCGAACTACTCTATCCGTTCGGATACGCTCTTCGACGATTTGGGCAACTTTCCTTTGTCTGACAGCGACTTTTTTAAGCGCGATAGCCGTATGATAGAGAGTTTTTCGAGGCATAGCCATATTTTGGACTATGACATGCTCAGGCTTGGGAAGACGATGATTGAGGACAATCCGAATAGGTATGCGTTCGGGTTCGGCGTGTATGTTATATCCGAGATTGATAAGGAACGTAAGAACGCAAACGCTACTAAGCACCTGAAGCCGTCTGACCCTGAATGCAATCAGGTCAACGACCTTTTCAATCTTAACCTTATGATGGAGCGGCATGCCGTTACTATTGCTTATCGTTGTTTTCTTAAAAATTTGTCAGATCTTCAAAGGTTCGAAGAGCTCGGCATTGGTACGCTCGGTCTGGGTGAGCGTGTGTCTATAAAAAAGAAGGGAGAGATGTCGCCGCTTCTGCCGTTTTTCTCTACGTTCTGGCTTACGGATTTAATCTTTGGATTTATTATTGAAAAATTCAATAAGTATTATTTGAAGTATCGCCATGACCGCGCGGACACAACGCTTACAATGTATCTTTTAAAGAAGTTCGTGGCGAAGCTTGTTCACCATCGCGAGCGAGTAAACAATTTGTTTGGCTGTTCGAAGCTCGAATTGCTTGTAGCTGCCGGGAACGGCGACGAGGAAGGCGAGAAAAAGAAGTATTATCTTCAGAGCAAAAAGATATATGCAAATCGTTACTCAACTGACTGTCTTAGCGGCATTTATGAAGCTCGAAGCAAGTTAAATAAGGTCGGCATTGATGATATAATTGAATATGGCGGCATTATGGCAACCAACGACGAGTTGCAGAAGCAAAACAGCCACTTCCAAAGCGACATAACAAAGATGACGAAAGCGCACACCTGAAGGAGTGCACCTGGGTTTCCCAACGTTGGGAATTGTTTGCGACGAATATATTTCCCCTTATCAGCTTGAAAGGGGGTAAAGAGGGGGAAAACAAAGAGTAAGCAGAGCGCTCGGGTGAATTTGTTTTCCCCCCGTCCACGGTTTATATTAAGTCTGGTTAAGAGATTGGCTTTATAAATTTAATTGCGGCGAGTTGTGGTTGGTCGGCTAAGCGGTTTAGCGAGCCGCCAACCCACCGCCGCAAAATAAAGCCCCTCGGGTTGCGAAGGGCAGATAAAATGGGATTTTATTTGTAGGCGTATGAGTTAAAATTATGAAAATAAATAAGGCTACAAATGAGGCTAAAAACGCAAAAAACACCCTCAAAATGAGCATTTTTTATTGATTTTTGCTTGTTTTTTGACGTTTTGATGAGCCTCTTAATCAGTGGGCCCAGGGTTCGAGTCCCTGAAGGTGC
>ULSO01048415.1_pt1 | contig 11959 bp, 10 predicted proteins | sample 1956701 | NCBI WGS metagenome assembly ULSO01 (sample SAMEA4835708, study PRJEB28245) | human gut metagenome | biome: gut microbiome; material: fecal sample | place: Denmark | collected 2008 | reverse complement strand
AAAGCACTTTATTATTTTGAATGTCACTAATACGCACCATTGAGAAACTTCTCATAATAGGAATTGTCATCACCACGATAGATGATTGATTCGTTTTTGTCTTTCTTAATTTTCTTCTCCTTGACTAACTTGGCTTTCTCTGTTCTGATGCGTTCAAGAAGCATGGATGCCGGTTCATCATTAGGATCTTGCGGTACAAGTTTCCCCTGTATCGCCCACTGAAGTATGCTATTTTTTAATTGCTTTCCGTTCATTTTTTAATCCTCTGCTTGGACTCTATATGAAAAATACTTAGAGTCTATTTTTACTCCATTTTTAAGTTTGGAATCCATCTCCTTATTCATTGTTGGGAGGAAAGAAAAATAATTCTGAATAGCAGACATAATACCTGCATTGCAACTCTTGTTTTTTACCCAATTCTGAGGAATGAAACTTCTATTATTTTGCTCGCAATTGTTTTTTTCTGCTGAAATAGCGCTGTTTAAACAGTTTGCCGCAATATTAATTATGCTGTCAACAAGATTGTTTTCAGAAGCAACTTTTAAGCACTCACTCGGTGATGGTACATTTGTTTGATTGTTACATTTAGCAAAAACCATTGATATGGCAAAAAGAAGATGATATGGAGCATAAGCCTTCATGGTTAGCAGTTCCTCTTCCAATCCTAATGGGTTCTTCTGAGTCCAAGAATCCATTATTTTTCTCATCCAAAATGACAGTGCATAAGCATCTTCTGGCAAATAATCGTTCTTGAACAATGTATTGAAATACTTGTCAAAAATCTTAGTTTCACCATAAGATAAATTCGGTCTTTGCATGTACCAAGCTGTAAGATTCTTACCTAGATATGATAACTCTATGCAGTACTGCTTGTCCTTGTTTGCTGGTATGGCTTCACCTCTTTTGGTCGCAAAGAATCCATTAGAATATTTTGCTTCATATGCCTTTTTGAGTTTCAATACCTGCTTACTGTTACTACGTAAATCTCTTGCCTTTACTGCACTTTGTGTGTTTGTGTTAATGCTAATAGAATCTGCTCTATCTCTTTGTGGAATTTCATAGAATCTGAATAGGACATAAGCATCATTACGCTTTCGCACATTTTCACTACAACTTAAAATAGTATTCAGTGATTGACATCCATTTACAACATTCAATCCATAAAGTTTAAACTCACCATTGCCACATTCTTCAATTTTGTTACAAATGGCGGTTATTCCATTATGAAAGAAGAAGAAGTCACCACATTTATTCGGATCGTTTATGGTTTTCTTGATCTTTTTATTTACAGTATTGTTAATACCTAAACTTTGTCGAACATTTTTCTGGAACAACGATCCATCTTTTATACCAGGGAGTTTTATACATTCTTTTAAAGGCATGGCTGCAACTATCACGCTTGTCCCCCCTAATTCTGTCGTCATATATTTACCAGCTTCAAGCTTGATAGTATGGTTTAAAGTTGGATTCGTTTGTTCAATAACACAGCTATAAGCATCTTCTAAGCCTTGTTTATCAACCACAGAGAATTGGGTACTATAATTCAATTCAGCATCATCTTCCTCTGATAATTTGGTTTGGAATGAATGTATATCATCCATAGCCGAATCCGTAAAGATAGAGGTTGTTATTAATTCAAAACATACACAGTAAGAGTCATCTTCTAATGCTGTTGCTATTTCTGATATTTTGGTTTTTAATTTAGGATTAGCATTTTCCTGTAATTGGGCTAAGTTGCTAAACTGGCTCCAAGCAGATATAACTTCTCTCACAGGAGTTGCATCAACAGATTCACCTAGATAGTATTTCCCTTGCACGATATATATTTTTTGCTCGTCTTCATCAATATATACAGCATCTATTTGCTTGTCATTTGCTCCATCTGTAATCGCATCTTTAGCTTGTCTTTGATCTAAAAGATGGATGTTACGCATATACCATGCAACAAAACGTTGACCATCATTAGGAAAATTGTTTTTATAATAGTCTTGTGCAATTTCGTTTTTAATTATTTCAAGTATATTAGCCATAATATAATCAAATTATTAGTAATCTTCGCCTTGTATTCCTAACTCACCTTTGCTCATAGCATTGGCAATATCTATTTTCAGTTCTTCGTCATAATCTTTACTGGTCATAAAACTATTGACGATGCGTAGTAGCAAGTCTTGGTCGATATTCGATGCAGCCACATGATAAATGATAGATTCCAATGTTCGCATACAGATGCAAGCGTGCCAGTAGTAATTATTCTTGTGTAAAAAGTAAGCACCCAAAGTCAGCGCAATACGCTTATTCCCATCATTGAAAAAGTGTCCAGAACAGAATCTATACATCAGATACGTTAGTTTGTTGGCGAAGGTCGGATAGTATAAATCGTTTTGCACAAAATCCAGTGTTGCACGAATACCTCCTTCGTCACGCACTCCTTCAAAGCCACCATCACTGGCATCAATCATTTTGCCATAGATGTTTAAAGCTTCGTCGTAATCTATGTAAATAATTCCCTTACTCATCTTCTGCCTGCTTTAAGCGTTTAAGCACATCTTTGTTATCCGCTAAGATACGGTCAAAATCAATAGACTGGTCGCCGATGAATCGTTCAAACTCTTCGGGAGTCACAGCTTGCAAGTAATCTGCTATATTACCATGATACGCATCTCGGAAACTGAAATCCCTTGAAGCCATTTTGGTTCTGGCATCATTCAGATAAGGTTTCTGCATGGGATGTTCGGCAAGTTCATTCACAATATGCTCTACCTCATCAATAGTAAGTTTTCTACTGCCATTTTCCTTGAATCGTTCACTGATAGCAGCCCCCACACCATTTTCAAAAGAAGAGATGACCAATAGAACCTCTGAATACAACGTGTGCCGAACATTGTCCTTAGAATCCAACCTTAATACTTCTCGATATTCCTTGGCATTCTCCTTGAAAACAGCCTTGTAGATAAAATCAGTAATTTGAGAATACTTGTATGTTGGATGTCCATCCACGTATTGATTGATGGCAGAAGTAAGATTTTTACGGTAGTTTTCTTCTGTGATTGCGGCAGGAAGATAATGCACATCTCTACGATTAATATACTTAGTTCCTCCACCTGTCTTTTCGTTGATGGTGGTAATCACAAAATCCAAGATAAGACTACGGACTTTTTTAGCTTTCTCACTCTCTGTAAGCAACATACCAATATTTAAGAAAGAACGGAAATTAAATAGTCCGAGTTGTGTTGTTTTGCTCACCTCATTAATAAGGTGAGCAAATTCTAACTTAAACTCTTTCAGTTGTTTACCCTTACATAAAATATATCCATTATGTTTTAATTCCTCAGAATTTGATTGCAGATAACGGTCTATTGTAGATGTATCAACTTGATAAAAATCGGCAACCATTTTTTTTGTAAAGCGGTATTCTCCCTCAAATAGCATTCCTTCTATATCAAGATGCTCCTGTATCTTACCGACCGCAAAACGGTTGTTAAGCACATTTTGTCTTTCAATGTTTGAGATTGTCAAATCTTTCATATCACTTCACAATTATCAGTTACACGATTTTATGTCTATACCGAGAATCTTTTGAATCTCTGAAAGTGTTTTGTCTATTTCATGGTCGAGTGCGGCACGTTTCTCAAAATACTGTTTAAGTAATTCTGCCGGAGGTAATATTTCTTCTTCCTCTTTCGGAAACTTACATTGGTCAAAATTGCAATCCAAATCTATCAACTGTTGGGCAGTAAACACACGGCTTTTTTCTCCCACTTCATCATTGACTATCTCTTTTCGGTCGTTCCACCATTCCTGAATAGGCAGAGTATGCTCTACCTTCATCGGTTTGGTTTTTGAGAAATGTTTGTATCCTTCCGGCATATCCAAACGATAGAACCATGTTTCCTTTGTCTTGAATCCTCCTTCGCAGCCTTCGGCTTCTTCGTTATTAAAGAAAAGAATGTTGGTTGCAATGGAAGTGTATGGAGAAAATATTGAGCCCGGCAAACGGATGATGGTATGTAAATTGAAATTACGCAAAAGATTCTCTTTAAGCGCAAGCTTTGCTCCGTCAGTACCGAATAAAAAGCCGTCAGGAATAATCACTCCACATCTGCCACCAGCTTTAAGACGATACATAATAAGGGCTATAAATAAATCCGCAGTTTCGCTGGAACGGTAACGTAATGGGAAGTTGCTCTTTACGCTATCGTCCGTACTGCCTCCATACGGAGGGTTCATACCGATAACATCCACTTTATCGGTTTCATTGAAATCCGTGACATTTGTTCCAAGCGAATCACAGTGCGTTATATTGGGAGCTTCAATATCATGAAGCAACAAATTTGTGATGCTCAAAAGATAAGGCAACGGTTTCCATTCTTGACCAACAACAGCATTTTGCAACTTTTCACCATCTTCGGCAGAGCGTACGCTCTTTGCCATATAATTAAGGGCAGACGTAAGAAATCCTCCTGTACCACTGGTAAAGTCGCCAAAGGTCTCACCCAACTTAGGAGCAAGCATCATCACAATAAAATCAGTCAGGGCACGAGGTGTATAAAATTCTCCTGCATTACCTGCCGATTGTAAATCTTTCAAAATACCTTCGTAAATATCCCCGAATGTGTGGCGGTCTTCTGCATCATCAAATTCAATTTCATTTACTATGTTGATTACCTGACGTAAAAGCGTTCCGTTTTTCATATACTGGTTCAAGTCGGCAAATGTTTCTTGAACAATGCTTTTGGCTCGTGGCGTGTCGGCATTTACAGGAAGGTTTTTCAATGCAGGGAACAGTTTCTCATTGACAAAAGAAAGCAGAACTTCACCTGTCAATGCTTCACCGTCTTTTTCGTCCACCGCCCAATTACGCCAACGCAATTCTTCTGGAATGATGGACTTGTAGTTTTCATCTTTGTACTCCCATGTTTCTTCCTGCGTGTCATAAACTTTCAAGAAGAACATCCAAGTCATTTGTTCGATTCTCTGTGCGTCACCATTAATACCTGCATCTTGTCGCATGATATTCTGGATTCGCTTTATGATGTTGTTTACTGCCATTTTTATGCGGATTTATATATTTGATATTCAAGTTCTCTGACAGCCTTCTCAAATTCAAGTTTGCCGCCAAATAATTTCACAATCTTAGTTGGTTTACCAATACTATTAAATGGTGGTATTTCTAAAATATTCGACTTTTCAAAGTCAAGAATGCCATTCTCTGCATATTTATCAAGAAGAGCCTCCAAGACTTCACGAGCTTTACCTTCATACTTACCGAAGTAGTTACGCTTTTTCACGTTGTTTGCCCTTTCTTTTCTTGTCAATGGTGGTTGGTCAAAAGCAACGTGGCATATCACATCAAAGATGTCTGCATCCTTCAGTGCCGGATTCGCTTCGCGGACTGCGTCTATCAGAATGGCATATTCCTTTAACTCGTCCATCACAGCTTGCTTACGTTCCGCTTCTGTCCATGTATGTATGAACTCATCAAGGGTCTGATAGTGTCGTAATAATTGTTTTCTTGCAAACGACTGAACACTTTCTGTTCTCATGGTTTTGCCATCTTCCCCTAAAACAGATACTATCTCATGGGCTATACGAATATCTTTACCATTGATGAGATATTTCTCACGAGGTTCAGACACAGGTGTTGAAGCAGGGTCAACAGGTTGGTATGGCTTCGGCTTCTTCCCACCTCCTTTTGGCGGTTCCGGATCACCGTCAAATGCTGGGTCTTTGAATTTTGCTGTGGCATTGCGGAAGTCAAGTATTTCCAAATGCCACTTACCTTTGTCTTTTCTAAGTCGTGTACCACGTCCGATGATTTGCTTAAATTCAGTCATAGAGCCAATTTCTTTGTCTATGACAATTAATCCGCAAGTTTTGCAGTCCACTCCCGTAGATAGAAGTTCAGAGGTGGTCACTATCACTGGATAGGGCTCATCCACACTGATAAAGTTATCTAATTGTTTTTTCCCTTCTTTATCCTCACCGACAATGCGTGTAACATAATAGGGTGACTTTTTACACAAATCACTATTCATATTGATAAGTAGTGTTCGCATTTCAGCAGCTTCCTCTATATCAGGACAGAACACAATCGTTTTTGTCATACGCCCGATGTCATGCAGCATTTGAGTGATTCTGTGTGCTACCACTTTACGCCTTAGCTTGATAGCAAGATCACGACCTATATTTTGTCTTTGATATAGTTTCTGCTCAATTTCTTTACCCAATAAATCCATTTCACCTTCTTCTGGAGTCCACCCTTGTAAATCAACGTTGATAAAGTCAGCTGTAACTCGATATGGAGCTAAGAAACCATCTTGGATTCCTTGTAGAAGTGAATAGGTATATACAGGTTTCCCGAAATAATCCAAGTTGTTTGCTCCTTCATCGGCTTTTGGAGTGGCTGTCATACCAATTTGGGTAGCCGAGCTGAAATACTCCAATACTTTACGCCATGCAGAATCGTCTTTCGCACTTCCCCGATGGCACTCATCAACGATAATCAAATCAAAGAAGTTTGGTTGTACCTCCAAAAACGGGTCTGGCTTTCCTTCTTTTCCGACTAGCTGATGATATAAAGCCATATACACCTCGTATGATGAATCTATCTTTTCTTCACCTTCTCCAACAGAAGTTACCTTGGTCATAAACTTCTTGAATGGCTTAAAATCTTGAGCCATTGTTTGATCTATGAGGATATTTCGGTCTGCAAGATATAGGATTTTTTTCTTTGCTCCGCTTTTATGAAGACGATGAATAATCTGAAATGCAGTAAATGTCTTACCTGTACCGGTAGCCATTACGACAAGTACACGTTGTTGTCCTCTGGCTACGGCTTCAATAGTACGGTCAACCGCTATACGTTGATAATATCTTGGCTCATGGCTATGTGCATCATAATAAAACGGCGTTTCTATTATGTTGAGTTCATCCGAAGTATAGTTCTTAGATGCAAGATAACGGTTGTATAGTTCTTCTTCTGTGGGAAAATCCTCTAACTTGATTTCGGTTTCTTTCCCCGTGATAAAGTCATGTTCCAAGAAAGCATCGCCATTACTGGAGTACGCAAATTTCAGGTCAAGGATTTGGGCATAATCTATGGCTTGCTGAATACCACCTCCAACTGCGTGTTTATTGTCTTTGGCTTCAACCACAGCAATGGGCTTGCCATTATGGTATAATAGGTAATCGGCTTTTTTACCCTCTGCTACTGAATGTTGGTTGCCAACAACAAGTACTCGACCATCCGTAAAATAGTACTCTTCACGCATATTTACACTTACTGCCCATCCTTTTTGTTGGAGTGCAGGAGTAATGAACAGAGTGCGTATCTCTTGTTCTTTGAGCTCTTTCTTGTTTACTTCCATAACAATAACTCATTTATGGTTTTACACTGCTGACAATCAAATCCTTTACATCAATATTAAGAACTTTGGCTATATCATTAAGTGTTTTAAGATCTGGTTGAACTGAGTTACTACACCATTTACTTACAGTACAATTAGATTTTCCAATTTGTTCTGCAAGCCATTTTCCTGTCTTCTGTTGTTCGACAAGCACAACTTTTAGTCTGTTTAAATTAGCCATGAAGTAAAATGTTTTAATCCAAAGGCAAATTTATATAAATTGCCTGATAGTATAAGTAACTTCCAATAAAATTATATTATAGGAAGTTGTACAATTAAAATATGACATTGTTTTTTTTAATTATTTTCTTTCTCCCTTCTCTCTTTTACCCTTTCCTGTCCCGGCATCTTTTTAGCCAATACACTTTCTCCGGCAGGAAAATAGATAGGAAAAACTTTATATAAGAAACTTACAATATCATTACGCTTCTTTCCCATATTGAAAAAAGCAGAACAAACAAAATACATAAGGTCTTGCTGACTACACGTCTCTTTTTGCTGAATAGATATTGATGGAGCGATTATCAAGTCATGTTCTGCAAATGCGCAGGCACAGGCAAGAATAGCTTTCTGCTCTTCCTCAGTAAATACTTTGATTTTTTCTGTTAACCATTCAAGTTCTCCTTTGAGAAGTGTTTTTTGCTTTTCATTTTGATGCTTTAATAGAGCATCTACATTTTTTTGTTGCTTTTCTGTCAAGGCATTTTCTAATGCTTGATTTTTTTGTTTAAGAAGATTGAATTTCAGCAAACCGGCAATGTACATACAAAAATATCCCACCGCAATATCGAATATTAAAATAAGCAGGTATTCTTCACTTGAAATTTGCGTAAACTTTGTCAAATATTCATTTATAGGAATAACGGCAAATAGCATGATGATGGCTATTACATAAAGCACTATATATCGAGTTTTATGTTTTACTTGCTGTAAAGAAGCAAACAAAAAGGCGATTACCAAAATGGCAACTATAACACAGAGTGGTATAAGATATATTCCCATAGATCTATTCTTCTGCTTTAGGATTAATTACAATACGCCAATAGCCACCATGATCTGCTCCCTCTCTGACAAGCAATCCTTTGGCTTTTAGATTTGCAATCTGCATTTCAATGGCTCGTTTACTAACTCCGATCTTCTCCGCCATCTTATCTTGAGATATAGAACCATCTGATATTACAAGGTCAAGAATGCTTTGTGCGGTCCGTCCCAATCGCTTTTGTTTTACCGAAGAATTTTGCAAATCACCGAAGGTTTTCACCGAAGATTTCTGTAAATCACCGAAAGTTTTCACCGAAGACTCTTCATCGATAGAGTACTTTTCGAGGCTACTATTTACCCTGTTGGCGACTTCCTCTATAGGTATCCTTCCGTTCTCTCCCCAATTCAAATTATAGAATGTGGTATAGAAAGAAATTGCTTCCGTTTGACATTGTGGTTCTTTGCCCGGCAGGAAATTAGGCAGTTTCTCCGTAAGTTCCCGCATTTTCCTTAAGCCCGAACCACGTTTCTCCATATAGTCCAATTGGGTAAACATATCCGCAATAACAGGGTTACGGCGCATAGACGGCACTTTGTATATGTCCCTGTCTTGAATTTGTGTGCCATCAAGCATTGCTCCTGGTGATACCAATTCTACTCGGTCATCATAGATGTCAATATGTACTTCACCGCCCATTACTGTGTAATCTCTATGGATAAGATGGTTTACCAACCCTTCAAAGATTGCACGATCGGAATAGTCTGGGAGATTCAGGCGATAGTTCGGCATCTTCACCCATCCGCTCATGGTATAGTTCTTGATGAAATCCATGCCATATTTCAAAAGCAATACAAGATTTGCCCGATGTTCTACGGAACTGATAGCATCGTCTTTATAAAGTCCTGTCCAGCGGGTACAGAAAATTCGTGATTGGAATACAGTACAATTGTCTACAAACAGCAATCCGGCATTGGTCAGCTTACCGTCAGATGTGACAAGTCCGAATGATTCCAAATACTTATCATTCCATTCCTGATGGGTTTGCTCTCGGAAAGTGTTGGCAAGGATAACGAAAGAATGTTTGTTGGCATCTACTTGTGTAGGCAGCGAATCCCAAGTCATGTGCGTACCCTTTAATACTAATGAAAGAAGTTGTTGCGAATTGCATTCCACACTTTCATTACCGACTCGTGTATAAGCTGTACGTGTTCCGTCTTGATAATAATAATATGGTGTCAGCGTTCCTGCCTTTACTCTTACTTCAAGCAGGTTACGTCCTTCATGTTCAATCGGAATAAGTTGTACCTCTGGTACTGGGTCAAGTCTTGCTTTTATCATTTCACTGATAAAGTCGGCATCTGCTTGCGGATTCTCCAAACCTACAATTACTCCGTCATCGTTTACTCCATAGAACAAACTGCCACCGTCCGTATTGGCAAAAGCCGACACGGATTTAAGCCATGACTTCACTTTCTTACGCTCCAGCATTTCCTTGAAATCGTAAGACGAGCATTCCGTTATCAATGTATTGTTATGAATTTGCATCGTTTTCTTTTTGTTGTTTGGGGATAAAGCCCAAATTCTATATACAAAGGTAAGGATAATACCGGATATTCTGTTAAAATTGCCCCATTGATTTGATTATTATGTGTTTATAATCTATTTAAAAAGATAAAAATCATATTTTTGTAATTAAGAAAATCTCTTTGCATGAAACCATAATGTTATATGTTGTAAATGATAGTGATGTCTTATATCAATTTAATTTTTGATTGAAATTTTAATATGAATAAAATAGGAATTAAACGTGTTATAGAGTTTTCAGACTTCTTTCTTGACGAAGAGCCTTTAGATATACCTAGTGTATTGAAAACATTTAGTAGAGATAGACTTGTGAGAATGGCAACTCTTCTCAGTTTGCAATATGGCAATATGCTTTTTCCTAATAGTAAATATACTTTATTTTCTTGTTATAGTCAAAAGCATGAAGATATTTTGAACAAACAATGTTTATCCTATTTTAAACGGATAGGTTTGACTCCTGGTGATCAGGTTGTTCTTTGTACTTTTAGGACAAGCTTGGAGCTTTGGCGTAATATTTTTGCTATAAAAATGGACGAATTTCAAGCAACGATAGTACCAGAGGACGAAGAATTGACTTTATTTAAAGTCATTTTGGCTTTGAATGAGAAAATATTCAAATATACTCGTTCCACAGAAAAAGACAAAGGATTACAATTTGTTGAGGAAAGTATATTTTTGAATTCATTCCTAACTAATGATTGTAATAATTATGATTTTCAAGCAGTCTTACAAGCACAAATTTACTATTTTATAACATTAATAGATTATATTCCCAGAAATCAAGTATTATCAAAGGCATCAGAAATTCTTCTGTCTCAATGGGGAATATCGTCTTGGAAAGAGTATTTTTCTACAATTTTATATTTAGCACACGAAACTGAGTATTATCGTCTAAACAATCTTAAAGGTGTACCTATAATAAATACAGAACAAATAAGTAAAAGGGATAAAACAGGATATTTCTCACCTATTTTAATAGAGAAACTATCTATTAATGAAAATGAATTTATTCCTTATGATGAAAGCGGGAATGCATATCAACGAGATAATAATGTTGACTATCGCATATTCCGTTCTAAGCCATTTGTAAAATTAGAAAATGGTTCTGGTTATGTAATTATAAATACACAATTGCTTTGTGAACGTCTTTTTAATAGTTTGTTTTTTGACTTTTCACCTTTAATAAGTGGTAAAAATAAAGGTATTGGATTTTTTGATTTTAATAAAGATTTTATAGAAAAAATACTTTTCAGGAATACATTGTTTCAATGTATTCCTGAAAAGATATACACATTCCCAGTTCGAAATCTTTATAATACAAAGGAAGATAAAGATGAACCAGACTTTTATGTGCGGAAAAATAGTAATTTGCTGATTATGGAATGCAAGTCTATAAAAATGAATGGAGCTATACGCGATAATGGTGACTACAATGAAATGATGGAAAATATTTTAAATAAGCTTGTCCTTAAAACTCATAATATAGATCCTAATAGACAAGAATTTAATAAACAGCCAGAGCCTATAGGTATTGGACAACTTACAAAGCATATAAATGCAATTGAGGCTGATGCTTTTCAATGGGATACAGAAATACCTGATGACGTTGCTTATTATCCTATATTGGTATTAGAGGATATACGTTTTTTTCAACCAGGCTTTTTGTCTATTCTTAATAAAAGTTTTGTTGATGTTGTGAAAATATTTCCTGATTTAGAGTTGAACGATATAGCATGTAGACCTATTATGGCCATCTCAATCAATACTTTGTTTTTATACAATAATCTTATAAGAAAGAGAGGATTGGACAATTTGATAGATACATTTCTAGAAAAAGAAATTAAGATAGATAAATATGGAAATTATAATCTGCCATTTTGGGCAGACTTTGATGCTTATTTACGAAAAAATTCTTTCAATAAATCTGCAACTATAGGAAAACGTATTACTGATTGGTTAAAAAATAAATAATAATGTAATTTGTTGC
>ULSO01066030.1_pt1 | contig 11982 bp, 13 predicted proteins | sample 1956701 | NCBI WGS metagenome assembly ULSO01 (sample SAMEA4835708, study PRJEB28245) | human gut metagenome | biome: gut microbiome; material: fecal sample | place: Denmark | collected 2008 | reverse complement strand
TCTTGATATTTTAAATGATTGTGTTAAAATTATAAATAGCAAAAATAAATTAATTTTTGTAAATTTTTTGAAAGGTTTAGAGGTTTTGTAAATGACAGGTAAAGTTAAAACATTCAACAAACAAAAAGGTTATGGTTTTATTAGCCCAGCTGAAGGTTCAGTCATTTTCTTCCATTATACTTCTTTAATTATGGAAGGTTTTAAAACAATTGATCCTGAAACAGAAGTTGAATTTGATGTTGAAGACACAGAAAAAGGTCCAAGAGCTATTAATATTAAAAGAGTTTAGTTTTTAGATACTTGTGTGTAAAACCATCTCGTTTGAGATGGTTTTTTTGTATAAATAAAATTAAAAAAACTACAAATAATAAAAATGTGGAAGAAAGGAGTATAATAATGAAAAGTTTAATTGCTATGCTTGGAGGTTTTGCTACAGGAATGTTGGTTGCTATTTACTCTCCTAAGTTCAGAAATGATGTAGCTTCAATGACAGATAAAATGTTAAAAAAAATGGATGACTATAAAAATGAAATGATGTCAGCTATGATGAATTCTCAAAACGAAGAAATGACTACTGAAAAAAATAAAAACAAACAAAATAATCAAAACAACAAAAAAGAATACAAAAATTCATAATAATAATGTAAAATAGAAATGTGGGGTGAAATTATGGCCAAAAGGAAAATGAATGCAACCATTTATGATGTAGCTGAACTTGCCAACGTTTCTTTAGCTACTGCATCAAGAGTTATTAATGGTATTGATAAAGTTTCTGAAGACACTAAACAAAGAGTTTTAGAAGCAATTGCTGAATTAAATTATAAACCTAATACAATTGCTAAATCTTTAGCTTCAAGAAAGACTACTGATGTTGCTATTATTGTCCCAGAAATCAATTATTCGTATGTTGCTCACACTGTTGCCGGTTTAATGGATTCAGCAAAAAAATATGGCTATGATTGTCTAATATTTACAACCAAAGGAAGCAAAAAAGATATTTCTGAGACTTTTGAAAAAGTATTGTCTTTAAGAGTAAATGGAGTTATTATTTTTAATGACCATTTAGGTGAAAGTGAATTAAAAGAACTTTTAAATTTTGATGTTCCTGTTGTTTGTTTAGCCACATCAATTAAAGATGTTTCTTGTGTAACTTTCCATTATAAAGATCAAGTTAGAACTATTGTCGAAGAATGTTTAAACATTAAACATAAAGATGTATATTTTTTAAGTGTTGAAGGGCACGGAATGATTGAAGAAAGAATTTTAAAAGCCGTAAAAGAAGCCTATATGGAAAAAAATATTGTTTTTGAAAATATTATCCATATACCAGATTCTTATAGTGCCTCATATCCAATTTTATTTGAACATTTTAAGAAAGTAAAGAAAGGATATTATATTGCTGCTCGTGATTCCATTGCTATTAGTGCCTTAAATGCCGCTAAGGATAATAACATTGATGTTCCTAATGATGTAGAATTGATGGCTGTTATCGGTACTAAATATAGTGAATTATCACGTCCTAGACTTTCCTCTTTTAATATCAATATGCGTAATTTGGGTAACAAAGGAATGGAAGTTTTAGCACGACTTATTGAAAATAAAAATCAAGTAATAGTAGAAAAATTATCTTTTGAATTTGTTAAAAGGGAAACCACACTTTAATTATTGATTATTTATTTAAAGTATTGTAAAATAATAATCGCATGAAGAAGACAAAACTTTATTATTTAGATTTTAGAGACTTGATGGTGGGTGAAAATCAAGACAAATAATAAAAGAATTACACTTTTTCTTAAGTGCCGTCTATTAAGCGTTAATTAATAAATAAGTGCATATTTTTTAAAAATATGAACTAAGGTGGTACCGCGCAAATTAGCGTCCTTAGAGTTTTCTAGGGGCGTTTTTATATTTTAGGGAGGAAAAAAAGATGACTTTATTAGAAGAATTAAAATATCGGGGATTTATTAAGGATTTTACCGATGAAGAAGGCTTAACAAAATTATTAGAAAACGAAAAAATTAGTTTTTATTGTGGTTTTGATCCAACCGCTGATTCATTACATTGTGGCCATTTAATTCCAATTATGATTATGAAACATTTTCAAAAACATGGTCATCGTCCTATTGTTTTAGTAGGTGGTGGAACAGGGCTTATTGGTGATCCAAGTGGAAGAAAAAATGAAAGAGAATTATTAACTCTTGAAAAGTCAATTGAAAATTCTCAAGGTATAAAAAAACAACTTGAAAGATTTTTAAATTTTGATGATCAAAATGGTGCTATTTTAGTCAATAATTATGATTGGTTAAAGGATATAACAGTCGTCGAATTTTTAAGAGATTATGGTAAAAACTTTACTATAAACTATATGTTGAGTAAAGATGTTGTTGCAAGTAGATTGGAACAAGGAATATCATACACTGAATTTTCTTATATGATTATTCAATCTCTTGATTTTATGCATTTATACGATAATTATCATTGCTTATTACAAATAGGTGGCAGTGAACAATGGGGTAATATTACTGCAGGTTTAGATTTAATTCGAAAAGTTAAAGGTGAAGAAGCTAAAGCTTATGGGATGACTTTAAACTTATTAACAAAATCTGATGGAACTAAATTTGGAAAAACTGCTTCTGGTGCGTTGTGGCTAGATGCTAAAAAAACGCATCCTTATCAAATTTATCAATACTTTTATAATGTTGCTGATGATGATGTTATGAAACTTTTAAAAAGATATACAATGTTGCCGGTTGATGAATTAAATGAAATAGAAAAACGCTTTATGGAAAATCCTGGTTCTCGTGAAGCACAAAAAATTTTAGCTTCAGAAATTGTTCGATTAATTCATGGTGATGAAGCCGTTGAACAAGTTATTAAAATGAGTGAAGTTTTATTTAAAGGAGATTTTTCTAAGCTAAGTGCAGAAGAAATTAAAGTATGTCTTGAAGGGGTAAAAAGTATTCAATGCGATGAAATTACAATTTTAGAAGCTTTGATTAGCACTTCACTTGCAAGTAGTAAAAGAGAAGCAAGGGAATTTTTAAAAAACGGAGCTGTATCTGTTAACGGAGTTAAAATATCTGATGAAAACTATATTTTAAATAAAAATAATGCTATTGATAATGTTTATAATGTAATTAGACGTGGTAAAAAACTTTATGCTTTAGTTCAACATTAAAAGAGAAGATTAACTTCTCTTTTTTGTTCAAATTAAACTTTATTATTATTATAATTTTTGCTAAAATAAAAATAGTTTTTATAGAAAGGAATGATTTCAATGCCAGCACCAGATGTTATGGAAAGAGTTTTATTTACAGAAAAAGATATCAAAGAAAGATGTCAGCAATTAGCAGATCAAATAAGTAAGGATTACGCTAATTCGGAGCCAGTACTTGTTTGTACTTTAAAGGGAGGATTTATGTTTTTTTCTGATTTAGTTAAAAAGATAAATTGTGATTTTTCAATTGAATATATTAAAGCCTCTAGTTATATAGGTGCCCAAACAAGTGGAAATGTTACATTGCAAAATTTTGTTAATTTTGAAGTTAAAAATAAAGATATTTTAATTATTGAAGATATAGTTGATACAGGATTAACATGTGAAAAATTAATTAGTTATTTTAATGAAAAAGGTGCTAAAAGCGTTGAAATTTGTACAATGTTAGATAAAAAAGAAAGAAGATTAGTTCATATAGAGCCTAAATATGTAGGTTTTGCCATTCCAAATTATTTTGTTATTGGTTATGGACTCGATTATAATGAAAAATATCGTAATATTCCTGCTGTTGGAATTATGAATATGAAATATGTTGAAAAATAAAAAGGGGTTATTTAAATGCAAAAAACTTATGATGTAATTATTGTAGGTGCAGGTCCAATGGGAATATTTACAGCTTATGAGTTAGTAAATTTGGATCCAAACAAAAAAGTTTTATTAGTGGATCGTGGTAATGATATTTATCATAGAACTTGTCCGATCTTGCAAAAAAAAGTAAAACAATGTCCTCAAGATATTTATGGCAATAGTGGATGTAAACCTACTTGTTCAATGACTGGTGGTTTTGGAGGATGTGGGGCTTTTTCGGACGGAAAATTTAATATTACTTCAGAATTTGGTGGATGGATGACTGAATATTTATCTGATGAAGAAGTTTTAGATTTAATAAGATATGTCGATAGTATTAATTTAAAACATGGAGCACCAGAAGAACTTACAAATCCGAGAACAAAAGAAGTATATGAAATTGAAAAAAAAGGTATTGCTGTCGGTTTAAAATTACTTAGGAGTGAAGTTAGACATCTAGGAACTGAAGTTAATTTGAACGTTTTAAAAAACATTTATGAAGAATTAAAAAAACGTATTGATTTTCTATTCGCTACAAATGTAAAGGATATTATTGTAGAAAATAAAATTGTAAAAGGAATTGTTTTAGATAACAATGAAAAAATATATTCTAATTATGTGGTATTAGGTGTAGGAAGACCTGGATCTGAATGGCTAAATAAAACATTAAAAAAATATAATATTGAAAGTAAAAACAATCGTGTAGATATTGGAGTTAGAGTAGAAACCAATAACATAATAATGGACGACATAAATAAATATTTATATGAAGGTAAATTTATATATACAACTAGTTTAGGTACTCAAGTTCGTACATTTTGTTCAAATCCTAGTGGTCATGTAGTTATTGAAAATCACAATGGAATAATGGTTTGTAATGGTCATTCATACCATAATAGTAATCTTGGAAGTAATAATACAAATTTTGCTTTACTTGTTTCTCATCAATTTGATGATCCATTTAAAGATCCTAACGATTATGCTAAGGAAATAAGCGAATTAGCAAACAAACTAAGTGGTGGAACAGTTATTGTTCAAAAATTTGGTGATATTTTATTAGGAAGAAGATCTACTAAAAAAAGAATTGAAGAAGGTTTTGTTCGTCCAACTTTAAAAGAAGCTGTTCCAGGAGATTTAGGTTTAATATTACCTTATAAAACAATGAAATCATTAATAGAAATGATTCAAGCTTTAAATCACATAACTCCAGGTATTGCTAATGATCATACTTTATTTTATGGTGTAGAAGCGAAATTTTATTCTGATAGAATAGATGTAACAAATGAGTTTGAAACTAAAGGTGTTAAAAATTTGTTTGTCGGTGGAGATGGAGCAGGTATAACTCGTGGTTTAGCCCAAGCTGGAGCCAATGGAGTAGCAGTAGCTAGAAATATCTTAAAAAGATAGTTAAAACTATTGTTTTAGAATAAAATATATGTTAAAATAACATTAGAAGTGAGGGTTTCCTCACTCTTTGTTTTGATTAGGGGTGAAAATGTGGCAGAAGATATTGTTGAAAAATTAAAACCAATAATAAAAGATATCGTAGAAAGTAATAATTTAAATTTATTTGATGTTGAATATTTACAAGAAGATGGTGTTTGGTTTTTAAGAGTTAGTATTGAAAAAAAAGATAAAACTATGGACTTTGCTACTTGTGAAATTATTTCTAATTTATTAAGTGCTAAACTTGATGAATTAGACCCTATAGACCACGAATATATTTTAGAAACATGTTCACCTGGTCTTGAAAGGCCTTTAAGAAATGAAAAAGAATTTTTTGAAGCATTAGACCAATATATTACAGTTTATTTAAAAGATAAGCTTAATAAAAAAGATTCTTTCACTGGTTATTTAAGAAAGATAACTGATCAAGACATAGAAATAGAATATAAAGATAAAACAAAGACAAAAACAATCTTAATCAAAAAAGATAATATTTCAAAAGCAAATTTAGCTGTGAAATTTTAATTAAAGGGGTATTTTAAAATGGAAAACGAAATTAACACCAAAGAATTATTAAAGGCAATGACTGAACTTGCTGAAACTAAAGGAATTGATAAACAAATAATTATTGATGCAATGTCAGAAGCTTTAAAAAAGGCTTATTTAAAAGCAAGTGGAGATGACAATGATACTATTGTTCGAGTAGACTTTGATGAAAAAAGTGGCAAAATCAAAATGTTTAAAATTAAAAATGTTGTTGCTGAAATTACAGACGATGTATATGAAACTGATCCAGAAGAAGCTTTTGAAGCAACTGGTGTAAAATATCAAGTAGGCGATATTATTGAAACACCTATTGATATTTCTGCAATTCAAAGAGTTGCTGTTCATTTAGCAAGAAATGTTTTTAAGCAAAAATTAAGAGAAGCCGAAAAACAAATAGTTTATGATCAATATTCTAGTAAAATTAATGATATTATCACTGGAACAATTGATCGTGTAGAAAAGGGTCATTGTTTCATAAAACTTAATAATACATATGCCTTTTTGGCAAAATCAAAATGTTTACCTACTGATAATTTAATTGTTGGTCGTCCAATAAAAGTTTATGTGGAAGATGTTGACAAAAAAGCACAAGGGGCACAAGTGTTAGTTTCTAGAACGGCACCAGGTTTTGTATCACGTTTAATGGAACAAGATATTAGTGAAATTTATGATGGCACAGTTGAAATTAAAAGTGTTGCACGTATAGCTGGAGTAAGAACAAAAGTTGCTGTTGCTAGTAAAGATCCAAATATTGATCCATCTGGTTCTTGTATTGGACCAAAAGGAACAAGAATTCAAAGAATTATTCATCAACTTGGGGATCAAGAAAAAATTGATGTAATTAATTATAGTGAAAATCCAATTTTATATATCGCAGATGCTTTAAAACCAGCAGAAGTTTTAGGTGTAAGTATAGTTAATAAAGAAGAAAAAACTTGTATTGCAGTATTAGCACAAGATCAATTTTCGTTAGCAATTGGTAAAGAAGCACAAAATGTTAATTTAGCAGTTCGGTTAACTGGATGGAAAATAGATATTAAAAACATTGAAGATGCTAAAAATTTAAATATTGATTATAGATTAGTAGAAGACGAAAAAATAATGGAAGAAGCAAAGAAAAACGCTCCTAAAACAACAACTCCTAAGAAAACTGTTGTTGATAAATTTTTTGAACAAACACCAGTTACAACACCAAAAGATTATCCAACTCCAACACCTATTGTTGAACAAGAAATTTCTCCAAGTGTTGAAACTAAAAAGGAAGAAGAAATTATTCCAACCCCAACAAAAGAATCAACTACTTCATTTGCCGATTTAGAAGCTGCTTTCTCTTCTAATACTCCAACTACATCTAATCAAACAAGTAAACCAAAGCCAACTAAAGTTAAGGACAAAGAAAAAGAAAAGAAAGAAGAAAAGAAAGTCGTTAAACCTTCAATGGCTTTACCTGTATATACAGAAGAAGAACTTAGAAAAATTGAAGAAGAAGAAATGGAAGAAGAATACGATTACGACGAAGATATTGATTTTGATGAATTTGATGAATACTACGATAAATAAGGAGGGATAAGATGGTAAAAAAAATACCACTTAGAAAATGTGTTGTTACTCAAGAAAGACTTCCTAAAAAAGAGTTATTGCGAATTGTAAAAAATAATGAAGGTCAAGTATTTGTCGATTTAACTTCTAAAGCTAATGGCAGGGGGGCTTATATAAAAAAGGATTTAGAAATATTAAATCTTGCCAAACAAAAAAAATCTTTAGAGCGTGCTCTTGAATGTGAAATTAGCGATGAAGTTTATCAACAAATTCAGGACGTTATAGTTAATGGATAAAGCAATAAACACTTTACAAATTTGTTATAAAGCTCGTAAAATTATATATGGAGAAAAAGTTTTTGTTGCAATTCGCAATCATCAAGTATTTTTAGTTGTTATTGCTAATGATATCGGTAAAGATAATTTAAAAAAATTAAAAGATAAAACAACTACTTATAATATACCTATTATTATTTATAAAGACAAAAATACTTTTCAAAATATATTTAATAAAAATGTTAGTTATTTTGGTATTAATGATGAAAATTTAGCAAAAAAATTTGTTGAAAATATTAGAGGAGGCGAGGAAAATGGCAAAGAATGTGATTAATAGAAAAAATAACAATCACAAAAAGAATCATTTAATTTCTAATGTTTCTAATCAAAGACTAAATAAAAATCAAGTTCGTGAAAAATTAAATGATGGAATTCTAGTTTATTCTGATAGTTTAACTGTAACAGAACTTGCCGAAAAAATTGGAATTTCGCCTGTAGAAGTAGTTAAATGTTTATTTAAAGAAAAAATTATGGTTAATGTGAATACAACATTAACTGACGATTTAATTGAACTAGTTTGTTTAAATTTTGGCTATGAAGTCAAAAAAGAAAAGGTCATCGAACTTGAAAATTTTGAAGAAATGGAAATAATAGATAAACCTGAAGATTTAGTGGAAAGACCTCCTGTAGTTACGATTATGGGGCATGTTGACCATGGAAAAACCACTCTATTAGATGCAATTCGTAAATCAAGAGTTGTTGCTGGAGAATTCGGAGGAATCACTCAACATATTGGAGCTTATCAAACATTAGTAAAAGGTAAAAAAATAACCTTTATTGATACTCCAGGACATGCCGCTTTTACAGAAATGCGTTCACGTGGTGCGCAAGTAACAGATATAGTAATAATTGTTGTCGCTGCTGATGATGGTGTAATGCCTCAAACTAGAGAAGCAATTGACCATGCAAAAGCCGCAAAAGTGCCAATTATTGTGGCAGTTAACAAAATTGATAAACCAAATCAAAATATTGATAGAATTTATAATCAATTGACTGATTTAGATCTTCTACCTGAAGAATGGGGAGGAAAAACAATATATCGTAAAATCTCTGCTAAAACGGGGGAAGGATTAGACGAATTATTAGAAACAATTTTGGTTGTTGCAGAAATGGAAGAATTAAAAGCTAATCCAAAACGTTATGCATTAGGTACGGTTATAGAAGCTCGTCTTGATAAAGGAAGAGGACCAATTGCAACTTTTTTAGTACAAAATGGTACTTTAAGAGTTGGTGATAGTGTTGTGGCAGGAACAGCTTTTGGTAAGGTAAGACAAATTAAAGATGATATGGCAAGAAACTTATCTGAAGCAGGACCATCTTCTCCAGTTGAAGTATCAGGTTTGCAAGATGTTCCTGTTGCTGGCGATAAATTTATGGCTTTTGAAAATGAAAAAATGGCGCGTGAAATTGCTACTAAACGTAGAATAGCCAAAGAAACTAATAGTAGAATTGCTACTACAGCAAAAAAATTAGAAGATTTATTTGAAAGTGCTCAAAGTGGCGATAAACAAGTTGTTAATGTTATTATTAAAGCGGATGTACAAGGTTCAGCTGAAGCAGTAAAACACGCTTTAGAAAAACTTAAAGTTGAAAATATTGAAATATGTGTTGTATCGGCTCAGGCTGGTTCTATTACTGAATCTGATGTTTTATTGGCTAGTGCTTCGTCAGCAATTATTTATGGTTTTAATGTTCGTCCTGATGCCGCAATTCGTAAAAAAGCTGCAGAAGCAGGGGTAGATATTCGTTTACATAATGTAATTTATGCTTTGACTGAAGAAATGGAAGCTGCTATGAAAGGAATGCTCAAACCTTTAGTTAAAGAAGTTGTAACTGGCCAAGCAGAAGTTCGTCAAATATTTAAAGTTGGAAAAGTCGGAACTATCGCTGGTTCTTATGTAACAATGGGATATATTAAAAAAGATAGTAAAGTTCGTTTAATACGTTCAGGAATTGTAATTTATGAGGGAAAATTAGCTTCTTTAAAAAGATATCAAGATGACGCAAAAGAAGTTAAAGAAGGCTTTGAATGCGGAATGATGATTGAAAATTACAATGATATTAAAGAAAACGATATTATTGAAGGGTATGCTTTAGAAGAAGTGGCAAGGAGTTAGTTTATGAACGAAAAAAGAACAGATAGATTATCAAGTGCTGTTCAAAAAGCAGTTTCAGACATTTTACAATTTAAATTAAAAGCTACTAAAGAAATAGGCTTTTTAACAGTCACTGGTGCAGAAGTTACTAATGATTTATCATATGCATATATATATGTAAGCATTATTAATGATAAAAACGGAGAAAAGTTTGAAAATTTACAAAAATATAAAAATTTTGTACGTAAGGAAATAGCTAAAGAAGTTAAAATGCGTAAAGTTCCTGAAGTTATTTTTAAAATAGATAAATCAATTGATAATTATTTACACGTTGAAGAATTATTAAAAAAATAATTCCTAATTTGCTTTTTTTACAAAAATTAGATATAATTTAAGAAACCTATGAAAAGGAAGTAAAACTAATTAAATCATTTAAAGAGAGTTAGTGACTGGTGTAAACTAACATTGATTATTAGATAAATGGGCCTTTGAGGAAAAAGAGAAATTATAGTATCGGCTTCGGTTAACTCCCGTTATCGAGTAAGAGGTGGCTAATTTTAGCAATTTAGGTGGTACCGCAGGTAATTTAACTTGTCCTAATTTTTAGGACAAGTTTTTTTTAGGAGGAATATGTATGAAAAGAATGATTAGTGGCATTAAACCAACTGGAAAATTAACTTTAGGCAATTATATCGGTGCTTTAAAACAATTTATAAAATATCAAGATGAATACGAAATGTATATTTTCTTAGCTGATTTACATGCTTTAACCTTACCAATAGAACATGATGAATTATTAAAAAATAGCGAAGATATTTTAGCTTTATATCTTGCTTGTGGGTTAGATCCTAAAAAAGTAGTTTTATTTAAACAATCTGATGTGGCAGAACATAGTGAACTTGGATATATTATGACTTGTTTTTCTAATATGGGTGAACTTTCACGGATGACACAATATAAAGATAAAACAAGTAGCTTAAAAAATGATAATATTCCAACAGGAATTTTTATTTATCCAACATTAATGGCAGCAGATATTCTGTTATATGATGCTGATTATGTTCCTGTAGGCGTTGATCAAAAACAACATGTTGAGTTAACAAGAGATTTAGCAATTCGCTTTAACAATCGTTATCAAAAAGAAATCTTTAAATTACCAGAGCCTTTAATGGCAAAACAAGGAGCAAAAATCTATTCTTTATCAAATCCTAGTAAAAAAATGTCTAAATCTGAATCAGAAAAAGGAACAATATATTTATTAGATGATTTAAAAGTTACTTATAAAAAAATTATGTCTGCAGTTACTGATAGTTCTAATGAAGTTTATTATGATGAAGTAAATAAACCTGGAATTTCAAATCTTTTAGTTATTTATTCAGAATTAAGTAATCAAAGTGTTGATGAAATAACAAAAATTTATCGTCATCAAGGCTATGGAACTTTTAAAAAGGCCGTTGCAGAATGTGTTGTAAACACTCTAAAACAACTTCAAGAAAAAGTTCAAGAAATAAAAAATAGTGGAATAATTAAAGAAATTTTAAAACAAGGTCAAGAAAAAGCAAAAATAGTTGCTCGAGAAAAAGTAAATGAAGTCTATAAGATTATTGGCCTTCGTTAGTTTTTTTTCAAAAATTTAAATTTTCCAAAACACGCAATCAACATTATTATCAATCCAATAGGAAATAAAATTATCTCAAAATTAGTGGTAATAATATGAAAAAAATCAGTTATTGTATAATTAATATTTAAATATGATAAATAAATGATTAAACACATTATCCCGTAAGTAGCTAAACTAAGACCAACAAGAAATAATATAATTCTATAAAACATACAATCACCACTAAATTATATAAAAAAGAAGAGGTTATTATGAAAAATAAAATAATTGCTTTAGATGTTGATGGTACTTTAGTTAAAGATGATTCTTATCCATCAGATACAACTATAAATGAAATAAGAAAATTAAATCAAGAAGGTTATAAAATTGTTTTAACCACAGGAAGAAGTTATTTAGGAGCTAAAGATTTATATGAAACTTTACAACTAAAAACTCCAGCCGTTTTTTGTAATGGTTATTATGTATATGATCCAATAAATAAAAAAGTTTTACATGAAGTAAGAATACCTAGAGAATTTATATATAAAATTCTTAATCATCCAAAGTTTAATAATT
>ULSO01033506.1_pt1 | contig 11985 bp, 10 predicted proteins | sample 1956701 | NCBI WGS metagenome assembly ULSO01 (sample SAMEA4835708, study PRJEB28245) | human gut metagenome | biome: gut microbiome; material: fecal sample | place: Denmark | collected 2008 | reverse complement strand
GACATAACATTATTATCGGAAACTAATGTAGCCTCCACAGGACTTTTATCTGCCTGATAACAGGTTACACAGACTGCTGCAAAAACTGCTGCCGCAGGAATAAGCTTTAACCATGGACGGAAACTGTCCTGTTTGGGTTTCATTTCCGGAGTCTTATTATTTTTCTGCTCATTATTTTTGTCCATAAATTTCTCCTTCTTCAATAGTTCCAGGAAATCATATTCAAATGATTTCTTTTCAACTGTATAAAGTTTTACAGTTGAAAAGAAATCCTGCCCTTTCTGGTGGGATACAGGATTTCTTTCCTCTTGTCTGCGAATCCGATTGCAAATATCCACCTGACTTCAGTCAGGTCAGATTATTTTACAGTTACTTTAACTGTTTTGGTTACACCATTGCATGTTACTGTGATCTTGGCAGTACCTTTTTTAATACCTTTAATTGTACCCTTGGATGATACTGTAGCAATTTTCTTGTTGCCGGATTTGTATGTAACTTTTCCTGATGGAGCTGCTTTTGCTGTAATCTTAGTTGTTTTGCCGACTTTTACAGATACAGATGTTTTGCTCAGTGTAAGAGTTGGATTTTTAACTGTTACTTTGCAGGTTACCTTTACATCTCCGCATTTAGCTGTGATAACTGCACTACCTTTTGCTTTTGCAGTAACTTTACCGGTTGTTTTGTTTACGGCTGCAACTTTTGGGTTGCTGGAAGTAAATGTAACTTTTAGTGCATCTGCTCCTGTTACAGTTGCCTTCAGTGTAGTTGTTTTTCCTTTGTAAACAGTGGCTGTTTTCTTGTTGAGAGTTACTGTTACCTTCGTATCTGCTTTAACAAGAGCCTCTACTGCTGCGTTCAGATGAGTTGTAGCTTCATCAACCTCTGCCTGAGTTGGCTTTTCTTTTGCAAGAAGATCCTTTGCTTCCTGAAGCTCTAACTGCATTGCCTTCCAGGAATCTGCTGTGTAATCTGCTTCTTTTAAGGCTTCTGCTTTTTCTACTGTTGCTTTTAATGCTGTTGTATCTGCTTCTCCTGCTTCCGGTTTTACGATGTTTGCATCTGTTGCATTAACTTCAAATACAGTATCTGCATATCCCATTGCATATACGGTGATTTTCCATTTGCCGATTCCATCTGTTCCTTTTGGAAGCTGGCAGCGGTAGGAATCTGTCAGACCAAGCTGGATTCCCATTGCCTTGTGCATCCAATTATCTGCTGCAAATTTTGTTCCATAAGATGCCAGAACTTTATCACCATTTCCGTAGTAATCCCATTTTACAGCATACATTTTAGCACCAAGAGCACCATATCCGTCACCTGTAATATCTACTCTTAAGAATTCGCCGTAACTTCCGCTGGCTTCTTTTACTGTTGCGGTAACATTGGATGCTGTCTGGAGTGCCTGATCTTTAAGTCCGGAACCTGTACCGTTTGTTCTGGCCTTGAATGTGAATGTTCCATCAGAACCTTTTACAGCTTCTTTTAAGCCGTTTGTTTCAGCGGTAACATCCGCAACTGCACTATAGGACTGCAAATTGTTTTCTCCAAATCCTCCGGCAACTGTGCTTCCGTCTTCCACAACCTTGAACTGGGATTTGAAGGCTTCATAATCTTCTGCCTTTACTGCGACAGGCACATATTTCAGACCTACAACGCTGTAATGGTCGAATTCTGCAACGCTTCCGTCAGCTTTTGTGATCTGTCCTCGCTCAGGCTGATTCAGCTTTACAGTTGTTCCGTCCGTAAGAACTGCATCATTAGCTGAGGTCCAGTAGGAAATCTCATAAGAACCGCCGTTTTTGTCATACATGATTGCTTCACACTGGTAGCTTCCTCTGTGCAGGCCATGGTTTACAGTAGCTCTGGTTACTGTGTCGAAACCGCCTTTGTCAAGTTCATCATGGCTGTCTTTTGTTCCATTGGAAGCTGTGTTTGCAGCATTATAAACTCCCTCAGATGCCCAGTACTGTGCCCATGTCAGACCTGCATAGACATATTTGTAGCCTGTTTCTGCTGTTGCAGCGAATTCATCTTCTGCTGCTGCCTGATCGTCAACAAAAGGTGTTTCCTCATCGCCTGCAAAAGCATCAGCGGTGTCATCTGCTGCATCAAACTCATCTGTCTGTGCCTCAGTCTCCACAGCAGTATCAGATGTAAAATCCGCAGCCATAACCGGTAATCCTGAAACCATCATTGCTGCACTTAAAATTGCAGGAACTGCCATTTTGATTAAATTTCCCTTGCGCATACCTTTAAATCCTCCTGAATATGAGTTAATAAATATATTTCCAAACTGTCCGGAAAACTGAAATTTTTGACAGTTCAGAGATCTTTATATAAGATAAACCTATTCACCGATGGAATAAGTATCTTTCAGTAATTGAAATCTTTCTTTCATGCCTTCCGTCATCCAGACATGATCAGAATCATCTACGAACAGTCCGTCTGCATTGTATTTCTTCAAAAGTTCTTCTGCCTTTTCTTTTCCCAGTACAAAGCATGCAGTGGAAAGTCCATCTGCGTTCAGGCCGTCATCACACACAACCGTCACAGATATGAGACCGCTTCTTGCAGGATATCCTGTAGCAGGATCCAGTATATGATGATATCGAACACCATCTTCTATAAAGTATTTTTCGTAATCTCCGGAAGTAGATAAAAATTCAGTACCATTCAGAGTAACCACTCCAAGGTAGTCACCTTCTGTATCTCGCGGATCAGTGACAGCTACCTGCCAGGCAGAACCGTCAGGTTTGCTTCCATAGCTCATAACACTGCTGCCGCCGAGATTCAGGATCATACCTGATACATTTTTATCTGCATCAAGAATCTTCTTTGCTGCGTCGCAGCCGATTCCCTTACCTGCAGCCCCCAGATCAAGGGTTACTCCCTCTGGCATGGTAACTTTATTTTCATCCAGAGTCACCTTGTCATATCCTACATTTTCAAGCAGAGAATTTAATTCATCATCTGAAGGAATATGCGGATCCTCTCCGTCAATGTCCCACAGGCGGATCACTCTTCCCATAGTAGGATCCATGGCTCCGTCAGAAGCTTTCGACAAATCCAGTACCTGTTTTAAACAGGTGGTAGTTTCATCAGATACCGCTGTTGTATTCCCGGTATTTTGATTGATCTGATATATCTGAGAACTTTCTTTTGTCCAGGAGATCCAGTTTTCTTCCACATCTTTTAATGCAGAGATTATGTCTGCTGTGATATCCTCACCTGTTGTGTAAAGAGTCTCTGATACTACGGTGTCCATAGCAAAGTCTGTTTTGGTGTATGTGTTTATTTCAGAGTTTCCCCATGCAGTCCGGGACGTACATAAAAGAGAGGCCGTAATGAAAAGTCCCAACACAAAAGAGCATTTGTTTGTCATATATTTCTGATTCCTTATCCTCTTATTGTTATTATCAACTAACTCTATAGACTATATCACTGTCGGAAAAGTATGTCTACCAATACAGTTAGTTCTTACTAATCAAATTTTCTCAATAAATTATTAGTTGCTAATTTTTATCAATAACAGTGTCTGTATGAATATTTTTCCTTGGGCAGACAGCGATGCAGGCGTGACAGCAGATGCATTCCCCTGAATGTGCAGTATCGCCGTCAATATCCAGGTGTGCGGGGCATCTCTTCTTACAGAGAGTGCACTTTGGCGCACAGTTTGGACGATTTCGTTTGAAAAGTGCTCCCGGAATAATCGGCATGATTGCAAATACTGCTCCCATGGGACAGAGAAACTGGCAGAAGAAACGCTCCTGTGTACACATTCCGACAATGATCAGGATCAGCAGAACTGTTCCCACGATGTAGGTAGATTTCGGCAATCTGCCTGTTGTAAGCATGGAGAATACATCCCATGGACTCATTCCCTGTAATTTAGAATAGAATCCTGTCATACAGGAAAGAAGCAGGAACGCAAGGAGTACATATTTTACTTTCTGCAATCTGTGTACCCATTCCTCCGGATATCCATGTTTTTTCTTTTTTCCAAAGCATTTCGCACGGATAAACGCGGTAAGCTCATACAGAGCATCTCCCAGTGAGCCAAACGCACAGGCATAACCGCAGAAATGACGCCCGAACAAAATAGTAATGATCAACAGTAATGCCGTAATATCCAGAAAAGAGTTCCAGGTTACGCTCTGCTGTCCTCCGATTGCAAGAAAGATGGATTTGATTCCTGCAAATGCTGTGGAAAAAAGGGAGGGCGCTGCTATAAAAAATATAAGCTGTATGGCGGCACGGATCAGCCGTACCTTTCGTTGTTTCTTTTTCATGCGTTTTCCGCCTTTGATAATGCGTCATTTACTGCTTCTAAGATACCGGTAGAACTGAAAGTTGCTCCGGAAATGGTGTCAACATCTGTGCTCTGCTCGCTGATGATGCTGTTTATGACATTCTCGCCCTGTGACAGATAAGCACTGTCCTCACCCGGTGCACTGACTACACTGACTGCTGTAATAGTATCGTCTTCCAGTGTTACCTGGACTGTGATGGTTCCACCGTATCCGGTTCCTGAACCTTCAAAAGTACCGTTCTTATATACATTATCAGAATCATCGGCATCTTCAGAATCTGCCTGATCTGTATTTTCTTTATCCTCTGCAGAATCCTTTTCGAATTTATTATCAGCTTCTGAAGAGGCATCAGAAGAAGCATTACTTTCTGCTACTGTTTTCTGTTCCTCATAAGTTTCCTTTAATGCTGTAAGGATCTGGTCCTGCTGTTTCTCCAGACTCTCTGTTTTGGCAGTCAGATCTGCAATATCCTGGGCCTGTTCTTTATCCTTTACTGTTCCGTTATAGAAAAATACCGCCATGATAATCAGCAAAAGTGCGATCAGACGCAGATAAAAATTTTGATTATTCACGTTGTTTCCTCTCCTTCATTTTTTTATTTTGCCGGATATGATATCTGTTTTTGGATAAAGCAAAACTTAATCATAACTAACTTTAAAAGTGTATCATTTTCGTATACAAAAATCTATATATAACAAATTCTGCTAATGTTGTTTTTTTTTCATTAAGATGACCCCGGAACAAAATCCGAGGTCATTTATTGTGTGAATTATTTACCTGTTATCGTTTATTTTACTTTTACTGTAAATACCTTCTTAACACCATTGCAGGTTACTGTGATTTTGGCAGTACCTTTTTTCTTTCCTTTTACAACGCCTTTGGAGCTTACTGTTGCAATCTTGCTGTTGCTTGACTTGTAAGTAACCTTTCCTGATGGAGTTGCCTTTGCGGAAATCTTTGTTGTTTTTCCAACTTTTACAGTTGCTGAAGATTTGGTAAGTTTCAGGGATGGATTCTTAACTGTTATCTTGCAGGTTACTTTGTATTCTCCGCAGGATGCTGTGATCACTGCTGTTCCTTTTGCCTTGGCAGTTACAACACCTTTGCTGTTTACAGCAGCCACTTTTGTATTGCTGGATTTCCATGTGATTTTATCTGTAAGGTTTGTTGTAACTTTGAGAGTAGTTTTTGTGCTGCCTTTTGTATAAAGAGTCTTGGAAGAAGTATTTAATTCAAATGTATTTTCTGCTTCTTTGTAAGTAAAAGTAAGATTATTCTTATATCCCACAGCAGTTATTTCAAATACAGTTGCATCTGTTACCTGAAGATCTGTGAGATTAAGAGTTCCATCTTCTTTTACAATGACTTTGCTTTCTCTTCCGGTTGCGGCATATTCTGTATCATCAACTTTTACTTTGCTGATGCTCTTAATGTATGCAGAGAACTCTTCTGCTGTAGTGCCTTTTGCTGCAACCAGTTTTGTCTCGTTACTGTCATAAGAAGCCGGCATTTTGTCTGTATTTACTGTAAATTCAGTTACAATAGCTGCATATTTTCCGCTGGCATCTGCAATTTCAACCTTATGTGTTCCCAATGCAAGAGCTCCAACTGCAAGTTTTCCGTCTGTGCAGGAAACCACTGTTTTGTCTACAGTATACTGTGCCTTGAAGTCTGCCGGCAGAGCCTGGTCAAAGGTAACTGCTGCAGATGAGTCTGTATTCATAATATCTGCTACTGTTGCCTTAATTCCTGTAGTTGTCTGCACCTTTACATCAGGGACATCAAAAATGATCATACCCTTATCTGTGTAATAAGTAACGCTGTCAATTGTTTTTCCCATGATTGATTTATAATGTGCAGAAGAAACAGGGCATCCGTGAACTTCTGTTGTATATCCGGTTCCCCAGGAAAGCATACTTCCACGCCAGATATTCTCCAGATGACGCAGGCCATAGTTGGTTCCGTCTGTAGTATTTACGGTTACACCATAGATTTTATCTGTATTTGTATCAATTACTGCTGCAAAAGCCTCATTGTTAAGATCAAGCTCATAATCACCGTAATTTGTTTCTGTTTTTAATGTAGCATCAATAGTAACGTTCTTTGTCTGAGCACCTTTCATTGCTGAGAAAGAATAGCTGCCATCTGCATTTACAGTAAGTTCTTTGTAATAAGATGGTGTTTCGTTTAAAACGTAATAAGAATAAGAGGCATTTTCAATCAGGGAATCTTTTCCTGTATAGGTGTTGCTGCTTGTCTGTCCTCTGTTTGTCACTGTGATCGTTACAGAGTCGGAATCTGTGACCTGCTTCTGGTCTTTCAGAAGGGAAAGATCACTGACCTTTACAGGGAAAGTAACACCTGTTACATCGGTTCCATTGGGGTCTACGTGATAAGCGGAATTTCCGTTCATCATACCTGCTGTTCTTGATTTATTAAGAGTTGCAGATGTGAAAGCATCAACTTTTACATCATTATTTTTCAGTTCTGCCTTGTAGAAATCATCGTATGGAATATTCATAAGCACATAAGCTTCGCCCTGCTGTGCTTCTGCAGCAAAAGCATCCTGGACATCTTCGGTGGTAAATTCTTCCTGCGCATCCTCAGTGGCAAACTCTTCGGAAACAGAGAAATCTGTGCTGTCTGTAAGTACCTCACTGTCTGTGAAATCAGATGCCAGAACTGCATATGGCATGCTGGTCATAGCAACTGCGGCACTCATTACAACAGGTGCTATTTTTTTCATAAGTTTTTTGTTTGTCATGTTTTTCTCCTCTTCTAAAATTTTTTTTGCGGAATCACTCTTACCAGAGGGTTAATCAACTTATTAACCAAAGGGATTTTACTTTTACCAAAAGGGAGTGACTTCTGCCAAAGATATTCATATAGGATTGCTATAGGTATGCTGTCAGCAGTAATCATGTGAATTAGTCACTACTAACTTATAAAATAGTAACATGTCTGTCTGAGAAAATCCACACTTTTTTATCTTGGATATTCGTCATTTTTTCTCAATAAATGCTTTCAGTAAAAATCAGTATTAGTTGCATCTAACTTATGGTTGCGGGAATATTTTTTCTGTGTTAAAATGTCTGAAGAATTCTGATAATTCCATTTTGGATTTTTTGAGAGGAGAAAATAGATTTATGAAGCAAAAAACAGCCTGCCTTGGGCTTTTTTCAGCTGTGGCGATTATTTTGGGATATGTGGAATCACTGGTGCCGGTTTTTGCGGGGATTCCGGGGATTAAACTTGGACTTGCCAATCTGGGAGTACTTTTTGTTTTGAAGAAATATTCATTTAGGGAGGCTGCCCTGGTTTCTGTTGTCCGCATTCTGGTGATCGGATTTATGTTCGGAAATCTGTTCAGTATCCTGTACAGCCTGGCAGGCGCTGCGCTTAGTATGACAGTTATGACACTTATGATGAAAAAAACATCTTTCAGTCTGATCGGTGTCAGCGTTGCAGGAGGTGTTTCCCATAATATCGGTCAGTTGATCATTGCCATGCTGATCGTACAAAATGCAAGTGTGTTTGTATACGCACCGGCACTTCTGGTGACAGGTGTTGCTGCCGGGGTGGTAATCGGCGGACTTACTAACGAGATTTTGAAAAGAGTTCATCTATAACTTTAAAAGCATCAGTTATCTGAATTTATAATCTTTCAGATAACTGATGCTTTTTTCAATCTTCTTCTATATGTTCCCGTCCCTGGTTGATAATCGTGCGGACATGATCATCTGCCAGAGAATAAAAAATAGATTTTCCCTCTCTACGGCTCTTTACCAGTTTATTCTGTTTCAGAATACGAAGCTGATGAGAAATCGCAGACTGAGTCATATTCAATGCTTTGGCGAGATCGCAGACGCATACCTCTGCCTCAAACAAAACAAACAAAATGCGTATTCTGGTAGAGTCTCCGAAAACCTTGAATAATTCGGCCAGATCATAAAGCTCTGTTTCTTCCGGCAGGGTTTCATCTACAATTTTAAGCAGATCTTCATGTATTTCATTACTCTCACATAATTCTTCTTTGCATACTTCCATTTTCTTACCTGTTACCTTTCCGGCTTATCACAAAAGGTTTCTGCTGATTTGCCTGTTTCTTATAAATTCTTTACAAATAATGTACGGATCGCGTTTAATACTGCCAGGATCATAACACCTACATCTGCAAAAATGGCCATCCACATGTTTGCAATACCTAAAGCTCCAAGGATCAGGCAGAGAACCTTGATACCGATAGCAAAGTAGATATTTTCATATACAATACGGATACATTTACGTGCAATTTTGATCGCTTTGGAAATCTTCAGAGGATCATCATCCATCAGAACGATATCTGCTGCTTCGATAGCTGCATCTGAACCAAGTGCTCCCATCGCAATACCAATATCGGCTCTGGATAATACAGGAGCATCATTGATACCGTCACCTACGAATGCAAGTTTATCCTTTTCAGATTTCTGATTAAGAAGTTCTTCTACCCTGGAAACTTTGTCAGCAGGTAAAAGTTCGCTGTATACTTCCTGAATTCCCAGTTCTTCGGCAATCTGATCTGCAACACGTTTTGAATCGCCTGTCAGCATAACAGTCTTGCTGATTCCGGCTTTCTTCAGTTCAGCGATTGCCTCCTTTGCATGAGGTTTGATGATATCGGATATCAGGATATGTCCTGCATATTTGCCGTCAATGGCCATATGCACAACAGTTCCTACATGATGGCAATCCTGATAAGCAATGCCAAGTCTGTTCATTAATTTGGTATTACCGGCAGCTACAGATATGCCGTCAACTTTGGCAATCACACCATTACCACTGATTTCTTCAATATCAGTAACACGATTTCTGTCGATTGGTTTTCCGTATGCTTTCTGCAGACTCTTGCTGATGGGATGGGAAGAAGAACACTCTGCAAGTGCTGCATATTCTAACAATTTCTCATCAGGCATTTCATTGTGATGAATACCACTTACTTCGAAGACACCCTGAGTCATAGTACCTGTTTTGTCAAATACAACATATTTTGTCTGAGCCAGTGTTTCCAGATAGTTGGAACCCTTGACCAGAATGCCCTGATTGCTGGCTCCGCCGATTCCTGCAAAGAAACTTAACGGGATGCTGATGACCAGCGCACATGGACAGCTGATTACAAGGAAGGTAAGGGCTCTGTAGATCCAGTCTCCCCACATGGCAGGTTTTCCCATAATAAGAAGTACGATCGGCGGGATAAATGCAAGAGCAAGGGCTCCGTAACATACTGCAGGTGTATAGTATTTCGCAAATTTGGAAATAAAATTTTCAGATTTTGATTTTCTTGAGCTGGAATTCTCTACCAGCTCAAGAATCTTGGATACTGTAGATTCACCGAACTCCTTTGTTGTACGGATCTTCAGCAGACCTGTCATATTGATACAGCCACTGATCACTTCATCGCCTGCTTTTGCATCACGCGGAAGACTCTCACCTGTCAGTGCACTTGTATTTAATGTAGAAATTCCCTCAATGATCACTCCATCGATCGGTACTTTTTCACCCGGCTGAACAACAATAATGGTTCCAATCTCAACTTCATCAGGATCAACCTGTTCCAGTGTTCCGTCTTTCTCTATGTTCGCATAATCAGGACGGATATCCATCAGTTCACTGATGTTTCGTCTGCTCTTTCCCACTGCATAGCTCTGGAAAAGTTCTCCAATCTGGTAGAAAAGCATAACTGCAACACCCTCGGAATAATCGCCAAGGAGAATTGCACCTACTGTGGCTACAGCCATCAGAAAGTTCTCGTCAAACACCTGTTTATTTAAAATACCCTTAAATGCTTTCTTCAGGATATCATAGCCGATGACCAGATATGGGATCATAAAAAGAACAAATCTCAGGTATCCCTCTGCCGGCAGTAAGGAAAAGACCACGATCAGCACTGCTGCTATGATAATTCTGATCAGCATTTTCTTCTGCTTCTTGTTCATATCAATACCTCTCTCTTCTTATAAAAGCAGGACCGCTGCAAAAAACTTTCCGGCGAAAAGCTCAGTGCCAGGATACGTTTTATGCAACAGTCCATTCTCCGGATAACTCAGAATTAAAGATAGATCTCACAGTCGTCTTCTACCTTCTTGCAGTTCTTTAATACGTCTTTCATAACTGCTTTTGGATCCTGTCCGTCTTCGAATTCAACGATCATCTTCAGCATCATGAAATTAACTGTTGCATCTTTAACACCAGCTGTATTCCTGGCAGCTTCCTCCATTTTATTAGCACAGTTTGCACAGTCTACATCGATTTTATAAGTTTTCTTCATAATATTTTCCCTTTCCGCTCATCTCTTTTATATTAACATATGAGCACTTGTTCATTTGTTTGATTTTATTATAGCATTATTTTCTCTTCTGTCAATAGTTTTGAGGAGATTTCTTTACGGAAATCAAAAGTTATGTTATAATCCATGTTATTATAGTTTAACGTGTTGCTTTAATGTTTTAAAAAACAGGATATTATTATCCGGCAGGTATCAAAATTATAAAAAGAAATATGATACTCTTTGACAGAACATAACTGCCTGTACTGTTTGCGTACAGCAGTTCACAGCAGCAATATCGGAAAGAAAAAAGGAGGGAGTATCAATATGGCGATACATGAATCAGGAGAAGATTATCTCGAAGCGATCCTTATGATCAAAAAAAGAAACGGTAATGTCCGCTCTATCGACATTGCGCATGAACTGTCTTTTTCAAAACCGAGTGTCAGTGTTGCAATGAAGAATTTGAAAGCCAGTAATTACATTACGATTGATGAAAATGGATTTATCAATCTGACGGAAACCGGGCAGGAAATTGCAGATAAGATTTATGAAAGACATACCTTTCTGACCGGATGGCTGACTTCTATCGGAGTTGATCCGAAGGTTGCAGCCGAGGATGCCTGTAAGATGGAGCATGCGATCAGCGCAGAGAGTTTTTCTGCCATTAAGAAGTCTATTGCAGGCACGCATGAAAATTAAATAAAAACATAATAAAAACCATATCCCGGATTTTCAGAGACTAAGCATCTGTTGCTTTATCATGAAATCCCGGATATGGTTTTTTATGGTTATCTTTATGCTTCCTCTTCTTTTGGAAGAAGATTTCTCATACTTCTTAAACTGATAGTCAGTGTTGACATGTTATGAAGCAGTGCAGATGTTGTAGGCATAATGATACCTGTAACTCCAAGTGCGATCAGACCACCGTTTATACCGATAATAGTTCTGTAATTATTGTGGATACGCTTCATCAGCGCTGTACTCAGTCTCTTTAACGTAACAATCTCATGGAGATTATCTGCAGAAATTGTAACATCTGCGATCTCACGTGCAATAGCTGCACCATCACTGATAGCAATTCCCACACTTGCAGAAGAAAGTGCCAGTGAATCATTGATCCCATCACCGATCATAATAACTTTATGCCCCAGTTCTTTTTCTTTCTCTACAAAAGATGCCTTATCTTCCGGCAGAACTTCGGAGTAATATTCATCTACGCCTACACGTTTCGCAATAGCTGCTGCTGTACGTTCACTGTCACCGGTCATCATTACGACTTTTGTAATGCCGGCTTCTTTTAATTCACGTACTGCATCTGCAGCCTCTTCACGAAGCGGATCTTCTACACAGATAACTGCTGCAAGTTTTCCT
>ULSO01014353.1_pt1 | contig 11985 bp, 20 predicted proteins | sample 1956701 | NCBI WGS metagenome assembly ULSO01 (sample SAMEA4835708, study PRJEB28245) | human gut metagenome | biome: gut microbiome; material: fecal sample | place: Denmark | collected 2008 | reverse complement strand
CCCAGCCAATGAAGATCTGATCGACGACATTGTAAAGCGCCGCCGTCAGCAGCGAGATGATGCAGGGAACGGCATATCCGCGCATCAACTTTCCCAGGGGCGCCTCCAACAAGAAGGTATTTTGTTGTTCCATGGTGTTCACCTCACAAAAAATCAAAAAAAGAAAACGCGCAAGTCCGGTTTGGACTTACGCGTTTTCGCTACACAACGGTAGTATTTTACCGCCTTCTCCCCGGAAAAGTCAAGGGAGAACGGGCCCGTTCTCCGTACGCTCCGGCTGTGAAAAGCGCAGCACCCGACGGATAAACAAAGCGTACACCGCTACGCTGACGATGGGGCCCAGGATATCGGAGACAGGCTCGGCATAGAAGGCGGCCCTGGCACCGTACATACCGGGAAGCAGGAACAGCGCCGCAAAATACACAGCCTTGCGGAAGGTGGAAAGGGGCAGCGACAGCTGCACCTGGCCCATGCCCGTAAAGCCGTCCACCAGGGCGTACTGAACGCCCAGGGGAATGATGGCCAGGGTGCACACCCGGATGGCGTCCAAGGCCTCCGCCGCCAGGGAGGGCTCCGTGGTAAAGAGCCGCACAAAGAGGCTTCCGGCCACCCGGGCCAGGATGAAGAGCAGCGTCACATAGGCCACGCAAAGCAGGGTGATAAACTTCTGGGCCGAGAGGATCCGCTCCTTGTGCCGGGCACCGTAGTTGAAGGCCAGAATGGTCTGGGTACCGCCGGAGATGCCCCCCAGGGGCATGGTCACCACCAGCATAAAGCTCTGGGCAATGGTGGCACAGGTGATGAGCCGGTCCCCCAGCTCCGCCCCGCCGTAGCGCTGCAGCACGGCGTTCATGGCAATGATCATCACATTGTCCACGGCGATGATGAGAAAGGGCGTTAGGCCCGTCAGGAGGATCCTGCCCATAAGCCGGGGACGGTAACCGCCGAAGCTGATGGGGATGGGCACCTTTTTCCCAAAGAGGAAGGTCAGTACATAGATACAGCTGGCCAGCTGGGAGAGGACGGTGGCCAGGGCGGCCCCCACCACCCCCATGTCCAGGGCAAAAATGAACACCGGGTCCAGCACGATGTTCAGCACCGCCCCGATGATCACCGAGAGCATCCCCTTCTTGGCAAAGCCCTGGCAGATGATGAACTGGTTCATCCCCAGGGAGAGAAGGTTGAACACCGTCCCGCACAGATACACGGTAAAATAGGACTCGGCATAGGGGTAGGTGACGCCGCTGGCGCCGAAGAGCAGCAGCATGGGCTCCCGCAGGGGAAATCCCGCCGCCGTCAGCGCCACCGCGCTGACACACAGCATCAAAAAGCTGTTGGAGAGGATGCGCCGGGCCTCCTCTGTCTTTCCCGCGCCCATGCGGATGCTCATCAGGGGCGCGCCGCCCACGCCGATGAGGGAGGCAAAGGCGCCGATCATGGTGACCACCGGGCCGCACACGCCCACGCCCGCCAGGGCGATCTCACCAATCTCGGGAATATTGCTGATATAGATGCGGTCCACGATGCTGTATAGCACGCTGACGAACTGCGCCAGCATGCTGGGAATGGCGATGCGCAGCACCAGGGACCGGATGGGGTCCGTCCCCAGGTTGTTCTCCAGCTTCATAACAGGATCCTCTCAAAACACACATGAAAATGGGGCCGTCCGCCGGACAGCCCCATTATTATAATACAGCTTCTGTGGTTTTCAACCCCAATTTTCTTTTCACCCGTCACACGCCGGAGCCGTCGAAATCGGGGGTATACTCCTCCCGGGCGGAAGTACGCTCCTGGGTGTAGCCGTCGGTAATGCCGCAGTTTTCCATGTAGGCCACCGCCGCCCGGTACTCCGCTTTCGTAACGTGGCGGCGAAGGTTCCCCTCCGCCCCCGGCTGGGGGGTGTACTGGCTCATCAGGGAGAACAGCACATCGCCGGGTCGGAAGTGCTCCGCCACCCAGTCGAGACAGCGCCGGGTGTTCTCCAGCTCCCCGGGCAGCAGCAAATGGCGGATCAGGACGCCCCGCTTGAGCTGACCGTCCTCCATCACATAGGGCCCCGTCTGACGGAACATCTCCAAAATGGCGGGAGCGGCCCAGTCAAAGTAATCCGCCGCGCCGGAGTACTTCGCCGCCGGGCCCGGCAGGGCGTATTTGAGATCCGGCAGGTACACCTGCACCTTCCCCTCCAGCAGCCGCAGCGTCTCCGCCTTTTCGTACCCGCCGCAGTTCCACACCACCGGAACCGGCCAGGGCTCCTCCCCCAGGGCCTCCAGAATGGCGGGGACAAAGTGGGTGGGGGTCACCAGGTCCAGGCAGGCTGCCCCCTGGTCAATGAGCTCGTGGAAAATGGCCCGCAGCCGCTCCACAGAGACGGCCTTGCCGAACCCTCCGTGTGAGATAGGCCCGTTCTGGCAGAAGCAGCACCGGAGGCTGCACCCGGAGAAAAACACCGTGCCCGCTCCGTGCGCTCCCACCAGGCACGGCTCCTCCCACTGGTGGAGCATGGCCTTGGCCACCACCGGCGTCTCGATCTGGCCGCATACGCCGCCAGCTCTCTCTGCCGTGCGCTCCGCCCCGCAGTTCCGGGGGCACAGGCGGCAGATCATGTCCGCTCCCTCCCGAAATCCGGCCCCAAGTCTCCCGCCATCCAGTGACGGCGGCAGAGGCTGGTGTAGCGCTCGTTGGCCCCCAGCTCCACCTGCTCGCCGGTCTTGAGGACCGTTCCGTCGGCGTCAAACCGGGCATTGAAGGCGGCCTTGCGGCCGCACCAGCAGACAGCCTTCAACTCCTCCAACTTATCCGCGTAGGCCAGGAGGGCGGCGCTGCCGGGGAACAGATCCCCCTTGAAGTCCGCCCGCAGGCCGTAGCAGATGACGGGGATATCCAGCTCGTCCACCAGGCTCACCAGGTAGAGGACCTCCTCCCGGGTGAGGAACTGGGCCTCGTCTACGATGACGCAGGCATTTTGCTGCAGCTCCATCACGGAGAGCTGCTGCATCTCATCAAAATAGATACAGGGGTGGGTCAGGCCGATGCGGGAGACCACCTGGTGGTCCCCGTCCCGGGTATCCAGCCGGGGCTTCACCAGCAGGGTCTTCTGCCCCCGCTCCTCATAGTTGAACCGGGTCATCAGGGCATTGGCGGTCTTGCTGGATCCCATAGCCCCGTATTTGAAATAAAGCTGTGCCATGAATCAGTTTTCTCCCTCGTGTTGGTTTGCCTGCTGCGCGTAATCCCGCAGCTCCTCTGCATAACTTGTCTCTTCCGGCTCCGGCAAATCCAGAACCAGTTTGCGGCACTTTGGACAAGTCCAGGCGATCTTGTAGTCGCACCAGAAGGTGCCGTCTCCCCGGATGTAAAGGGGATCTTCAAAGAGCCGCAGCGCGCCCGGACGCTCTCTCACCAGGCGTACCGCGTCCCGGCCGCCGATGAGGTACCCTACTTCCATCTCCCCGCCGCACCAGGGGCAGGGAATGGGCTCCGGAGGAACCTCCCGCCGGGCCTTTTTCTCCTTGCGCTCTTCGTTCCAGGCCCGCAGATCATCCAACAGGCTCCCGGCATCCGGATCCTTTTCCCCTTCTTCCTCCCGGACGGCAGGGCGGCGCTTGCTGGGATCCATGTCCCAGGGGTCCTCGCTCTTGTTCCAAAAAGCCATGTCACTTCCGTCCTTTCGCCTGCTCCGCGTACCGCCGGAACTCGTCCCAGCACTCCTGAGACGAAGGGCGTGCTTCATTCGACAACTGGACCACCAGTCTCCCGCAGGCGCTGCAATGCCAGCACTTCTTATACTGCGCGATCACGCCTTCGTCGCTGACATAGATCTCCCTCCCGGCAGAAAGCACTCCCAGGAAAGCCCCCGGCTCCTGGTCCACCCACAAGATGCACTCTTTGGAGTACAAATACCCCAGCTCCATCTCCCGGCCGCACCAGGGGCAACGCATGGGGGCAGCAGGCGCCTCCCGGTTTTCCTCCGCCTGAGACCCTTCTGCCCCGGCCTGCGGCGCATCCGCAGGGCACACCGCATCCGGATTGTTCTCCGCACTCTCCTCCCGAACGGTGGGGCGGCGCTTGTCGGGGTCCACGTCCCAGGGGTCCTCGCTCTTCTTCCAAAAGGCCATGCTCATTCCTCCCCATTCTCCGTCGGAGTGGTCAGATCCGGCCACTGGCCGATTTTATCAAGGCCCGTGGTATCCACCACCAGCTTCCGGCACACCGGGCAGTGCCAGGCGGTCTTGTAGGTGTTCACGGAGCCGCCTTCATGGTCCAGCCGGAGCCAGCCTGCTCCCCGGATCAGGTATTCCACCATACCGGGCTTCTTCTCTGAAAAGTAGACGGCGTCCCGGCCGCTGCTGAGATATCCGCGCACCATCTCTCCGCCGCACCAGGGACAGTGCATGGGGGCGTTGGGCTCCTCCTGAGCGTTTTTGTTCCAAAAGGCCATGGCTCATTCCTCCTTGCCGCGTCCGGTCTGATCCACGTGCTCGTCAAAGGTCCTGCCGCTGCGCCGGGGCAGGAAGGAAATGGGCTCCGGGGTCTGCCGCCCGTGGTGATAACACCACAGCCACCGGAAGCACCAGATGAGCTTGCGCACAAGCAGCAGCAAGATGGCCGCCAGCAGCACATTAAGAAGCTCCATGATCCTCCTCCTGCTCATCCTCTACATCCTTATAGTCTACGGTGTACACGGGCCCGTGAAACTCCGGGCCGTCGGAGGGCGTATCTTCGCCCCGGCGGGACTTCCGCCGCCGCAGGAACCAGATCACCAGGACGATCACCAGGATGGGCACCACCAGCCGCACCAGCAGCATCACCGCCCACACCAGCATCCGAAAAAGCCCCAGGGGCAGTCCGATCAGCCATCCCATACTGTCGCCTCCTTTGTGTATTCCAGCGCCTGGGCATAGTACCTTGCAAAGGCAGAGGGCACCGCGTGCGCCGCCAGGCCCTCTGCGTCCACCCACAAAAAGTCCTCCGGCCCGTCTCCCGTGACCTCCAGGCCGTAGCCGGTCATCTGCCATTCCACATGGGTAAAGATATGCTTAGCCGTCAGGCGGCTGCGCCAGGCCCGGGGCGTCAGGCCCCAGGCGGAGACCGCTTCTCCGGCCTCCTGCTCAGCCAGGGAGCCTTCCACATTGGGGAACTCCCAAAGGCCCGCCAGCAGTCCCGTATCCGGGCGGCGCCGCAGGGCCACCTGCCCCCGGCGGAAGAGCAAAAAGACGGTCTTCTCCTCCACCCGGCGTGCTTTCTTTCCGGTTTTCACCGGCAGCGACTCTGCCGTGCCCCGGAGGCGGCCCAGGCAAAATTCCGCCGCCGGACACTGCTCACATTTGGGGGCGCCATTGGGCACGCACACCGTGGCCCCCAGCTCCATGGTGGACTGGTTGAAGACCCGGATGGCCACCTCTTCGGTGGGCATCACCGCCTCCAGGGCCGCCTTCACCACCCGTTTCGTTTTGGGCAGGGCAATATCCTCCCGGCAGTCCGTCACCCGGGACACCACCCGCAGCACGTTCCCGTCCACGGCAGCGGTCCGCAGTCCGAACGCCGCCGAGGCGATGGCCCCGGCGGTATACTCCCCGATGCCCGGCAGGGCCAGGAGGCCCTCATAGCTCTCCGGAAAGCCTCCCTGGGCCGCCACCAGACCGGCGGCCTTCTGCAGGTTCCGGGCCCGGCTGTAATACCCCAGCCCCTCCCAGAGCTTCATCAGCTGCTCCTCCGGCGCCTCCGCCAGAGCTTCCACCGTGGGGAAGGCTGTGAGAAACCGGGCATAATATCCCAGCACCGCCGCCACCCGGGTCTGCTGGAGCATAATCTCCGACACCCAGATGCGGTAAGGGTCCTGAGTACGGCGCCAGGGCAGATCCCGGGCATTGGCCTGGTACCAGGCGGGCAGCACTGCCGCCAGCCGTGCAAGACGCGTTTGTTTTTCCTGTTTCATGGTTTCCATGGGGCTTATTGTACCACAAAGGGACTGCCCTTCCCACCCCCCGACAGGATTTTTTTCAAAACCCCTTGACCTTCCACCGGATAGAAGGTATATCATCGTACCAGAGGTGAGAACAACGAAGATCAACGAAGTGGAAGCCCTGGTGGGCATCACCAAAAAGAATATCCGCTTTTATGAGGCGGAGGGCCTCCTCTCCCCCCGGCGCAACAGCCAGAACGGCTACCGGGACTACGGGGACGCGGAGGTGGACGCCTTGCGGCGCATCAAGCTGATGCGCAAACTGGGCGTTCCTCTGGAGGAGATCCGGCAGATGCTCTCCGGGGCCCACACCGTGGCCGACGGCATGCGCCGCCATCTGGTGACGCTGGAGCGGGAGCGCAAGAACCTGGAGGAGTCCATGGCGTTGTGCCGCCGGCTCAAGGAGCGGGAGGAGCCTCTCTCCGCCCTGGATGCCCAGGCGCTGCTGGAGGAGATGTCCTCCATGGAGCACCAGGGCGCCACCTTCCCCAACCGCCAGGCGGGGGATGCCCGCCGGGTGCGGTATATTGCCCCCTGGGCCGTCACCGTCATCATGGTGGCCTTCATGGGCGGCCTCATTGCCCTGATGCTCTGGGGCTTTTCCGTAGATGCCGACCAGGCGCCGCCTCTGCCTTTGATCATCGTCCTGGTAGCCATTCCGGCGGTGGTGATCCTGGGTGTGGTTCTGGCTCTGGTGCAGCGGCTGCGGGAGATCGAGAAGGGAGAGATCGACGATGCCAAACAATACTAAGGGCCGCTCCGGCATCCGGGGCGCGGTGCTGGCGGCTGTGGGAACTGCCCTGGTGGTGCTGGTATTTGTGGGATCGCTGCTGTGGACCATGGTGGAGGAGGATCCTCTCCCTGCCGCCCTGGGCATCATGGCGGTATATGCCCTTTTCGGTGCAGCCGTGGTCATCGGGGTGGTGTATGCCCTGGTACAGCGGCTGCAGGAGATCAAAGGAGGCGAAGCGGATGAAGCCCGCAAGTATTGACTCCCGCAAGGCCCGCAGGAAGCGGGAGGCCGTGCAGGGCGTGGTGTTCTTTGCCCTGCTCCAGATCGCCTGCGTTGTAGGCTTTGCGTCTTTGTGCTGGATCCCAAATCTGCCCAGGTGGGCGTTTTACCTGTTCGCGGCGCTGGCCGTGGCGTGTTTGCTTCCCCTGCCGGTAGCCGTAAAGGTGCTGCGGCAGAGGTTCAAAGAAATTGAAGGAGGAGAATTGGATGCTGCTGGTCAATATTGATTACATTCCCGGAAAAGGATTGGAGGTACTGGGCCTGGTAAAAGGCACCGCGGTCCTTTCCGCCTTGGCCGCCTAGTAACCGACGGGATTTTCAGAGAGGAGGCAATCCCATGTTTTCCAACATGTTTTCCAACCTTTCGCTCATTCTCGATATCTCTTCCCAAACCCCGGCGGTGCCGGTGATCGTAGTCCTGCTTCTAGCAGCGGAGTTCGTGATGATCCACAAAAACAGACTGCCGTGGCTGCTGCCGCTTCTCAGTGTAGCGGTGTTTGCAATCTCTTCCCTGGTGTATCTCGCCCGGGGGATTTACCCGGGATACGAGGTGTGGATCTATTCCAGCGGTGTCCTCATGCTGGGAAACCTCATGATCTGGAGCCTGGTGGGATTCTTTCACCGGAAATAGCGACCGGCCATACAACCAATCGGCGGTCCCGGCAGATGCCGGGTCCACACATTCAAAAATCTGAAGGAGGAATCAGAATGCTTCTTGTGAATATTGATTACATTCCCGGAAAAGAATTTGAGGTGCTGGGCATGGTGAAAGGCACCGTGGTACAGTCCAAAAACTTCGGTAAGGATTTCATGGCGGGCATGAAGACCCTGGTAGGCGGCGAGATCACCGGCTATACGGAGATGCTCAATGAGGCCCGCCAGATCGCCGTCAAGCGCATGGTGGATGAGGCGGAGCACCTGGGCGCGGATGCCGTCATCAACATCCGCTACGGCTCCTCTTCCGTGATGCAGGGCGCCGCGGAGGTCATCGCCTACGGCACGGCGGTGAAGTACCGGTGATGCAGGTGACGTTCCTGGCCCACAGCGGCTTTGCGGTGGAACTGGAGCATGTGTGCCTGCTCTTTGACTGGTGGAAAGGGGAGCTTCCTCCCCTGCCGGCGGATAAGCCCCTGCTTATTTTTGCCAGCCACCGCCACGAGGATCATTTCAATCCCGCCGTCTTCTCCCTGGATGACGGCAGCCGCACCGTCCGCTTCCTGCTGGGCCACGATATCCGCCTGACGGAGCGGAACCTCACCCGCTGGCGCGTTCCGGCGGAGACGGCGGAAAAATGCCTGTCTCTGGGCGGCAACGACCGCACACAGCCCCTGCCCGGCATCGCCGTGGAGACGCTGCCCTCCACCGACGAGGGGGTGGCCTTTGTGGTGACGGCGGAGGGCCGCACCATCTACCACGCCGGTGACCTCCACTGGTGGCACTGGGAGGGGGAGGACAAGGCCTGGAACCGCAACATGGAAGTGAATTTCAAGCGGTATCTGGCCCCCCTGGAGGGCCGGACGCTGGATCTGGCCATGGTCCCTCTGGATCCCCGGCTGGAGGGCGCCGCCGACTGGGGCCTTACCTATTTTCTGGAGCATACGGATCCCCGCCGGGTACTGCCCATGCACCAGTGGGGGGATTTTGCCTTGACAGGGCGGTTCCTGGCCCGACATCCCCAGTGGGCGGACCGGGTGGTCCCCATTACGGCGGAGGGCCAGCAATTTACATTCTGACGGGAGGAAGCCTATGGAAATCGACGGCAACGAATTGGCCATCCGGCAGGACCAGCTGGAGAAAGAGGGCCGCCATCAGGAATCCTGGGCGGTGAAGCAGGAGTTTTTGCGCCAGGTCCGGGAGGCGGGGGATCACTGCCCCTGCCAGGAAGCCTGTCCCCATCACGGCAACTGCTTTGAGTGCGTGACCCTCCACCGAGGCCACCGGGATCATCTGCCCATGTGCATGTGGGACATGGTCAACGAGCGGCTCCACCAGCTCTCCCGCCTGACGGAGGGCACCCTGCAAAGCTATGAGGAAGCCCTCAAAGGACCAAATGACAAATAAAAAACAGGACGCCGGTTGGCGTCCTGTTTTTTATTTTTATGATGGTTCTGTCAGCAGATAGGGCTGGTCGCTCTCCGCCGGGATCGCCGTCAGCTCAGGGATCAAAACCGTGTCCTCCCCGACAGCCTCTACCGCCGCCTCCAGAGCGGGGATGGAGCCTTCTGTGGTCTCCGTATAGATCCGGTCCACCAGGGGCGCGATCTCTGAGAGAACCAGTCCGGCAGTCTCATCCTGCCCCAGGGTGATGACGCTCTCCGGCAGTTCCACGGACAGTTTCACATCGGGATACGCTGCCAGCGCCGTATCCATGGCCATGAGGAACGCCCGGATGCTCTCCTGCATCCCGGCCCCGGGATAGGCGATCTTGTTGAGCTTGCCCTCCGTGGGGAAGCTCACATCCGTCAGCAAGATCTCGTCAAAGCCCATGGAGGCGCACTCTTTCACCAGGCCGCCCAGATACTCCTGGGTACCGGACTTGGACGGATCCAGCCAGTTGAGGTTGTTGCCGTCGTAGAAAATATAGCCGCCGGTGTTCTTGAGGCCCATGCCCTCCACGTCGGCCCGGGCGGCCCGGGGATCCAGCAGGCAGCTGATCCTGGCCACGGTGTAGCAGTCCTCGCTGCCGGTCAGGGTGGAAAGCGCCGCGGCGGTGTCCGCCTGCGTCTGAATGGAGGCACTCGCCTGGGGCATGGCGCTGTCATAGTAGACATATCCCTCACTGTCCTTGAGGGTCACCACCACGCCGTCGCCTCCGGCGGTCAGGGCCGCCTGGGCGTCTGCCGCCGTCAGCGGCGCCTGGGCAAGCGCGTGGAGCTTTACGCCGGTAAGGGCGGGCGTGTCGATGGTGAGCTCCACATCCTCCGTCTCATCCGGCTCTGTTTCCTCCTGCTGGGTCTGACTGCCCGGCAGCTGCAGATGAGGCGTGCCGCTGGCATCATAGACCACAAACTGCTGGATGAAAATGAACACGGCGGAGGCCAGGATGATCAGCACCAGCACCACCGCCAGCGCGATCTTCCCCTTGGGCGTCCGCCCCCGGTATGTGTGGTATCCTCTGGCTCCCGCCATGCTCTTTCACCTCACTGGAATACGCGTAAACACTGGAACTCTCTCAGCCCTCGATGGCCATAATCTTGTCCACACGGCGGGCGTGGCGGCCTCCCTCAAACTCCGTGGAGAGGAAGACCTCCACCATGCGCTCGGCCATGTTCTTGCCGGTAAAGCCGGCGCCGATGGCCATCATGTTGGCATCGTTGTGGCGGCGGGTCATCTCCGCCTGCAGGCAGTCGGCGCAGTGAGCGCAGCGGATGCCCTTGACCTTGTTGGCGGCGATGGAAATGCCGATGCCGGTGGTGCAGATGACGATGCCCCGGTCACACTTGCCCTCTGCCACGGCACGGGCAGCCGCCTCGCCGAAGTCGGGATAGTCGCAGCTCTCCTTGGAGTAGCAGCCGAAATCCTCGTAGGTATGGCCGAGTCTTTCCAGTACGGTCTTGACAAACTCCTTGAGCTCATAGCCGCCGTGATCACAGCCCAGTGCGATTTTCATGATGAACGTCCCCCTTGTTTGAAATTTCGGTTTTATTGTACCCCCCGCAGGGGGAAAAATCAATCACAGTTCATGCCATACCGGCTTCCTGGCCGTGAAGGTGCAAAAGCGCCGGAAGCCGCACGCACGCAGCAGCGCCTGCCCCTCTCGGATGGCGCAGCCGACGCCGGATACCTGATGGGCGTCGGAACCCAGGGTGATGATCTCACCGCCCAGGGAGCGGTACATGCGCAGCCACTTCTCATCCGGCAGCGGCGTATGGCCATGGTTGGTGTTGACCTCGATCCCCAGGCCCTGTTCCACCACCAGCCGCAAAATGCGCTCCATCTCTTCTTCAAAGCCGTCAAAGGTCAGATGAAAGCCCCGGCGCTCGTTGAGGTACCGCAGGGGCAGCGTCAGATGGCCCACCACCTGGAACTTTCCCCATCGGACCATCCGCTCCACCTGCTTCAGATAATCCCGCAGCCCCTCCCGGGCCTGCGTCTCATCCCCAGGTGCAAAGAAAGACAAATTGCAGTCCGCCGGAGGGGGCAAACTGTGAATGGAACCGATGATAAAATCCAGCTCCGGTGCACGCGCCAGCTGCCGCTCCGCCCACGCGAAATTCCAGGGAGCATCCCCCAATTCCATCCCCAGGCGCAGCCTAATCCGTCCGCCTGCGGCAGCTTTGGCCTCTGCAAAGGATCGCGCCTGGTCTGACCAGTCGTGATCTTGCGTCTTTGGAACGGTACAGTTCCACTCCAGGGGCTCCACATGGTCCGTGAAGCAGATCTCATCCATTCCTGCCGCAGCAGCTGCCAGAGCCATCTCCGTCATGGAGTTTCGGGCATCCGGCGAACAGAGGCTATGGGTGTGGTAATCCGCAAGGTACATGCCGTTCCTCACTTCTTAAACTTCTTGAAAAACTTCTTGCGCTCTTCGTAGTTGTTCTCGCCCACGCTCTCGGCAAACTTTTTCAGGGCTTCCTTCTGCTCTTTGTTGAGGTTGCGGGGCGTCTCGATATAGACGGTGACGTACTGGTCGCCCCGGCCCCGGCCGTTGAGGGAAGGGATGCCCTTGCCCTTGAGGCGGAAGGTGGTGCCGGACTGGGTTCCCTCCGGCAGGGTGTACTTCACCTTACCGTCGATGGTGGGGATCTCCAGCTCTGCCCCCAGAACCGCCTGGGCGAAGGTGATGGGCGCCTCGCACAAGACGCTGGTGCCCTCCCGGCGGAAGAGCTCATGGGGCCGCACGGAGATGGTGATGAGCAGATCGCCGGCGGGGCCGCCGTTCTTGCCGGCGTTGCCCTGGCCCCGGATGGAGATGGTCTGCCCGTTGTCGATGCCGGCGGGGATACTGGCCTGGATGGTCTTGCGGCGGCGGATGAAGCCGGTGCCCCGGCAGTCCTTGCAGGGCTGA
>ULSO01064240.1_pt1 | contig 12035 bp, 3 predicted proteins | sample 1956701 | NCBI WGS metagenome assembly ULSO01 (sample SAMEA4835708, study PRJEB28245) | human gut metagenome | biome: gut microbiome; material: fecal sample | place: Denmark | collected 2008 | reverse complement strand
CGCAAGAGCCTCGAGTTCGCTCAGGCTGGCGACAACATCGGCGCTCTGCTGCGTGGTATTGACCGTGACCAGATCGAGCGTGGTCAGGTTCTGGCTGTTCCCGGCTCTGTTCATCCCCACACCACTTTCGATGGCCATGTTTACGTCCTGAAGAAGGAAGAAGGCGGCCGTCATACCCCGTTCTTCAACAACTATCGTCCTCAGTTCTACTTCCGTACCACCGACGTTACCGGCATCATCACCCTGCCCGAAGGCACTGAGATGTGCATGCCCGGCGACAACGTTGATATGCACGTTGAGCTGATCACCCCGGTTGCCATGGAAGAAGGCATGCGTTTCGCTATCCGCGAAGGCGGCCACACTGTTGGTTCCGGCGTTGTTTCCAAGATCGAGAAGTAATTTTCGGCTTGTGATATAGCTTTCAAGGCTCCTGCTGTTAAGGCAGGGGCCTTTTTGTTATGTACGACTTATGGGACGGGGAGGGGGCAAAGGCCGGGTGTGGAAGACCAAGGAAGGCATCATGAAAACATCAGAAATTGTAGATAGGGGAGAGGACACCATTCGGAACGTTGAAAAAGTGGAGCAGGAGGGGGCACTCACACCGCCCTACCTTGGGAAGGTGTATTTCAGGTCGCGGTTAAGGGGCAAGGGGTGATCTATCCCTAAGTTTTCGGAACGGTCAGGAACGCTCTCTACAGTACAATTTATAATGGGCAATTCTCAACCTCCAATTTTCCCTTCAAGTTTCCTCCAATCTCTGCCAAATCTCTCAACAACAAGCCAAACCGAAATGACAAAAAATGCGCGATTACAATACCGGGTGATTGTATTAAGAGATTGCAAAGAACATTATCGGGGTAAATGTTTAATCATTTGATAAAATCAGGAATAAACCATTCAAAAATGTTAATAAATACCGCCAAAGGGTCACCGCACCGCAACGCAAATAATGTGCGAAAAGCAGGTTTCAGTTGATTCAAGGACAAAAATTTAGATAGAAATCGCTCTAATTAACTTTGCAAATTCTGGCAACTGTGATATAATGTATATGCCTAGATGTGTCGGAAAGGTTATCATTTGCGGGATCAAGGCATGCAGCCGGTACAACGTTTTGTCAGCCGCTGTGCCGGGGCCAAAAGCCCCAAAAGCAGGCCGCAGCCCAGCAGGGGATCGCCAGACCGAGGGGAGCACAACCAGGCGTTTTGCAATCAACACCTGCAAAGTGCCGCACATCTGCCGTACCACTTTTCACACAAAAGGGGAAAGTAGTAACACTTAAGGGAGGATAAAACTATGAAGAAAAACCTTCAGCGTTTTGGTGCATCCGTGTTGGCAGCAGCCATGGTTGCCCAAAGCGTGGCGCTTCCCGCAGCAGCCGAAACTACCAAGATTGATTCTTCGGTAGCGCAGTCTGTTGCAGCTAGCGCAGCAAGCGCGGCCAGCGCTGTGCAGTCCCTGCCCAAGTTCACCAGCACCGCAGACCTGATCAAGCAGACAGCCCAAACGCTGGCTGCCCAGGGCGAAGTGCATGAACTGGAGCAGGACGATGCCAAGCTGGAAGCGACTGCACAGAGCAAGGCGGGCATGAGCCTTGCAGCGTTGGAAAATGCATTGGCCGATGCCATGTACGCCAACGCCGCAGCCGGCAAGATCAACACCGAAGCCTATGGCCTGAACAAGGACGAGATGGCATCGGTGATGGCTGCCACCATCAAAACGTATCATCTGTCCAGCGCCGTTACCGACCTGGGCTATGAGACGAACGCCGCAGGCGTTGTGACCGCCGTTACCTTTACCGGCAGCTCCGGCATGACCTCTGCGATGGAGTCCATGACCAACAGCGATGATGAAGTGATTGCGCAGCAGGCTGACAGCTACGCACAGGCTTACGTTGCTGAAAACTCCGATACCTTTGCGGCCAGCGCCGCTGCAGACGGCCATACCTATGGCGAGCCGAAATGGTACTGGAATGACACCAACCCGGAGGATGGCCACACCCATACCTGGAAGGAAACCCCCGATGGTTACTGGACCAAGACCGATGACGGCTGGGCTTATACCGCTGTGTATACCTGTGAAAAGGACGATGCCTACCAGAAGGTAGAAGGCACCGTAACCAAGGATACCACCGATGCAAAGCCCGGCGTTGCCGGCAAGACCGTTTACTCTGCCAGCGTGCCCGCTGACAAGAGCCCGGTTAAGAAGGAATACAAGGAACCCACCACCCGTACCGACGACATTGCCGCCCTGCCCTGCCAGAGCCATGCCGTGCCCAAGGATGCAGATGGCAACTTTGTTGCTACCTTCAACTGGGAAATGAAGAAGGTCGAGGGCAAGCTGGAAGCTGACTACAGCAACGCCCAGCTGTTCTATGACAGCGAAACCAAACAAATTTCTGCCGGCGCTCCCGTTACCATTGACTGGGAATGCACCGGCATCACCTTCAAGTGTGCTGCCTGCGGCGAAGAAATCAGCACCAAGCCGGTAATGACCATGCCGGTCAGCGTTGTGGTAGACCAGAATAACAATTCCGTCTACATCAACGTGGGCGGCACCCCGACCCTGGATACCACCTCCGGCGGCGTCGGCGTTACCCTGGTGTCCGCAATGGATGGCGGCAACTGGTACGATATGCAGAACAACCCGGTTGACGCAAGCAAGGTGAACTTCACCTATCAGAGCGGCGACAACAAGGGCAAGAACAGCCTGCTGCTGTACGACAGCCAGAAGACTGCCGTGTATGTGGACGACCAGGGCAACCAGGTCACCAATACTTACGATGTCTCGACTGCGCAGATGAACTACTACTACTTCCAGCTGTCGCAGTTCAACCAGGACGAAGCAGAGTACTTCGGCGTGGCTGCTCCGTTCTGGACCTCCAAGGGCGTTCAGAAGCAGGGCGAGGATGGCAGCATCACCGGCACCATGGGCGCAATCAAGGTATTGTGCAGCATTGATCCGAACGATGATGTCCCGCCGACCACCATGGCATTTATGCTGCAGTTCCTTCCGCAGGGCTTTATGTCTTACGTTATGACCTATGGCGAAGCTCTGAAAGCCATCCGTGATGCAGGCCTGGCACAGGTTGCCAAGCTGGGTGACAGCGCTGACTATGTCACCAAGCTGCTGGTCCTGCACGACTGGATCTCCCAGGTTGCAGAATTCGATATGGGCTCCATGGGCGATATCACCGGCGGCGGTAACAACGACCCCATCCAGATGACTGCTTTCGGTGCCCTGCTGGGCGGCGGGATCGGCGCTTCCGGCGTTGAGTATGGCTGCATCTGCCTGGGCTATGCATCTGCATTTAACTACATGGTCCAGAATTTGCCTGACAACAAGAGCATCTATAAGAATGAAGACGGCACCTGGAAGACCCCCGATGAAGTAGGCGATAACGCTGTTGTTGACTTTGCCCAGATCCTGTATTACTGCGATACTGCTGATACCAGTATTGCCGGTAATGCGTTCGGCGGCGGCATGTTCAACAACGTCCACTACTTCAACGCAGTCAAGGTCAACAAGCTGCAGGGCGACAGCAACTCTGCTACGATGACCACCGGCGAAGCCAACAAGAACTGGTACTATGTTGACGTCTGCTATGACGACGTGAACACCGAGTGCATGGCCCAGACCCGCGTTGAGAACGCAGGCGACATGCGCCATGTCAACTTCCTGGTTTCTCCCTCCGGTCTGGAAGGCCGTTACAGCAAGTACTATGATTACATTGACTCGCTGTACGATGGCTACACCTACACCAAAAACAAGGAACCCGATAAGGATGATGCCGGCAATGTTGTGTTGAACAACGGCAAGCCGCATTACTCTTACACCAAGGCGGAGAACAAGAACGAGACCCGTTACACCGATACCTGCTACGAGGATACCTGGTTCACCTCTATCTGCAGCCCCATCTACTTCGACAATAATTACTTCTATTACGTTGATACCACGACCAACCAGAACCTGTACAACAACATGCGCCGCCAGCAGTCCGAGAACGGCAACAACGGCAACTCTGGTTCCGGCAGCTCTGGTAACAACTCCCAGATGCAGCAGTTCATGAAGAAGATGCAGAACCAGGGCCCCGATACTCTGGAAGCACGTCCGCGTAATGCGAACTACTATATCCGCAAAGAGGATTCCAGCAGCAGACCCGGCGGCTTCAGCATGAGCAGCTTTACCAAGACGGATGACCCGTTTGATATCATCCTGATGTACTACAACGATCTGAAGGAAACCAGCAGCAACTTCAATGATGACGACAGCAATGCCAAGGTCCTGGCCGAAGCTGGCACCATCTATAAGATCGATACCAGTGCAAAAGATAAGCATGCCAAGGTTGAAAACAACCTGAACACCGAGTGCCTGGCAGACGCTGCTGCAAAGCGGATCTACCCCGCACTGGTACACTCTACCGCACTGTATGATGGCAAGCTGTACTTCAACGTCAACAACGCCATCTACCGTATGGACCCGACCACCGGCGCAGTGGAAGAAGTGAAGGAATACAACACCGTCTATGGCGGCATTAAGCTGACCAAGGATAAGGACGGCAACAAGGTTCCCGATACCCACTTTCCCGGCATGAGCATGGTTATCATGGATAGCGCCCAGGATACCAGCAGTGTGAAGTATCTGGGCACCTTCATGAACCATCCTCTGGCGGGCCTGACCCTGCGTGACAGCTACAGCTTTGCTACCACCACCCAGCAGGGCCAGACTGTGATCACCGGCATCAACACCACCAAGGATCAGCTGGTCGTTTCTGTCGGCACCAACCTGTCCAACACCTATAAGGAACTGGTGGACGGCAAGGCAGAAGTCAAGACCGATGCCTCCGGCACTTCTTATGCAAACCGTAAGAGCTACAAGACCGAGTCCTGGAACTACAACCCGAGTTACAACCAGAACATGGGCAGCTCTGACGAGAAGAACAAGAACGAAGAGTTCATGTGGTGCGCTAACCTGGTTGAAACCATGCCGATGTCCGACATGGTCAGCGACCTGAGCAGCGGCGCAACCACCGATGTTTCCGTTGAAGCATGGTGTGATACCCCCGCTTACACCCAGGCCCGCACCAACAAGTACGGCCTGACCAAGGGTGAAAAGAAGTACGCTGACGGCGCACTGCCCAAGGGCCATACCTGGGCTCTGGACGAGCTGGAAACCAAGTCCGTTGGCAACAATGTGTACCTGTGCTCTGATTGCCATACCGCAACCGAAAGCACCCCCCACACCGTTACCCTGCCCGATGCAGTTGAAGGCGTTACCCTGACCCTGGGCACCACCAGCAACACCTACATCAAGGACGATACCGTTACCCTGACCGTAGAAAAGAAAGGCACCGATATCGTTACCGTTACCGCAAAGAACGGCGATACCGATGTTGCTCTGACTGAAGTTCAGGAAGCAGCGCAGGACGAAGCCGCAGCCCAGGCTACCACCGAAAAGGCTAAGACGGTTTACACCTTCACCATGCCGGACGGCGATGTGACCATCAGCGTTACCAAAGACGCCAAGACCTATGCGGTCAATGTTGCTCCCCTGACCAATGGTGAGATCACTGCTTCCGCTAAAGAAGCAGCTGAGAAGGAAACCGTAACCCTGACTGCTAAGCCCGCGACCGGCTATGCCCTGAAGGCTGGCAGCGTGAAGGTTACCTACAAAGACGCTGACAACACCGATAAGACCGTTGAAGTGAAAGCTGGTACCGAAGCCAACACCTACACCTTTGCAATGCCTGCTTACCCTGTCAACGTCAGCGCAGAGTTTGTTAAGGAATACAAGGTTACCGCAGCTCCTGCTGAGAACGGCACTGTTACCGTAGACCCGACCGCAGCTGTTGAAGGCACCGAAGTTACCGTTACCGTTAAGGCAGCTGATAACTACCAGCTCAAGGCTGACAGCCTGACCTACAGCTATCAGATCGGCGAAGATAAAAAGACCGAAAAGCTGACCGTGACCGATGGCAAGGCTACCTTCAAGATGCCTGCCGCTGATGTTACCGTTAGCGCTGTGTTTGAAGCACTGACTGCAACTCCGACTGCAACTCCGACCGCAACTCCGACTGCAACTCCGACTGCAACTCCGACTGCAACTCCGACCGCAACTCCGACCGCAACTCCGACCGCAACTCCGACCGCAAAGCCGGCAGAGCCGACTGCTGTGCCGGAGCCGACTGCTGTGCCGGAGCCGACTGCTGTGCCGGAACCGACTGCGGCACCGTCTACTGAACCCGAAACGCGCACCGTTCATGGCGCTGCTGAAAAGACCACCATTACCGCAATGGCTGTCTTTACCTGCACCGATAAGAACTGCGCAAGCGCACAGTTCGTGGATGCAACTGTAAAGCAGACCAGCGGCGTTACCACCGCTACTGTCAACTTCAACGGCAAGGACTACACCGCCAAGTTCGGCGAGAAGAACGGCTGGGTTGAAGAAAACGGCAAGAAGTACTGGTACGAAAACGGCGTGAAGCAGGGTACCACCGGCCGCGGCAAAGAGATCTATGATCCCGATTCCGACGCCTGGTACTGGCTGGATGCTGTCCAGGGCGGCGCAATGACCGTCAACAAGGACGTTTACCAGGAATCCGCCGCCGGCCAGTGGGCTGATAAGCCCGATGGCACCGGCAAGTGGGTCCGTTACGATGAGAACGGCCACATGGTCAAGGGCTGGCAGACGACCGATAAGGGCACCTACTACTTTGACCTGATCACCGGCGCTATGGCTAAGGGCGCAGGCGATATTGACGGTGTACCTTGCGCATTTGACGAGTACACCGGTATCGCTCTGGACGGCCAGTGGCTGACCATCAAAGGCGCTGACTTCTGGTACGAAAAGGGCGTTCGCCAGGGCCTGGATGGCCGCGGCAAGGAAATCTATGACCCGGCTTCCGACGCTTGGTACTGGCTGGATGCCGTTGACCAGGGCAAGAAAGCCACCAGCAAGGATGTCTATCAGGAATCCGAAGCTGGCCAGTGGGCTGACCGCGCCGATGGCACCGGCAAGTGGGTCCGTTACGATGCACAGGGCCACATGATCAAGGGCTGGAGCGCTGACAAGCGTTACTATTTCGACCCGATCTATGGCACCATGGCTAAGGGCGATGCAGTCATCGATGGCCGCACTTATCATTTCGATAAGAACACCGGCGTTCTGCAGTAATCCCACAGCCTGAACAATGAGCTGTAACCCAGCCCATTAACCCCTAAATAGAAATGCCGCAGCAGATGTAACAGTCTGCTGCGGCATTTTTGTATTTGTGGGCATAGGTTTGGTGAAATATTTGCCAGGCCAGTAGGGCGGGGGACACCACGATTGTGGTGGCTCCCCTGGAGGGGAGCTGGACGCGAAGCGGCCTGAGGGGTGGTTCCTTGCCGCAAACCTAAGGCAATACCGCACAATTCCCGCCTGACGGCTTAAGCACCGCTCCGGCGGCTGCGGCACGGCATCTGCGTTGCCAAAATGCTCGATAAGACATCCAGTATTATCTGCGCTTTTGGCTTGGCATCTGCCGCACCTCGCTCGCCGTATCGGCACTTAGAATTATGCGGTATTGCCCTAAAGCAATCGAATCCAACGCCTTGGAACAGTCACTGCGCCCGCAGGCACCTTGCCCTGCCACAAATCCTATCACGACCAATCGGACAAGGCCTCGGAACGGTCAAGACCGTTCCCTACAGAACAAATTATAATGGGCAGCACACCCTTAAACAATCAGTAGGGCGGGGTGACCCCACCCCGCCGAAAGCTAGAAATAGTACACGATTAAAAAATCGCAATTTACCTTACCCGCATAATAAAGGAAACACACAAAAACATGGCGAACACATCAGGCCGGTGCAAGGGCAAAACCTACTAAAAAGCTGCGGCTAAATTTGGCAAATATGGCGCGCGAAGTATAATTTTTGGAGGATATCACAAGCAGAACAAACAAACTTTGTCAGTTCAAACAACAAAAAAGCAACAAACTGGCATGAATGCCAAAGAATGCGGCCGCGAATTGTGAAAGATTTTAATATATTTTCTTCGTTTTCTCCTTACCTGTTATCATTTGAATTTGCAATCGAAATATGGAACTTGTATAATAGAATAAAAGAAAAGTGTAAACTAAATGGGTGAAGAGGATTTGGTGCAATGGAAGATAAAAATAGATTCAGCATTCTGCTGGAGCATTTGCTGGAAGTTGCGGAGGTCAAGAACTATACCCTGGCCAAGCGCCTGCAATACGATGTTTCCTATATCAGCAAATGGGTCAGCGGCCGCATGCTGCCTGCCAAAAAGACTGAAAAGCGTGTGATGGAGGGCATCAGTGCCTGCGTGGTGGATGAAGCCACCGATGATGGCCGTGACCTGCTGCTGCGGGAATACAGCGTTAGCATCCCCAGTGACCTGAAAGCCGCCATTTATGATAACCTGATTGCTGAATATGATTATTTGCAAGAGGAGCTGGACAGCGGCGAGGCGCGCATTGGCCCCTATACGGACTTTTGGGCCGAGCTGAACATGCTGCAATACCTGACCAAAATGGCGCACCCCGTGCTGCGCCGCGTCAGCCAGCTGGACATTGTGGCTGTGATGGACCTGATGGAAATGGCGCGCGAATACCGCCTGAAAGTTGCCAACCTGCAAAACGGCCAGCTGGTGGACCAGCGCAGCTATGATAACGTCTATTTCAAGCTGATGATCGATATCAGCCGCGAAAAATGGGACCCCATCTATGATGCCGCGCTCATTATCAACGTGTTGACCAACTTCAGCCATATTCATTTCAAGCTGTTTGGCAGCACCGCGGCTGCCGGGCGCGCGGTGTTTGTGGTCAAGGGCGATTTTGCCATTACCGGCCTGCTGGTCAGCCACAGCCGCTGCGCTGCCGTTACCGCCACCGAGGATCCGCAGAACTGCGAAAGCTTGTATGATAACTTCTCCAAGCTCTGCGTGCGGGATGACCAGCTTTTCCGCGATACCAGCATGCGCCAGCTGATCAGCCAGTACGACTATATGCACACGCTGCTGGCCTCCAATCTGCGGTGGATGTTCGGCCACCTGAATGAGCTTCTGCTGCCGGATGACTTGTTTGAAGAGATCCTGACCGCCCACGAGGCCGAACTGAAAGATTTTTTGGGTGCTACCCCTGCGGAGCTGCGTAGCGTACACAACCTTGCCAAAGGTGTGGTGGAGGAAACAAACATCCGCATCCTGATTTATGAAGCTGCATTTTCCTCCATGGCGGTTTCCGGCGAGCTGGACTTTTTCAGTTACAAGGTCAGCCTTACCCCGGATCAGCGCAGCCGGTGCATCAGCTATGTGCTGCAGCTTTGCAAGCAGCGTGAAAAACTTGAATTCCGCTTGATCAGCGGCCGCATTGTGAACGATTTCCAGTATGTGGCGGACCCCAATATGTTCCTTTCTGGCGCTGCATCGTATCTTCGGCTGGATAACAACTGCCCCATCAACCGGATTGCAATGGTCAACAACAGTGTGATGGAAGACCGCCTGAGTGAATATTTTGATCAGGTCTGGAATTTGGATGACCAGAACGTGACAAAAGAGCGCAACGCCATTGCAGAGCACATCCATCATGTCCTGCAGGGAATCCATCTGATTACCCGCGCCAAAAGTGATGAAATGGAAGAACTGCAAGAGAGCTGGATGAACAAAATCTAAAAATATAACATACATACGCATAAACATAAAGCCCTGGCTGCTGCGGTAGCTGGGGCTTTTGTTGCACCAAGGAAAATGAAATTGCAAGAAAACTCCATGCCAAAGCGTGAAAATCCATGTGAAAAAAGTGAATCATGCGGAATCAATTTCTGGAAATTTGTGCCATGGGATTCTCGTGCTTTCCGTAAACAGGAATGGTATACTATATTCAGCACCGAAGATAATTGTAGCGTTATGGTTCGGTGACGCTGTGCAACGATGTGCACAGCAGGGGAAAGCGCCATAAAGGTTTGGCGTGATTTGATTTGGATAATTTAATTCCCTGCAACTATAAGGGAAAGACATTTGGAGGAAATTGCAATGAATGAAAACGCGATGTTGACTGGCAAGCCCAGCATTGACCGCCCCTGGATGAAGTTCTATCCGGATGTTCTGCGCGGTATCCAGGTTCCGGCCTGCACCGTGGAGCAGTACCTCTCCGTGCGCGCTGCAGACCCTAACGTGGTTGCCATGCACTACTATGGCGTGGATATCACCTGGGGTACCGTGTTCCGTAAGGTGGACGCCACCGCCCGCGCTCTGCAGGTGCTTGGCATCAAGCAGGGGGACCAGATCCCCGTGTTCCTGCGTTCTGTGCCGGAATTCATTTATCTGCTGCTGGCAGCCGAGCGCATCGGCGCTTCGCTGCTGTGCCGTGACAACACCCTGGAAGAAAACATTGAAGCTGTTCAGAAAGCCAATGCCAAGGTGATTTTTGTTCACGACTTCTTCTCCAAGGCCGAAATCGAAGCCTACCGTGAGCAGACCAACGTGAATACCTATGTTATCGTTCCCGCTCTGGAAAGCGGCGACCGCGCCGCTATGCCGGTTTACCTGCAGCATTCCCTGGATGCCCTGTATCCGGATGTTCCCGCCCGTGGCTCTGATACCATGATGTGGGCTGATTTCTGTAACATGGGCCAGCGTTTTCGCGGCTTTGTGCCCGCTCCTGTCAACATTGACCGCCCGCTGCTGCGCGCCTACACCAGCGGTTCCACCGGCCCTTCCAAGCAGGTCATCCATTCTGCACACAGCATCATCGGCGTGCTGGCCCAGATGAACTTTTATGGCGCTTCGGATAAATTCCGCCCCACCTGGCTGCTGACCATCCTGCCCCCGGCTCTGATCGCTGTTGTGGTTTCCATGATGCTGCTGCCCCTGGCCGGCGGTATGCTGCTCATTCTGGATCCGTTTGTGGATGTGTACGATGTTGACCTGGAAATGATGCGCTACCGCCCCAACAACTGGCCCCTGATCCCCATGTTTGTGGAGGTTATCCGCCGCAGCAAGCGTCTTCCGGCTGACTATGATATGTCCCACATGCTGGCCATCGGCGCCGGCTGCGAGGCATTCAACAACAAGCAGCTGCGCAATGTTGAGGAGTTCCTCAAGCAGCATAACTGCAACCTGCGCTTTACTGCCGGCTACGGCAGCAGCGAGGCCGGCTCCAACGCCACTCTGCCCATGGCTCCGTTCCCGGTGCGTGACGGCAACGTTGGTGTGCCGATGATCCGCAGCGTCATCAGCATCTTCAAGCCCGGCACCCAGGAAGAGCTGACCTACAATACCCCCGGTGAGATCTGCATGGCGGGCCCCGGCGTGATGCTGGGCTATGACCGCCCCGAAGCAACCGCCAAGGCACTGCAGGTCCACGCAGACGGCAAGACCTGGCTGCACACCGGCGATATCGGCTATATGACCGAGGACGGTGTGCTCTACACGATGACCCGCGGCGCATCCCCGCGCTTTGGCGGCGGCGACCTGATGGTGCAGCCGCTGGAGAACATCGTGGCCGATGCCGACATCAAGGGCATCAAGGACGAGTTCTTTGTTATCGTGCCGGATGATGAGCACGAGGGCTGCTTCCTGCCGTACCTGTACGTCCAGCTCAAAGATGGCTACACCTTGGACGATGTGCGCGATAAGATCAATGCCTGCCTGCCGGAACGTTACATGCGTCCGGTGGAGATTTTCACCGTACCGGAACGCCCGTTCTTCCACTTCAAGACCAACCGTATTGGCCTGAGCAAAGAAATCATCGCCAAGCGCAACCAGCAGAAAGAGAAAGCCAAGCGCAACAGCTTTGCCGATGGCTGCATTGCCTGATGACTTTGGCGTGATAAAATCATGATAATGTAACGGCATGTGCCCACCTTATGATAGAGATAAGGGGGCACATGCCTTTTGTTTTGGGGTGGGGGAGCGGATGAAGATGAACGGTACGCGCGGTTGGGGGATAGGGGAGAAGGGCAATCGGATTCCGGTGCGGGGGAGATACTTGCGAAGTTGTAAAATGTTGTAAAATAAAACTTTGAAATCCATCC
>ULSO01055038.1_pt1 | contig 12054 bp, 7 predicted proteins | sample 1956701 | NCBI WGS metagenome assembly ULSO01 (sample SAMEA4835708, study PRJEB28245) | human gut metagenome | biome: gut microbiome; material: fecal sample | place: Denmark | collected 2008 | reverse complement strand
TAAAGATTTGTAGGGCGCGATGCCCTCATCGCGCCGCGGAGAAACGTAAATCCATCCACCGCAAACCTGTAAACGATCTGTAGAGGACGATGCCTGCATCGTCCCGCATACTGAGCTGCAGCCATGGGATACTGTCATCAACATCCTATCTCCCCGCCGCGCGTTTTTGTTTTCCACAAGAAGCCCCTCTGTTTGTGGAAAACCGTTCAGATTCTTTTCACTTTTCCCTGTCGTTACGCGGTCTGCATTCCTGTTTTTGCCCACAAACTGCCCTTGTTCACGCAAAGTTTACCGGAATTTCCAGCTATTTCATGCCTTGTTCATCCGCAGTTCATTTTTATTCTTCATGATAGAATCTATCGGGGGCCCCTATTACCGCCCCCAACTGGAGGAATTGTTATGCACGAAACCCAACAGCCGCGCGACCCCAAAAAGACGACCGGCATTGTATATGCCGTGATCCTTGTGGTGTTGCTGCTGCTCAATTTCTGGGCCTTCCCCGCCATGATGAAAGGCCAGGTCAAACAGGTCGATTACGGCACCTTCCTGAACATGCTCGAAGGCGGCGAACTGAGCACCGTTGAAATTCAGGATCAGCAGATCTATTTTGTAGACAAAAACGATACCACCTACTGCACCAACTCCATTGCGCAGGACCTGCAGCTAGTCAACCGGTTGGAAAGCGCCGGCGTTTCCTTTGGCAAGGTGTACAACCAGACCACCTGGGTGGACACCCTGCTGGGCTGGGTCATCTCGCTGCTGCCCATGATCATTCTGATCGTCTGGTTCAACCGCATGATGCGCAAGCGGGTCGGTGAAATGACCGGCGGCGCCAACAGCATGATTTTTGGCGGCGGCAAATCCGGTGCCAAACAGTATGTCGTTGAAGATGGCAAGTCCATCAAATTTGCCGATGTTGCCGGTGAGGACGAAGCCAAAGAGAGCCTGCAGGAAATCGTTGACTTCCTGCATAACCCCAAGCGTTACGAGGATATCGGTGCCAAAATGCCCAAGGGCGTTCTGCTTGTCGGCCCCCCGGGCACCGGTAAAACCCTGCTGGCCCGCGCTGTTGCCGGCGAAGCCGGTGTTCCCTTCTTCTCCATTGCGGGTTCTGAATTTGTCGAGATGTTCGTCGGCATGGGCGCTTCCAAGGTGCGTGACCTCTTCAAACAGGCCAACGAAAAAGCCCCCTGCATTATCTTTATTGATGAGATCGATACCATCGGCAAAAAGCGTGACGGTGCTTCCGGTATGGGCGGCAACGATGAACGCGAGCAGACCCTGAACCAGCTGCTGACCGAAATGGACGGGTTTGATGCCGCCAAGGGTGTTATCATTCTGGCCGCCACCAACCGTCCTGAATCCCTTGACCCCGCTTTGACCCGCCCCGGCCGTTTTGACCGTCGTGTGCCCGTGGAGCTGCCCGACCTGAAAGGCCGCGAAAGTATCCTGCGCCTGCACGCTCAAAAGGTCAAAATCGGCCCCGACTGTGACTTTGCCGTGGTTGCCCGCATGACTCCCGGTGCTTCCGGTGCCGAGCTGGCCAATATCATCAACGAAGCCGCCCTAGGCGCTGTGCGCCACCACCGCATGGCCGTTACCCAGTACGACCTGCAGGAAGCCGTGGATACCATCCTGGCCGGTGCCCAGAAAAAGAATAAGATCCTGAGCGACAAAGAAAAGTGCATCGTGGCCTACCACGAAGTCGGCCATGCCATGGTTGCCGCCCTGCAGAGCCATTCCGCCCCCGTGCAGAAAATCACCATTGTGCCGCGCACTTCCGGCGCACTGGGTTTCACCATGCAGGTAGAGGACGGCGACCACCCCCTGATGACCAAGGAAGAGATCCTGGCCAAAATTGCCACCATGACCGGTGGCCGTGCCGCCGAAGAAGTGGTGTTCAACTCCATCACCACCGGCGCATCCAACGATATCGAACAGGCCACCAAGATGGCCCGCGCCATGATTACCCGCTACGGCATGACCGACGACTTTGACATGGTTGCCCTGGAAACCGTGAACAACGCCTACCTGGGCGGCGATGCCAGCCTGGCCTGCAGTGAGCGCACAGCCGCCACAGTGGACGATAAGGTCGTGGAAGTCGTCAAGCAGCAGCATGAAAAAGCCAAACAGATGCTGATTGAAAACCGCGGCAAGCTGGACGAGATCGCCAAGTACCTGTACGAGAAAGAAACCATCACCGGCGAAGAGTTCATGCGCATCCTGACCGCTGTTCCCCAGCTGCCCACCGGTGCCGTGGAACAGTAAAGGCAACACCGCACAATTCCCGCCTAGCGGCTTAAGCACCGCTCCGGCGGCTTCGGCACTTAGAATTGTGCGGTATTGACTAAAATCTCCGCTCTGCGCGTTTTCTTTGTAAAATAACGGTGCCCCCGCCTATGCGGTTCATTTACCGCACGGGCGGGGGTGTTTTGTTGTAATTCCGTAGGGGCGCACACCATGCACCCATCCGTTTTATATCATCACACTACAGCGCTTTCTCACAAAGCACACCATGTAATAGCGCCATTTTATGGCCAGCCGTTACCCATTTGTAGGGGCTGCTGCTCACCTCTTTCCGAAAAACGCAATAAAAATGCTGTCTTTCTCCACATCAGGGAAAGGCAGCATTCTTCTTTATCCGTTCAGATCTTCGCCGTTGCTGGCAATCACATTTTTATACCATCCAAAGGACTTTTTCCTGTACCGTGCCGCCGCCCTGTTCGAGTACCGGGAAAAGCACCAGTGATTCTGCCGGGCTTTATTTTGCCTGCGCGCCCTCTGGGAAGATGATCTTGTTCACAAAGAAGAAGATCACCATGGAAATGCCGCCATTGAGCACAGTGGTGCCAATGTTGTAGATGAAATCCGGCACCAGCAGGCCCGCAACCGCCACCCACACGCAGTTGATGGAGTTGACGATGCAGGTGATCAAGCAGAACGCCACCACATACCAGGCGATCTGCTTGGCCAGGTTGCCCTTGCTGCGGAACACAAAGTTGCGCTGGATGGGAAAGTTTATACATTCTCCCACCACCATGGCAACCATGTAGGCGCAAAAGTACGGCAGACCGCCATGGGCGGAATCATACCCCAGGATGTTCCACTGGAAGGTTTCGCCAAACAGCGTGACCGGGATGCCCGGCCAGCCAAAATCCACCACCGGCAGGCTGCTGAACGCCGCCGGCAAAAATTGCAGCAGCAGGTATTTGAACACCGTAACCAGGTTGGATACGATCACAAACAGTCCGCCTTCGCGCACCCACTTGGCTGCGGCGGGGTGTTTTGCCGCAAAATTATTCCATAGCTGCATAAATAGCCCCTCTCTTTCCTCAGCTGTTGCGCAGGCGCTGTTCCAGCTGTGCGTTCAGTACCAGGTTTTTCACGGTTTCTATGATCACCCGCACAAGGCCGATGATCCAGAATCCCTGTAATTCCATCACAATGCCATCCACCATGCCCATGCTGATGGCACCGCTGGTCATTTTGGCCAGGGCACGCAGCGGCATGTTGTACTGGAACAGCACATTCAGGTCCGGCTTGCCGCGCTTGTAGCTGGCGTTCAGCAGTGCGGTAAGCACCAGCCAGATCAGCCAGCCCAGCGGGCTGCGGCTGTGGTTCAGCTCGCCCAGGGTCATGTTGCGGTCAATTTTAACTTTTCCCTGCTGCACCGGGCGGCCCAGCAGGGTGGCCCATTCGTCATCCGGCACGCTCTGCACCTTGCCGCTGGTATAGTGCGGCAGATGCTTGCCCGCATAGGGGTTGGGTGCGCCGGTACCGGCCACTTCCATCACGGCGGTCAGCCGGATATCCGCACTGGACGCGCCGACCCGCAGCTCATAGCTGCCGCCTTCCACTTCCCAGCTGTCGGTCTTGGTGTTCCAGTAGCGGAATGCCTTGTCGTCCAGCGGGATGGTCACGGTCTTGCTTTTGCCGGGCTGCAGCTGCACCTTGGCAAAGCCTTTCAGCTCCTGTGCGGGGCGGAACACTTCTGCCCCGGGTTTTGCCACATACAGCTGCACGATCTCTGCTCCGGCGCGCTTGCCGGTGTTGGTTACGGTCAGGGTCACGCCATTGGACGCGGCCTGCAAATTGCTGTAGGCAAAGCTGGTGTAGCTTAACCCATAGCCAAAGGGGAATGCCACCGGCACACCGGCGGTCTGGTAATAGCGGTAGCCGACATACAGCCCCTCGCGGTACTGCACCATACGGCCCGGCCCGACAAAGTTATCCTTGGCGGGGGTATCCGCATAGGCGTTGACCCAGGTTTCGGCCAGCTTGCCGCTGGGGTTCACTTTGCCGGTCAGCACATCCAGCATGGCGCCCGCCCCCGCCTGGCCGCCCAGCGCACCATACACCAGGGTACGGCAGTGTTTGAGCCACGGGGTTTCCAGCGAAGCCCCTGCGCTGAGCACCACAACGGTGTTGGGGTTGGCCTGCTGCACGGCCTTTAACAGTTCGATCTGGTTGTCCGCAAGGCGCATATCGCCGCGGTCCAGACCCTCACTTTCCTTGATTTCATCCAGCCCCAGGCAGAGCAGCACCACTTCGGCCTTTTGGGCCAGAGCTACAGCCTCGGCCTGTTTGGCGGCATCCGGTTTGCCCTGGCGGTCAAAGCCGGGGGCAAAGCCCACGCTGGCCAGGCCGCTCTCTTTCAGGCAGTCCAAAAAGGTATCCACCTTGATGGAGTTGACCGCGCTGGAGCCAGCGCCCTGGTACCGCGGTGTCTGGGCAAAGTCTCCGATCACGGCAACTTTTGCGCCCTCGGCCAGCGGAAGCAGGTCGTTCTCGTTTTTCAGCAGCACAATGCTTTCGGCTGCGGCGCGGCGGGCCAGGGTGTGGTGGGCATCCGCATCAAAGGTGCGGCTGTGGGACTGCACGGCGGCATGGGTATCAAACACCAGCGTCAGCAGCTCGTCCAGCCGGGCGTCCACATCCGCTTCGGTAATTTTGCCGCTCTGCACAGCCTGCATCAGCTCGCGCACGGCGTCCCCGCCGGGGGCGGGCATTTCCAGCGTGGAGCCGTTCTGCACGCCCAGGGCATGGTCATTGCTGCCGCCCCAGTCCGTTACCACAGCGCCGTCAAAGCCCCACTCCCCGCGCAGGATGTCCATTAACAGGTGGCGGTTCTCGTTGGCATAAGTGCCGTTGATGAGGTTATAGCTGCTCATGATGGTCTTGGGCTTTGCTTCCTTGACCACGATCTCGAACCCGGTCAGGTACAGCTCCCGCAGGGTGCGTTCATCCACCACGGAATCCGACGCCATGCGGCGCAGCTCCTGGCTGTTGACGGCAAAGTGCTTGGGGCAGGCGGAGATGCCGTTGGACTGGATGCCCCGCACATAGCCCGCTGCCATTTTGCCGGAAAGATACGGATCCTCGGAGAAATACTCAAAGTTGCGGCCGCAGAGGGGGCTGCGCTTGGTATTCAGGCCTGGCCCCAGCAGCACGGCAACTTCCTGTGCGGCGGCTTCTTCGCCCATTGCCTGGCCGATTTGTTCGCCCAGGGCAGGGTCCCAGCTGCACGCCACAGTGGCCGCCGTGGGGAAGCAGGTGGCCGGAACACTGGGGTTCAGCCCCAGGTGGTCCGCCGCGCCCGCCTGCTTGCGCACGCCGTTCGGACCATCAGAAAGGGTGATGGACGGAATATTATTTTTCGGCAGTGCACGGGTCCCAAAGGTAGTAGCGCCCGAAAGCAGCGCACATTTTTGCTCTAAATTCAGTTTTTTGATGATTTCCTGTGTATTCATAATCATCTTAAATTTTTATTTTGTTACCGCAGTCGCTTCCGATTCCACAGATGCAAAATACATTCCTTCCTGTGCATCAGCCTGAATTGTTACGGTATAGCTGCCATCGCTTACACCCGTAAATGCTGTTGCACCGCTGCGGTGGTGGTATGTGCCCGTTTTTGCCATCTGGCCAAAGCCATCAACATATTCCTCGTCTTCCTGCGCCAAATCTTCCAGTTTGATTTTGGTCGTCTGCACAACATCCGCTCCGCTGTACAGCGTCAAGGTAAAGGTCTGCGGCGGATATTCCAACTCAGAATATGCTTCAAACACATCCTGATCCATGGTAACCGTTACAGTATCTCCACTTTGCACCGCTTCGCTTACAGCACCAGGCGCTGCATAAACACCCACATAAGTTCCTGTTACACTGTCCGACAGGCCGCGCTTATAGTCCGATGTTGTTGTCATCACATAAGCGTTATACTTTGCGCCGGGGGTACAGTCTGCGCTTAGGTCCACCGTTCCCGCATAATTTGCGTTGCTGTCATCCGCCAGAATGTTGGAAGATGTAAAGGTATAATAATCTTCCTGCTTGCCTTCTGCATCAAAGCCATACAGACGGATTGCATAGGTACGGCCTTTGTCAACACCGGTAAAGGAATACTCACCGGTTTCAAAATTAAAGCTCAGGTTCGTTGCCACTGCGGCCGCTGCTTTCGTATCCGTTTTGGCTCCGCCGCAGCCAGCCAGAACAAGGCTGGCCCCCACAGCAAGCGTAAACATCGCTGCAACGCCATAATGATTCCACTTGTTTTTCATCGTCAAATCGCCTCTCTCTTATGCTTTTGCAGCCTTTTTCTTGTTCTTCTTTTTGGCAAACAGCTCCGGCTTGAACATATGCAGTGCAATCAGCACGATTGCAACAACCAAGATAACATCCACCACACCCAGTGCGATCAGCCAGTACGGAGTCCAGTTGCGGGTCGTCGTCATCAGGGAAGAATTCGCCAAAACCATCAGATGGCGCTTGGTTGCCTGGCGCAGAAGCTGCATGCCATAGCCACTCTTCAGGGTCGTATCGGTAACATTCACACCCATGGCCAGCTGCATATCCACGCCTGCGCGCAGGGCCAAGTCACCATTGCTGACAGCAAATGCGTCTGTGTTTACAACGCCCTGGAAGCCCCATTCATTGCGCAGCACCTGGGTAAGCATTGCATAGCTGTAGCCAACCATACTGGTACCAATGCGGTTATAAGATTCCATGATGCCGGTCAGACCAAGCTGGTTCAGGCCATCGCCCGTTACGTTGTGAATTGCCACTTCAAAAGCGCGCAGATAAATTTCACGCATTGCCTGCTCGTTGGACCAGATGCAAACGCCGCCGCGGTTGGTGTCCTGATCATTCAGTGCAAAATGTTTGGCAAACACATAAATGCCGCGGCTCTGCAGGCCGGTCACCATATTAGCTGCCATCATACCGCTCAGCAGCGGGTCTTCGGAATAATATTCAGCTGCACGGCCGCCGAAAGCGGAGCGGTGAATGTTCATACCAGGGCCGTAAGTACCACTGACACCGTTGACCAGATCTTCATCACCGTAAACTTCGCCTTCCTTCAAAGCAAGGTCTACATTCCAGGTTGCTGCCAGCACAGTTTCGGTGGCATATTCAGCAGCTTCCAAGCCGCTTGCCAGGTCATGGATGCCGTTCGGGCCATCACATTCGGTTGCCTGCGGTTTGCCAATAGAATCCACAGCAGGCGAACACCAGCCGCAGTTACCATACAGGTTGTTCATTTCATCAACGCTCATGTGGTTCATCAACTGTTCCCACACTGCATTGTCCGGGTCAACAATGCCAGCTGCATCTGCCAGCATTACACCGTTTTTCTCACCATTTGTATAGGTAGTTCCCTGTGCAGGGTCATCATTCAGATCAATGGTGCTTCCGCCATTGCCGTTGGTCAGCAAAGCAATCGTTGCCGCGTTGGCAGTTGCGTTTTCGCTTGCTTCACGGCTAGGATAGGTTCCTTCCCAATCTGCACGGGAAAGATACGGCAAGGTCGTGCCGATATTACCATCGCCAGCAGTCACATCATCAAACTGGTTCGTCGCCACAGTTTCATCCGTGCTGCGGGCGGTCGTATCATACTTGATGGTCTGATCCACAGTAAAATCATATGTCAGGTCATTCTTCACTGTATGGGCATCGCTGCGCAGGCTAAGGGTATAAGTACCGGCATCCAGCACATAGCACTTGTCCGTCTTATAATCGTAAGATGCCATGTCATCATAATTCATGGTCATGCTCACGGTCTGGCTCTCGCCCGGCTGGAGCAGATCAGTTTTTGCAAAAGCGCCCAGAACAACCGCAGATTTTTCAATTCCACCGGGGGTATAGGGTGCGGTGTAATACAGCTGTACCACATCTTTGCCCGCCACATTACCGGTATTGGTTACCTTAACACTTACCTTTACCTGGCCGCCCTGGCTGCCTACTTCCCACTGCGGGTCGCTCCAATCAAACGTGGTATAGCTCAGGCCATAGCCAAAGGGATACTGAACAGCTTTCTGATACTCTGCTTCTTCCTCCGGGGTATAAACATTGTCATCCCCAATGTAACGGGTCTCGTAATAGCGATAACCTACATAGATGCCTTCCTGGTAGTACATGTACTTGCCGTTGTTGGCATCGCCATTGCCGTCGATCGTAAGACCACTGTTTGCATAAGTAAAATCGCCAAAGTTTTCATAAGCTGGCGAACTGGTCACATCATAAGCATAGGTATCAACCAAATGGCCGGACGGGTTGTATTCACCCATCATTGCTTTCGCTACAGCAATCGTACCAGTGGTGCCAGGGCCGCCTGCCCAAATTGCAGCATCCACCTTGTTGTCCTCAATAAAGCCAAGGTCCATAGGATTGCTTGTGTCAATGACAATGATGACCTTATCAAACGTTGCTTCCAGCTTTGCCAACAGTTCTTCTTCTGCCGGCTGCAGCTGCAGGTAATGCCGCCCGGCTTCACCACCGTAATAACCGGCCATATCCAGCGGGCAGTCATTGCCTTCGCCTGCCATACGTCCGATTACATAAACCGCCACATCCGAGTAAGCCTTTGCATCCTGCCAGAACGTTGCGCTGTACTCATCATATTCGGCCAGTGTTTCTTCATAAATGTTAAAGTCTGCATTACTGACCGTCATGCCTGTCATCGAAGCGCGCTTCTGCGCAGTCGTCTGGTAGAACTTCGTCAGATCCGGGTTCAGCTGCAAACCAGCAAATTCAAAACCATCAATAAAGTTAAAATTCTGATCTTCATTATGGTGGCCGCCGGAGCCATAATCGGTGTAAACCGTCTTGTAGCTGTTATAGCCGAACAAATTGATTTTGTCCGTTCCCAACGGCAGGGTATCATTATCGTTTTTCAGCAGCACAAGACCTTCGCTCTCTACTTCCTCGCAAAGCTGTAATGCCTGCGTGTAGGCATCATCTCTTGAAAGGTCCGTCATGCTGTTTGCACTTTCGGAAGATGTCACAAACCGTTGCATGTACGCCTGAATCTGCGAATAATAGATGGAACACAGGCTGTTTCCTACGATTCCCGCAGCAAGCAAAACCGCAATGGATGCTCCCCCTACAATATGTTTCGATTTTTTCATAGTTACCTCCTGTTTGCCGCATGGAGTTTTCTGCTTTGCTATTTGGCAGCAGGTTCTTCACCAGCAAAACAAATGTTTTCTCCTTTGATTATGCCGCCCTCCGGATGGCAGCCAGCGTGGATTTTACTCCCCGCTTGTTTAAGTATATTGTAGCAAACAGCTTTTTCTTTGAATTATTTTTTGCATAAACTGTTATTTCTGCCGCACATTTTGCCAAAAAATCATTTTTCTCTCAAAATTTATTGTGCATTTCTTACAATCAAAATTCAGTCTGCTTTGTGCACCCTGCCAAACAGTACGAAAAAGCGGCCAGAGCCTGTATTTGGCCCCAGCCGTTCCCGTTACTTTTTCTGCGGCAGCAATACCCTTAGTGTAAACCACCCATTTTCCCAGTGCAGGGTCATGGTGCCGCCGCGCTTTTCGGCTGCGGCGCGCACACTGCGCAGGTCGCTGCCGCCATGGGTGTTGCGGCGCGGCAGGCCGTCCGCGCCCAGCTCCACTTCCTGCGCGCAGTAGTTTTCAAACCGCAGCATCACAAAGCCGTTCTGGGCGTACACCGCCACCCGGATCAGCCGCTTTTCGTGGTCGGGCTCGGTCTCCACGCTCTCGGTTGCGTTGTCCAGCGCCGTGCCCACAATCGTGCAGATCTCCCCTGTTTCCAAAAAGTCCAGCAAATGCCCGTCCGCCACGCAGGTCATCGTGATGTGGTGCTGCTGGCAGTACAGGCTTTTGGCCGTCAGCAGGGTGTCCAGCACCGGGTTGCCGGTCTTGTTCTCCGCCTCGTACTGGCGGATGCCGCTTTCCATGGCCGCCAGCGCCACATCCTGCTTGGCGTGGTCCCGCTCCGCCCGGATGGCCGCAATCTGCATTTTCAGCTCGTGGTAGCGCCGGTTGATCAGGCGGATGTTCTCCTTGCTCTGCTTGTACTGCTCGTACTGGCGGTGCAAAACGCCGTCCAGCTCCGCCAGCTCGCTGTGCAGGGCGGCTTCGCGCAGCTGCTCGTGCTGCACCGTCAAAATCAGCGCCCCGGCCAGGTCCACCAGCGTGCGGATGTAAAACATGTACATGTTGGCTTCGCTGCCGTTGGCAAAGCTCAAATTGCTCACGGCAAATGCGGTCAGCGCCATAACCACCGCCACAAAAGTTCCTGCGGGCGTTATTTTCAGCTTCCCGGCCGGGCCGGGGCGGCGGTTCTCCACAAACAGCATGGCGGTAAAAATGCCGCCGTACACCACCGCCAACAGCAGCAGCGAAAGCGGCTCCGCCCCGCCGCGCTGCGGCCACAGCACGCAATGCAGCTGCCATTCCACGCTGGCCGCCAGCTCCGCCAAAATAAAGGCCCGCGCGCACACATAGCCCGCTTCCAGCAGCGTAATGCTGCGCGTGACCCACAAAAACAGCAGCATGGAAAGAATCGCCGCTGCCATGCAGGGGATCCACCACTCCAGCGGGATGCCTGCCGTGGGGGTGGCCTGCAAAAACGCTCCCAGCAGCACCGCCCAACCGGCTTCTACACCCCAGATCACGCGCTGATCCAGCCGCGGCGGCAGCCTGCGCGCATACAGCAGCGCCGCCAGCACTTCCGCCAAAGCGGTGTACAGGCGGGGAATATCCGGCAATGTCGTCACTGTCCCGCACCCCCAATGTAATCCGCCAGCTCCGCCATAAACGCCTTGCGCCGCGGGCGGCTGATCTGCAGCGCATACGGGCCAACCTGCACCATATCCTGCTGCACGCCGGAAACCTGCGCCAGATTGACCAGATACCCGCTGTTGCACCGTGCAAACGCCCGGCCCACCAGCTTTTCCTCATAGTTTTTCAGGGTGCCCGGCACTATAAAATCTTCTTTTTCGGTGTAAAAATGCACCTTGTGGCCTTCGCTTTCCAGGTAATAGATTTCCGCCGCGTCCAGCCGCCGCATGCCGCCGTCCACCGCCACAGCCAGATAATGCCGCTCCCGCTTTTCCAGCTGCCCCAGCGCCTTTTGCAGCTGCTGCGAAAACGCAAAGTAGGGCACCGGTTTCAGCACATAATCCAGCGCCCCAACGGCATATCCGCGGATGGCATACTGCGCCATGTTGGTAATGAACACGATCAGCACCCCGCCGTCCCGCTCCCGAATGCGGCGGGCGGTCTCCATGCCGTCCAGGTGCTTCATCTCCACATCCAGAAAGATGATGTCAAACTGCGGGCGGTAATCCTCCAAAATTTCCATCCCGTCCGCAAACTCCATTACCTCAAACGGCGTACCGTACTGCCGGGTGTACCGCTGCACATACCCCGCCAGCTGTTCCCGCACCGCCGCCTCGTCCTCCACAATCGCAATCCGGGTCATCTGCTGCTCCCCTTTCTCAACATCACACTGCGGCCCCACACAGTCCACATCTGGTGCGGCTTCTTAAGGTGTATCTGAAAACAAAGAAAATGACGGATATTTCACAAGCGCAAGACGAATTTAAGGCAAAGAGCCGCAGGAATCCTTTGTGGATTCCAAGGACTTTTAACGCAAAATCCCTCTGCGTTTGTAGAAATAGACGATATTTTCGACTTTTCAGCTGCACCATCGATTATTTTTAGTATAGCACATACAACCATACACAGCAAATGCGGGGTGGAGCAGTTTGTTTGCCCTCAAAGCGTTTTGTCGGTCGGGGCT